>JAEIGA010012800.1_pt1 | contig 12754 bp, 9 predicted proteins | sample 9270691 | NCBI WGS metagenome assembly JAEIGA01 (sample SAMN17057246, study PRJNA624740) | gut metagenome | biome: biome; isolation source: fecal sample | host: Bos grunniens | place: China: Xizang | collected 2019 | reverse complement strand
TGCCTGACCGGCATATCTTACAACCTCAGCCTCGCGAGCATGCTGCTTGGCATTGAGCACCTGATGCTGGATACCGCGCATACGGAACATACGGCTGAGAGTCTCAGATGTCTCCACATCAGTTGTACCCACGAGTACCGGACGACCCTGCGCAGTAAGTTCGAGAACCTTAGCGGTCACAGCATCGAACTTAGCCTTCTTAGTCTTGTATATCAAGTCGTTATGATCGAAACGGGCAATCGGTCTGTTTGTAGGGATAACTACCACATCGAGCTTGTAGATCGCCCAGAACTCACCTGCCTCAGTCTCGGCTGTACCTGTCATACCCGAGAGCTTGTGGTACATACGGAAATAGTTCTGGAGTGTGATTGTAGCGAATGTCTGAGTTGCTGCCTCAACCTTTACATTCTCCTTAGCCTCGACAGCCTGGTGAAGTCCGTCGCTCCAACGGCGGCCTTCCATGATACGTCCGGTCTGCTCATCGACAATCTTGATCTTTCCGTCTGCAATGATATAGTCGATTTCCTTGTCAAACATCGTATAAGCCTTAAGGAGCTGGCTCACCGTGTGGACACGCTCAGACTTGAGAGCATAGTCTGCATTGACCTCATCTCTCCTGATCTGCTTCTCTTCCTCTGTGAGGGTGGTATCTTCCTTGATCTTTGCATTCTCCTCACCCACATCAGGAAGTACGAAGAAGTTAGGATCGTCAAGATTGCTGGTAATAAGGTCGCGGCCCTTGTCTGTCATATCCACTGAGTGCTGCTTCTCATTGATGACGAAATAAAGTTCATCTGTGATGAACGGCATCTCACGCTCATTGTCCTGGATAAAGCGATTTTCCACCTTCTGAAGGAGCTGCTTCATGCCCGGCTCGCTAAGGAACTTGATGAGAGGCTTGTATTTAGGATATGCCTTATATGCTCTGAAAAGGAGGATTCCTCCGTCATTCTCATTACCTGCAGCGATGAGTTTCTTTGCTTCATTGAGAAGCGACGTAACAAGTGACTTCTGAGTATTGTAAAGACGCTCAACAAGCGGTTTGAACTCCATGAACTGCTGATCTTCGCCCTTTGGAACAGGACCTGAGATAATCAGAGGAGTACGTGCATCATCGATGAGCACCGAGTCCACCTCGTCGACAATCGCAAAGTGATGCTTGCGCTGAACAAGGTCCTCCATTGATGTCGCCATGTTGTCACGGAGGTAATCGAAACCGAACTCGTTGTTTGTACCGAATGTGATGTTGCATGCATATGCCTTCTTGCGGGCTGCGCTGTTTGGCTGATGCTTGTCGATACAATCAACGCTAAGGCCGTGGAACTGATAGAGAGGTCCCATCCACTCTGAGTCACGCTTAGAGAGATAGTCGTTAACTGTCACCACGTGTAAACCCTTACCGGCCAACGCATTGAGGAATACCGGAAGAGTCGCTACGAGAGTCTTACCCTCTCCTGTCGCCATCTCGGCAATCTTTCCCTGATGAAGCACAATACCACCGATGAGCTGCACATCGTAGTGTACCATATCCCAGGTGATCTCGTTTCCGCCGGCTGTCCAATGGTTCTGCCAGAGAGCATAATCACCCTCGATGCTGACAAATTCCTTTGTTGTGCTGAGCTCGCGGTCGAACTCTGTAGCCTTCACCTTGATGACAGGATTTTCCTTGAAGCGGCGTGCAGTAGACTTCATGATTGCGAATGCCTGTGGAAGGATCTCATCGAGAGTCTTCTCGATTGTCTCATCAACTCTCTTGACCAGTTTATCCGCCTCATTTGCAAGGTTTTCCTTCTCTGAAAGAGAAAGATTTTTCTCCATCTCCACCTTTATCTCCGCAATACGCTGCTCGTCCTGGGCAATCGCATTCTTTATGACAGCCTTAAGCTCATCACACTTGGCTCTGAGCTCATCATCCGAGAGCTTGTCAATGGACTCATATGCCTTGAGTACCTCGTGTACCTTCGGCATAATCGCCTTCATATCTCGGTCTGACTTAGTTCCGAAAAGTTTCTTAAAAATGCTTGTAAATGACATATTTGAAATTTTTATTATACAATTTGTGGGCTGAATGCACCTCGCGCGCATACAACCCACAAAAGTAATGAAATTTAGTCATTTATCAAAATATTTATCCCTCAGCCACGTCACCTTGAATTTTGGCCACAATTTCACCGACAAATCCGGCTATGGCTTCGATGAATGCAGGTAATCATTAACAAGCATCTGCAACGACTCACGCCAGTGCGGAACATATACGCCGAAAGTCTCCTTGACCTTCGTCTTATCCATTACCGAATAGCTTGGGCGCACAGCCTTTCCTGGGAATTCAACGCTCCTGCAAGGCTGCACGTCGCATGTATAGCCAAGAAGGTCGTTTATCTCCTTTGCAAAGTCATACCAGGAAGCGACGCCATCGTTTGAATAATGATACAGACCTATCTTGTCAAGCATTTCATTTTCAATGATATACATAACAAACCCAGCAAGATCGGAAGCATTTGTCGGAGTTCCGACCTGATCACATACAACCCTGACAGTCGGACATTCGGCACATTTCTGAGCCATAGTCTTGAAAAAGTTACGCCCTGTCAGACTGTAAAGCCATGACGTACGAAATATCATATACCGGCATCCCGACTCCATGACCGCTTTTTCTCCAGCAAGTTTACTGCGGCCATATGCACTAAGCGGAAAAGGCGTATCTTCCTCAGAATAAGGAACATTTGCAGCTCCGTCAAAAACGTAGTCGGTCGAGAAATGAATCAGCAGAGCACCCGCTCTTTTTGCAGCATCAGCAAGATACGCAACAGCCTGCGCATTGAGCATCATGGCTGAGGCATCGTCATCTTCAGCCTTATCAACCTCATTATAAGCGGCACAGTTGATGATTACATCCGTATCACCGGATATGAACTGCTGCAACTGATGAGGATCTGTAATATCCAGAGCATCAACTCCTTCCTCACCTCCAATCAGATCAGCAAATACAAATTTATGTTCACTGGAGCGGCTGAGCGTCATGATTTCATGGCCAAGCTGTCCTTTTGCGCCTATAACTGATATTTTCATAATAAAGTCTCTTCATCTCGATATCCCGGATCTGCCGGCAACTGTTTTCCAGCTGCAACCGCACCTGCTCCTGCTGCCACGGCCAATGCATCGCATCGTTCGTTTTCCGGATGTCCGGCATGCCCTTTTATCCAATGGAACGCTACGCGATGTCTGTGCAGAAGAGGCTCGAAACGCATCCACAGATCAGGATTCTTGACCTTTGTATATCCCCTGGCCTTCCATGTCTGAAGCCAGCCTTTATTGATGGCATTGACAACATATGAGGAATCGCTATATACATGAACCTCAGCGTTTTCCCACCTGATGGCCTCAAGACCCCTGATAACGGCAAGCAGTTCCATGCGGTTGTTGGTGGTCAGGCTGAATCCCTCGGACATTTCCTTGACCATCCCCGCACACTTAAGCACAACACCATAGCCTCCAGGACCCGGATTGCCACTGGATGCGCCATCAGTATAAAGAAATATCGGTGGTTTCTGCTGCATGATTATTCGATGATCCTGCCGCCCTTAGGCTTGATCTCTGTGTCGGGAGCCTTGATTGTCATACGATTCTCCACAAGGTCATCGTAATCTGCACGTCTGTTGTAGATATCGATAGCTGTATAGATTGCAGCTTTCATAGAGCGTGGATCCGCAAGATCACGTCCGGCCATTTCATATGCAGTGCCATGGTCCGGAGATGTTCTCACGATAGGAAGTCCGGCTGTATAATTTACGCCATCTTCGAATGCGAGAGCCTTGAACGGTGTGAGACCCTGATCATGATACATTGCGAGCACTGCATCATATTTAGCATAGTTTCCCAGTCCGAAGAATCCGTCAGGAGAGTATGGTCCGAATGCCATGATACCCTCATTGACGGCAGCCTGCACAGCAGGAAGGATGATCTGCTGTTCCTCATCGCCAAGAAGTCCGCCATCACCGCAGTGTGGATTTAGTCCGAGGACAGCGATCTTAGGAGCATCGATACAGAAATCCCTCTCCAGTGACGCCTTCATGAGACGGAGCTTGCTCAGAATTTTTTCTGTAGTGATTGATGCAGGAACATCCTTGAGAGGAATATGACCTGTCACCACTCCGACTTTAAGGTTGTCGCAGACCATGATCATCGCCACCTCATCAACACCGAATTCCTTCTCGAGATACTCCGTGTGTCCGGTATAACCGAAGCCCTCGCCTACCATTGCGCGTTTGTTTATAGGAGCTGTGACAAGCACATCGATATCACCTTCCTTGATATCCTGCACTGCTCTTTCGAGAGCTGTCATTGCGGATTTTGCTGACTCGGAAGTCGGCTGACCAGGCTCGACAAAAACATTTTCAGGAAGACAGTTCACGATGTTCACTCTTTTCGGATGAACGTCTTTTGCAGATGTTATGACGTTTGTATTGATCTGTTCAATATTATGAATCTGCTTCTTGTAGAAGCCGAAGATCTTTGAGGAACCATAGATGACAGGAGTGCAGATATCAAGCATTCTTTCATCTGCAAGTGCCTTGATGATAACCTCATAGCTGATGCCGTTACCATCTCCCTGTGTAATTCCTACTACCAGTTTTCTTGACATAGTCTTATAATCGATTTAGAATTTTCGGTTAGTATCAAAACTTAAACCTACAAATATAATCAATTTCTATAAAATGGAAAATCTGACAGTTGATGAGAAAGTTATTGCTTATATAGAGGGTTTTATATATATTTGCCATGCTTTGGCACAAGCAACAGATATCTTTGTGCATAAGCATTATTGCGAACCAAAGAGATATAGAGATGGGATCCGATATGGACATAATGTACCTGCCCGGGGTGGGGCCGAAAAGAGCGGAACTCTTACGGAAAGAGCTGAATGTCAGTACCGTGGGAGAGCTGCTGAGACTATATCCGTTCAGGTACATCGACAAGAGCACATTTGTCAGGATATGCGATGCAAGACCGGACATGGCGTACATTCAACTGAAGGCAATGGTCATGAGGCTCGAGGTGCAGGACAACAAGAGACTGAGGGCATGGGTCTCCGATGGCAGCGGTGAGATGGAGATGGTGTTCTTCAAGGGCATCAAGTGGATGCATGAGAGACTGAAGCCGGGCAGCGAGTGGATATTCTTCGGAAAGCCACAGGTATTCAACGCCCGCATCAACATGGTTCATCCGGAAGTCGATCCTGTGCCAGGACAGATGGCAGGAGGGCAGAACGAGGGCACTCAGAGTGGTCCTGGAATGACGGCAGCAAGCTATGGTAAAGCAAACATGACAGGCGTCTACCCGAGTACAGAGAGACTGAAGAACGCCGGAGTGACCGGCAAGATCATGAACAAGGTCATGGAGGCCGCGCTGGAAAAGGGATTGGGATTTGAGAACGAAACGCTGCCCGAATATGTCATGAAGCAATATGGCATCGTTCCGTTGAGATATGCATTGAGAAACATTCATTTTCCGCAGGATTTCACATCACTTGAAAAGGCTAAATACAGACTGAAATTCGAGGAGCTTTTCTTCCTCCAGCTTTCACTTCTTAAGCAGAAATACGTTCGTAGCAGAGATATTCACGGCATCCCGATGCCGCGGGTAGGTGATGCATTCAACAAATGCTACGAGTCACTTCCCTTCCCACTTACAGGGGCACAGAAGAGGGTTATCACAGAAATCAGAAACGACATGAAGAGCGGCCAGCAGATGAACCGCCTGCTGCAGGGCGACGTGGGTAGCGGCAAGACGATGGTGGCAGTTCTGACTGCGCTGATCGCCATTGGCAATGGTTATCAGGCTTGTATCATGGCGCCTACAGAAGTTCTTGCCCAGCAACACTTTAAAAACATTCAGAAGTTTCTGGCACCGACAGGCGTAAAGTCCGCGCTCCTGACTGGAAGCAGCAAGACATCGGAGAGGCGCGAAGTACACGCGGGACTGGCTGATGGCAGCATAGGCATCATCGTGGGAACTCACGCGCTGCTGGAAGATGTAGTCGTGTTCAAGAACCTCGGACTGGCCATCATCGATGAGCAGCATCGCTTTGGTGTAGAGCAGAGATCGAAGCTCTGGAAGAAATCTGCTTGCGGAGCAGCGCCTCACGTGCTGGTGATGACGGCAACACCGATTCCTCGCACATTGGCGATGACTCTTTATGGAGACCTGGACGTATCTGTCATCGACGAACTTCCTCCAGGAAGAAAGCCGGTGCAGACAATTCACGCAACTGAGGGCAAGAGGCCGCAGCTGTACAACTTCATGAAGCAGGAGATCGCGAAAGGACGTCAGGTCTTCATAGTTTATCCGCTGATCAATGAAACAGAAAAGCTTGATTACCAGAGCCTTGAAGCCGGTGCCGAGGAGATCATGAACAAGTTCCCGTTCCCGGAATATAAGACTGCTGTGGTGCATGGAAAGCAGCTCAACGACGTGAAGAAGTTCAACATGGACGCATTCGCTGCCGGAAGGGCAGATATTCTTGTGGCAACTTCGGTGATCGAGGTTGGAGTTGACGTTCCTAATGCCTCCGTCATGGTGATCGAGAGCTCTGAGAGGTTCGGTCTGAGCCAGCTGCATCAGCTGCGTGGACGCGTGGGAAGAGGAAGCGAGAAGTCATATTGCGTGCTTATGACGGGACACAAGCTCAGCAAGGAGTCAAAACACAGGATCGAGCTGATGTGCGCGACCGAGAATGGGTTCGAACTGGCTGAAGAAGACATGAAGATGAGAGGTCCGGGCGACCTGGAGGGCACTCAGCAAAGTGGCCTGCCGATAAGCCTGAACATAGCATCACTGGCAAAGGACGGACTTATCCTGAATGTAGCAAGGGACGCTGCTGAGGCTGTCCTTAAGGAAGACCCTACTTTGAGTCTGCTGAAAAATCAGCTGCTGAGAAACGAACTTGTAAAAGATAAATATAAGATAAAAGACTATAGCAAAATTAGTTAGGCCATGGTAACTGAACTATTGCAGAAATACATCTGGCTCGTACAGACATTCATCCGTGCCGGAGAAAAAGGACTCAGCCTTAACGAAATCACAGACAGATGGGAGAGACGTTTCGACTCTGAATATTCGCGCCGGACCTTCAACAATCACAGGGAGGCCGTGGAAGAAGTGTTCGGCATAACCATCGAATGCAACCGCGGAACCAACCGATATTTCGTCAGGTACACAGAAGACGTTTCAGATGAAAATGCGGAGAACGCATGGCTCATCAACACATTTACCGTAAACAACATCCTGCGCTTGGGAAAGGAGAGGCTTTCCGGCCGCGTGTCGGTGGAAGACATCCCTTCCGGACATATGCACCTGACTGCGATTATGGAGGCTATGACTGAAGGTCGCAAGATAAAGATCACATACCTTAAATATACGAGTTCACAGGCAGACTCGCTAACACTTCACCCATATGCTGTGAAGGAGTTTGCCAAAAGGTGGTATCTGGTTGCACATTGTGAGGAAAGAAATGCTCTACGCGTATACGGATTGGACAGAATCCGGGAAATGGACGTGACAGAGGATGAATTCAAGATGCCTTCCGGCTTTGATGTGGATGATGTATTTGCTACCAGCTTCGGCACATATCTGCCTGAGGGCAAGGCGCAGCTGATCACATTCAGGACGACCGGGAAAGAAGCGAGATTCATGAGAGATCTTCCGATCCACGACAGTCAGGAGGAGCTGAAGAGTCCAGACAAGGAGCATGCGGTATTCAGCATATTTGTATGCCCTAACGAAAGCCTTATCATGGAATTCTGCAAGCACGGAAGCAGACTGGAAGTTCTTTCTCCGGAAAGTGTCAGATCTGCTGTGGCAGAGCAGCTCATGGAGGCAGCGAAATTATACTCTACAAAATAATAGTATGATGAAATCGATCAGAATCACTATCACGCTGCTGACAATGATAGCAGTGGCAGCTGGAATCTTGATATATATGAAAAACATGAATACCGAAACCATAGCAGAGCCTTCCAATGAGACTACCATCCTGAAAAATGAAATATACGTTACAGATGGCAAGATGACTCCGGAGGTACTGCTGGCCCTGGGAAGACTTTCCGATCCACAGGTATCCCCGGACGGACAATATATTCTTTACGGAGTAAGTTACACTTCTGTGGAAGAGAATCGCAGTGTACGCAATCTGTATATCTGCAAGCTTGACGGATCTGACAATCAACTGATTACAAAGTCTGACAAGAGCATCTCCAATGCCCGCTGGAGTCAGGACGGAAGGCACCTGATCTTCCTTATGGCCGGCCAGATTCACACAGCCTCCATCAACAATGACGGCCAAAAGTGGAATGCCGGAAAGTTCCGCAAGTTGAGCAATGTCCCTTCCGGAATCGGAGAGTTCAAGCTATCTCCTGATCAGAGTAAGATCATGTTCATCAGCTATGTGAAAAGTCATGTAGATAAGCCTGTGGACAGACATTCTGATCTAGATAAGGCCAACGCCTACACTACAGACGACCTGATGTACAGACATTGGGATCACACTGTGCTTGAAATCCCACACACATTCATTGCCGATTTCAGTTGCAATGCACTGGAGAACTCCATTACAGCAGAGGGTGCTACAGACATTCTTGCCGGAGAGACAGAACTGTATGAACTGCCTACAGAACCTTTCGGAGGACTTGAGCAGTTGGACTGGAGCCCTGACGGAAGATTCATTGCATATTCATGCCGCAAGCTGGTCGGAAAGAAATATGCTTTTTCGACTGACACCGAGATCTATATATATAATGTAGAGAACGGAGACTGCTCAGTGGTGGAAATGAAAGGCGGTTATGACACCGACCCCGTGTGGAGCCCAGACGGTTCCAAACTGGCTTGGATAAGCATGGAGCGCGACGGATACGAAGCTGACAAGCAACGGCTTATGGTAGCTGATGTAAACTGGGAGAAAGGCAGAATGCCTAAAATATCTGAGATTACCGATGTTACCGCCGGGTTTGAATACAACGCTGCATCACCTGTCTGGGCAGCCGATTCTCAGAGCATATATTTCAGCGCACTTGCTGAGGGTCTTCAGGGAATATTCGAGGCCAGGATGGAGCTATGGAGAATTGAGCGCATCACAGAGGAGGACAAGTGGAACGACTTCGGAAGTCCGTTCCATGTAGTGACCGCAGAGGACGGCAGCAGGACATTCTACGCAACATGGTGCAGCATGGACTTCCCTACCGAGCTGGTGGCAGTAACCGTCAGATGCGCAGACGAGATGGCTGCCGGGGTCGAATACACTCCGATAACGTCAGAGAACGAGCACATCCTCTCTCAGCTGGCAGAGCATGAGACGCAGGCAAGATGGCTAAAGACTGTTGACGGAAAGAAGATGCTGACATGGGTGCTCTACCCTCCTCAGTTTGACCCATCCAAGACATATCCTGCGATCACGATCTGCCTAGGTGGTCCTCAGGGCACACTAAGCCAGGGTTGGTCCTACAGATGGAACTACCGTCTGATGGCAGCTCAGGGTTATGTGGTCGTGCTTCCTAATAGAAGAGGAACTACAGCATTCGGACAGGAATGGACAGAGCAGATTTCAGGAGATTATCCTGGCCTGAACATGCAGGACTACCTGGTGGCAGCACGCACAATCAAGGCAGAGCCGTATGTGGACAAGATGGCCGCATGTGGAGCAAGTTATGGAGGATATTCAGTATATTACCTCTGCGGAACCCATGGCAATGTGTTCGATACCTTTATCGCACATGCCGGCATCTTCAATGAAGAGCATATGTACATGACTACTGAGGAGATGTGGTTCCCTAATTTCGATAACGGAGGACTGCATGAAGCGAAGTTCGACTCTCGTGTCGGCACTGATGAATGTCCTGTGGGACCATCACAAGATGGCGTGACATTCGGAGGCATCAAGCAGGGAGGTTCTCCATGGAGCAATCTGCCTAAGGCAAAACGTCACTATGAACTTTCCCCTCATAAGCTGGTGCGTAACTGGCATACGCCTTTGATGGTTATTCATGGAGGAATGGACTACCGAGTGCCAGTGGATCAGGGTATGGCGGCGTTCAATGCAGCCCAGATGATGGGAGTGCCGTCACGTCTGCTTATCTTCCCGGATGAGAATCACTGGATCCTCAAACCTCAGAATGCACTCATGTGGCATCGTGAGTATTTCGGATGGCTTGACCAGTGGTGCAAATAACATTTCAATCCCGATAGACCTTAAGATCAGGGCACAAAAATATCCCCGTGAATACAGGGAGAACTATGGAAATATGTGGACACATCCTAGTGTTCGCGGGTTTCCGTCGTCATTACGGCCGTAGCATAACAAATGCCGCTTGTAAGTAGATACTTCCACGCAACTACGAAAGCCATTACGAGGAATACAGTTCCCAACGCAACGCAGAAATAAGTACAGAACTTTTCCATAATAACAATTTTTGTAATATTTTTATAACAACTACTAATATTTTGCGTATATTTGCACTTACAAATTGCAAGCCACTGCAAATGTAAAACCATTTTTGTAATATCCAACACATTTGCTACATTTTTTGCAAAATATTTTTAACACATATCACAAATTTTGTTTTATGCCACAAGCTAAAGCCATAGGAGAAAAAATCAAGGAGTATTTTTCTGAGATCGGAATGTCCCAGACCGATGCAGCCAAAATCCTTGATGTTCAGCAGGCCGCAGTAAGTAACCAGCTCAACGGCAGACGATTCGGAAAGAACTCTGCAGAGAAATGGAGCAAGGCATTCGGATTCAGATTGAACTGGTTGAAGACCGGAGAGGGTCCGATGTTCGATGCAAACAATCCCAATGCCCCTCGCGAGTACAATATCGAGGAGCATCCTGAACTAAACCATGATGACGACATCCCGGTAATTCCGGCAAGACTGTTCCGCGCACCGGACCTTGACATTTATGAATACGTAATGAATTCGGAAAATGTCGAAAAACTCCCTCCGGTACCTCATTTCCAGAAACACGAGTTGTTCGCAACCTGTCCAGGTGACGCCATGGCCCCAAGACTTTGCCGCGGTTACCTTCTCGCCTTGAGAAAATTGACAGACGATGCAACAATCATCAATGGAGAGATCTACGTAGTTGACACAAACTCAAGCGGAATGTTCCTCAGGAGAGTAGTAGATAACGGAGAAGGCCTGACATTGATCGCAGAAAACCAGCAGGACTTCCCAGACTTCAACATCGAATACTCAGATGTAATCAACATCTTCCGCGTAGTCGGCGTACTGATTCCAAATCTATAAGGATTACATACACAAAAAACGTTCAGCGGTCAGCTGAACGTTTTTTGTACCCCCATGCGGAATCGAACCGCAACCGACAGAACCGGAATCTGTAATTCTATCCATTAAACTATAGGGGCGGAATTACAAAGATAGTCATTTTTTGGTATCTTTATTGAAGGCAATCATAAAAAATGAGATATATGAAGGCCGCATACGCGAAACTGGGAAAGTTCTTCAGGGCCTGACAGCTCATATTTATCTTTAATTTCTTTGAAATTAAGGCACGATTTTGGGGAGAATTTATTAAATTTGTGTGTTTCGGCATTCATGCAGAGATTGCCATGGCCTGCCGGCCTTCGCAATGAAAACAGGAATTCCAAAACAGAACGGAATCAATTACACAAAACATAACGAATTATGGCAAACGAAAAGAAATTCGTCACCTGTGACGGTAACTGGGCAGCGGCGCATATCGCTTACCTTTTCAGTGAGCATGCTGCGATCTATCCTATTACTCCATCATCAACTATGGCCGAATATGTTGATGAGTGGGCAGCACAGGGCAAGAAAAACCTCTTCGGCGAGACAGTAAAGGTAACAGAGATGCAGAGTGAGGGTGGTGCTGCAGGTGCAGTTCACGGTTCACTCCAGGCTGGAGCCCTTACAACAACATTCACAGCATCACAGGGTCTTCTTCTGATGATCCCTAACATGTATAAGATTGCAGGTGAGCTTCTTCCAACAGTATTCCACGTGTCAGCACGTGCACTTGCATCTCATGCACTTTCAATTTTCGGTGACCACCAGGACGTTATGGCATGCCGCCAGACTGGTTTTGCAATGCTTGCTTCAGCTTCTGTTCAGGAGGCTCTCGATATGGCAGCAGTGGCTCACCTAGCAACAATCAAGTCAAGCGTTCCATTCCTCCACTTCTTCGATGGTTTCCGCACATCACACGAGATCCAGAAGATCGAGCTCATCGACGAGCAGGCACTCAAGGGAATGGTAAGCAAGAAGGCTCTCGCGAAGTTCCGCGCAAAGGCCCTTTCACCAGACGCTCCTGTAACACGCGGTACAGCTCAGAACGCTGACGTATACTTCCAGGCACGCGAGGCTTGCAACCAGTATTATGACGCAGTTCCAGATGTAGTGGCACGCTACATGGGCGAGATCAGCGAGCTCACAGGCCGCGAGTACCGTCCGTTCGACTACTACGGAGATCCTGAGGCTGAGAACATAATCATCGCAATGGGTTCTGTTACTGAGACAATCAAGGAGACTATCGACTACCTCGCATCTCAGGGCAAGAAGGTCGGTGTGATCGTAGTTCGCCTCTACAGACCTTTCTCAGCTAAATATTTCATGAAGGCTCTTCCTAAGAGCGTAAGAAGAATCGCTGTTCTCGACAGAACAAAGGAGCCAGGTTCACTCGGCGAGCCATTGTTCCTCGACATCAAGGCTCTCTTCCAGGGCGT
>JAEIGA010012799.1_pt1 | contig 12755 bp, 11 predicted proteins | sample 9270691 | NCBI WGS metagenome assembly JAEIGA01 (sample SAMN17057246, study PRJNA624740) | gut metagenome | biome: biome; isolation source: fecal sample | host: Bos grunniens | place: China: Xizang | collected 2019 | reverse complement strand
TTTGATTCGATAGAAGATATTTGGCCTGATTATCCAACGAAAGATGACTTCTTTTTTGATGAAGAGGAGTATTGATTTGGTGTAGGAAGAAGTAAAGAGGAAAATGTTGTGAAACGATATATTGTACTATTGTGCGGTTTGTTGTGTTACGCGATGTATGTGCGCGCGCAGTTTGACCCACAAATAGGGCAGTATATGTTCATGCAATCGACCTATAATCCTGCGGCGGCGGGAGAAGGTGATATGATGCGGGTGTATGGTAGTCATCGCATGCAATTTACGGGAATAATGGATGCCCCGATGACAACGCACTTCTCGTTTTCTTCGCCTTTTGTGATAGGTAAGACACAGCATGCTGCGGGTGTGCGTTTTATGAATGACCGATTTGGTTTGTTCTCGAATCAAAGTTTTTTCGTAGAGTATGCCTATAAGTTCCGTTTAGGGAAAGGGTATTTGAGTGTTGGTGCGGATTTGGGTTTCCTGAACTTGAGTTTTGCGGTGGATAGTGTGAATATGGATAATATCGCTCAAGTGGAAGATAATGCTTATCACACAGCTACGGATGAGGCGATACCTTCTGCGTCTGCGGGCAGCGAGAAAGGAGTGTCGGGTATGGGAGTTGATTTGGGATTAGGCGTGTATTATTCGACGTCAACCTGGTGGGCAGGATTGAGTTATGGACACTTGACAAACCCAACGCTGGAATGGTCGGATCGCGCGTCCATCAAGGTGAGAGGAACGTTCTATGCAGCAGGTGGATATAATTGGCGGTTGAAAAATAAAAATTGGGTGTTGATGCCGAGTGCAATGTTGCAAACGGATTTTAGAGGATGGGATTTGAATTTAACAATGTTGGCTCAGTTGCAAGAGCGTTATCGATTGGGATTGGGATATCGAATAGCGGGAAGCGTGAATGTGATTTTGGGCATGGAGATTGTGAGTGGATTGGAATTGGGATATACGTATGAATTGCCTGCAAATGGCTTGACACGTGAGAGTTATGGATCGCATGAAGTGTATTTGGCTTATGGATTTAATATCTTGAGACCAAAAAACACAAATCGATATAAAAGCGTGAGATATTTATAAAAACGAAAATAATAAAGTGCAAAATTATATGAAAGTAGCAAAGTTATTATCAATTGCTGTACTCGCCTTAGGAATGGTGGCGTGTAACCCACCTGCAGGTGAGTTGGTAGGTGCTCGCAAAACTAAAGAATTTCAAGAGGCAATGCCTTATGGAATGGTCTTCGTGAAGAAGGGTTCGTTTATGATGGGAGCAAACTCTCAATCTGCATTGTTTAATCAACCAGATAACAATGTGATGGTGTCTGTGAATGCCTTCTGGATGGATGATACAGAGATTACCAACAATGAGTACCAACAATTCGTGAACTGGGTTCGTGACTCTATTGCATATTCATTGTTGATAGAAGTGGATGGCTCGGAAAGTGAATTTGCATTGCCAAGTCCATATGAAGAGGATCAAGATAATCCTCGTATCAACTGGAAGAAGAAAATTCCATATGATAAGCGATTTTTGGTGGATGACCCTGTGGCAGAGGCACTTGCACCATTGTACTATAATAATGGACGCGGTAACTTGCGTACTACAAAGTTGAAATATCGCTATAGCTGGGAAGATGTGGCACAAGCGAAGAAGCATGTGAACCGCTTCGATGTAGCGTTGGGTCGTTATCGTCAGAATGCGACTGTAAAAGTGGATACATTCTGGGTGGAGAACGAGGAGATTTTCTCAAAAACAATTACTCGTACATTGCGTGAGCCATCAGATATCGTAACAAACTCTATTATCTGCGTTTATCCAGATACTATGGTTTGGGCTCGTGACTTTGAATATGCATACAATGATCCTTTGTTGACAGGTTACTTCAGCATGCCAGGTTATGCGGAATACCCAGTAGTGGGTGTGACTTGGGAGCAAGCGCATGCTTTCTGCCACTGGCGTACCTCATTGCTGGTAGCACAACAAGGTCCGATTGCATACAGCTATCGTCTCCCGACCGAGGCGGAATGGGAGTATGCAGCGCGTGGCGGTCGCAAGATGGCGATGTATCCATGGGGTGATAAATATGCTCGTAGTGTGGATGGATGTTTCTTTGCGAACTTCAAACCATATCGTGGTTCGTATCACAATGATACAGGAACATCTACTATGCCTGTGGCGCAATTCCCACCAAACGATTTTGGATTGTTTGATATGGCTGGAAACGTGGCAGAGTGGACCTCATCGGCATTTTCAAATTCTGCCAACGTGAGTGTGCATGATATGAACCCAGAGTTCCCATATATCGCTCGTAAGGATGATCCAGATGTGTTGAAACGTAAAGTGATTCGCGGTGGTAGTTGGAAGGACGTAAGTTATTACTTGCAATGTGGCGTACGTACTTACGAATATCAATATGAGAGTCGTTCGTATATTGGATTCCGTTGCGTTCGTTCATATGTGGGTAGTTGATTGGATCCAACACAGAAAAAACACGAAATTATTAAATACATAAAATACAAAGAAGATTATGGCAAAAGAAATTAATGCCGAGCATGGCGTAGAAAAGAAACAGTCAGGTTTTATGCACTGGTATGAGTCTTACAAAGGTAAGCGAGTTGTGGGTATGGTATACTCTATCGGTGCTGCAGTCGTTATCGTAGGTGCTTTGTTTAAGATTATGCACTGGCCAGGTGCAAGTTCTGTGTTGATCGTTGGTATGTCAACAGAGGTGTTGCTTTTCTTGATTGGTTGTTTGGATAAACCACACCCAACATATCATTGGGAACAAGTATTTCCACAATTGGTAGGACATGATGCGGAGCAAGAGTTGTTGGATGAATTGGCAACTCGCCCAAAGCCAACTTTGTTGGGTGGCGCAGAAGGTGGTAGTAGTGCTTCTGCTTCTGCACAGGCTGCTATTCCTGCTGTATCAGAAAAGGATATGGATGCATTGAAGAATGGTATTGCAGGTTTGGCGAAGACTGCTGTTCAACTGAGTGAGTTGGGCAAAGTTGCAACTGCTACTACTCAATTGTCAGAGAAATTGGGTGCTGCTGAGCAAGCTGCAGAGCAATTTGTGATTGCTGGTAAGACCATTAGTGAGAAGAGCGAAGTTTTGGGTACCGTATATGCTCAAGTGGCTGACGATATGCAAAAAGTGGCTACTGGTACTAAAGCATATGAGGCACAAGTGTCAAGCGTAGCTAAGCAATTGACCAGTTTGAATGCAGTATATGAGTTGCAACTCAACACTTTGCAAGCTCAAGTAGAAGCATATAAAGCTCAAACAGAGAAGATTAATGGTGCAACTGCTCAAGTGGGTAACTTGACTGCTACTGTACAAAAAATGAATGAGGTAGCGGGCGAAGCATTGAAGAACCAAGAGGCATACGAGGCTGGTGCTAAGAAGTTGGCTGGTCAAGTGGCTGACTTGAACAAGGTGTATGGCAATATGCTGAATGCACTTGCTTGATATCCAGAAGATTGTATTCACAAAAGATGCTTAATTATTTGATTGAATTAGTATGAGTGGAGCAACGAACTGTCCGGAAACTCCGAGACAAAAGATGATCGGTATGATGTATCTGGTGTTGACCGCCATGTTGGCGCTTAACGTCAGTGCAGCCATCTTGAATGGATATACGCAGGTGGACGAGAGTTTGCACGCAACCATTGAGACGATGGAGCAATCGAATGCCGAGACCTACGCTACTTTTAAGGCTGCGTTGGACAAGAACGCGGAGAAGACTCAAGAGTGGTATGACAAGGCGATGGAAGTACAACGAGTGTCGAATGAATTTTATGCTTACGTGCAAAAATTCAAAGACGACATGGTGAAAATGGTGGATGGTGATAAGGCCAAGATGAATGCCAAAGTAAGCGAACTAGGCAAGCAGGATGATACGAATATTCCTCAACAATACGCTATTAATGAGGGAAATGCAAAGGTGTTGAAAGATAAGTTGAATGCTTATTGTAAATTCCTGATGAGTATCACAGGCGAGGATGCTAGGATGCTGAATGCAGAGTTGAAAGCTACTTTTGCAACCAATGACGGCGCGAATGCAGAGGGTGAGCCTATTGTATGGGAGGATGTACTTTTCCACGAGATGCCAATGTGTGCCGTAATAACCATTTTGAGTAAGATTCAGAGTGATGTTCGTCACTGTGAGGGTAAAGTGGTAGAATACTTATTGAAAGCGACTGATGCGGGTGACTTGCGTGTGAACAAGTTTAATGCGTATGTGATTCCATCTGCAGATTATGTGGTAAAGGGTACAAAGTATACTGCTCAAGTAATTTTGGCAGCGCTTGACTCTACTCAAACTCCTGAGTACTATGTGAATGGCCAGAAGTTGAAGAGTAATGGTGTCTATGAGGTGATTGCCAACACCGTGGGTGTACAAAAGATTAAGGGTGAGATTGCTTACATGGATCAACAAGGTGAGATTCAACGTCTTCCATTTGAGCGTGAATATACTGTAGGTGAGCCAACAGCAACAATCTCTAACACGGATTTGAATATTATGTATCGTGGCTACGATAACCCATTCTCGATTTCGGTACCAGGTGTTAGCAGTCATGCATTGCAAGTGAAATGTGCTTCAGCTGCAGTAAAACCTCAAGGTAATGGTTTGTGGGTGATTGTACCAACAGAAAAAGCTCCAGATAAGTTGGCTATCGAAGTATATGCCGATATGGGTGGAAGTCCATTGTTGATGGGTTCACATGTATATCGTGTAAAGAACTTGCCAAAACCAAATGCTTATTTTGAGATAGATGGAGTACCTACAGAAGAGACACGACTTCCTCGTGCGAAGTTGATTGATCCTAAGAATAAGATTGTGGCTTCTTATGGTGCTGATGGATTGGTACAAGCTAAGTTTGATATCGTAAGTTTCCAAGTGAAATTGCCTACAGGTGCTTCGATGGCTGTGAAGGGTGATCGTTTTGATGCTCGTACATTGGCTGCAATCAAGAAATTGCAACAAGGTAGTAGCTTGAATATTATGTATATCAAGGCTAAAGGACCAGATGGAAAGGAAATCCAACTTCGTGGTCTTCCAATTGAGTTAAACTAATATTATATATATGAAGAAGATTTGTATTATAGCCATTGCGCTTCTTGGTGTGATTGCTATGCAAGCACAGCATGAGCTTCCAAACTCGTATTTTAATGAGATGGGACTTATCCGTTTGGAAACTCAAGAATTGTCTGATGCTTCGGATACGTTGGTAAGCATTTATCACCGCTCTGATGATGTGGTTTGGTCGCGTATCGTGTATCGTATTATAGATATGCGTTATAAGCAAAATTATCAGCTCTATACGCCACTGACATCGGAAAATCCACACTATAGTTCATTGTTTTTGGTTATGCTGAAAGCCATGGAGAATGGATTGCGTGTGTATGAGAAATCTCCAGAACCAGGTGATGTGAAGCCATATTTTAACGAAGGACCGATGGCGAAGGATGCGGTTGCGCGTTTGCTGAACACCGACCGTACAGGTGAGTTGAGTGATGGTAATATTGCGACATCTGACTATGTCTTGCTGCATTATGATGCTGCGACTGATGCACTGAAATTCAATCCTTATCCATACAAAGGCTTCGTAAAGAATCAGTTGAAGTACATGATTCAAGAGATTATCTTCTTCGATAAGCATTATTCACGATTGTATACTAAGATTTTGGCTATTGCTCCGTTGCATGCTGATAATGTTACCTATTTTGAGGGTATGCCAGTAATGGATGCATTGTACGGTCAAATATTATTCTGGGTGCCATTTGATTCGTTTAGACCTTTCATGGCTCGCCAATATATGTTGCCTCATGGTGATAACGATGCAAAACGTGTGACGTATGATGAGTTCTTCCAAAAGAAATTGTATTCGTCTTATATCGTAGGCTTGAGTAACGTATATGACCGCATGATTCCTCAATTGGCAACAACATATGAGGATGTGAGAAAATGGCAACAGAAAATAGAGTGGGAGTTGCTAACAGTAGAACAAGATCTTTGGGAATATTGATTTGGAACAGGGGGCGGGTTGATAGACCTGCCCTTTCCTTCGAAAAATGAAAAAACGCAGTTTATTCAATATGTATTTTACCACCACGATTTCCGTGGCGTTGGTATTGTTTCTAGTGGGATTGGAGTCGATGCTATTTCTATCTGCGCACGAGTTGATGCGTCATGTGAAGGAGAGTATGGTATTGTCGATAGTGATGACAGAGGGTGCTAATACAGAGGATGTAGCTCGTATGGAGCGTTTGTTGGAGGTGGTTCCTTATAGTTTAGATTATCAGTATATCTCGCGTGAACAAGCATTGCAAGAGCATATTGAAAACTTGGGAGAAGATCCTCAAGATTTCTTGGGTTTCAATCCTTTGACGGATGCCTTTGAGGTACACTTGAACGCTACTTATGCGCAGACGGATAGTGTGGCCAAGATAGAGGAATCGTTATTGACTCTGCCATTTGTGGATAAAGTGGTATATCAAAAGGATGTGATGAAGGTGCTGGATAATAATCTAAGCGAGGTATCGCTTATGTTATCGGGTATTGCTGTGATTTTATTGTTGATTGCGTTGGTGCTGATTAGTAATACAATTCAACTGCAAGTGTATTCTAAACGATTTATTATCAATACGATGCGCCTTGTTGGTGCAACTCCTTGGGTGATTAAGTGGCCATTTGTTCGTCGCAATTTGCGTATGGGTATTGAGGCTGCTTTGGTGGCATTGATTTTGTTGTCAATGACGTATTATTATTGTCAAGTTCGTTTGGGTGTTATGTTATTCCCTCTAACATGGCAGAATATGGCTTTTGTGGTTGTACTGATGTTGGCTATCGGATTGTTGATTACCTTCTTAGCTTCTGTGGCTGCAACAAATCGTTATATTCGAATGAAAACAAGTAAAATGTATGAAATATAATCTTCCAAAATACAATGGCATTTTAATTGCTATTAGTGTGGTGATCATAGTATTGGGTTTTGCCTTGATGACGGGTGAACCTAGTGGTGCTACAACATATAATCCTGATATTTTCTCCTTCCGTCGTATTACGGTGGGACCAATGATATCCCTGTTTGGATTTGTGATGATGGTATTGGCTATTTTATTTAAATCTTCTAAAAAATGAGTTGGTTTGAAGCATTTGTATTAGGTATTATTCAGGGCCTTACTGAATTTCTTCCAGTATCATCATCTGGACATCTTGAGATAGGTCAAGCCTTGTTAGGTACTGCGGGAGAAGAGAATTTAACCTTTGCGATAGTGGTGCATACTGCTACCGTTTTGTCTACTTTGGTTATTCTTTGGAAGGAAGTAGCACAACTATTTAAAGGAACTTTCACTACGATTAAATGGAACGAGGATAAGAATTATGTGGGTATGATCCTTGTGTCAATGATACCTGTTTTTATTGTAGGTATGTTCTTCAAGGAACAGGTGGAAGCATTCTTTGGTAGTGGTTTGTTGCTAGTAGGTATTTGCCTCTGTGTGACAGCTATCTTGTTGTATTTCAGCGAGTGGCTGAGCAAGCGTCGTGCTAGCTTGGGACATGAGGTGGGCTATAAAGATGCGATTATCATAGGTCTAGCACAGGCGGTAGCTGTGTTGCCTGGCCTTAGTCGCAGTGGTACCACGATTGCAACGGGATTATTGTGTGGAGTGAAGAAAGAGAGTGTAACCAAGTTTTCTTTCTTAATGGTGTTGATTCCTATCTTGGGTGAGGCATTTTTGGAGTTGTTGGATTTGGTGAGTGGCGAAGTCGTAAGTTCGCTGGGTATTGTACCGATGGTAGTGGGCTTTTTAGCAGCATTTGTTTCTGGATGTTTAGCTTGTAAGTTCATGATAAATATTGTTCGTCGCCAAAAATTGATATATTTTGCAATTTATTGCCTCTGCGCAGGTATTTTTGCTATTGTATATGGACTTTGTTGAAGGGGAGATTTTAGCATTTGATAAACCCTATCGATGGACTAGTTTCGATGTGGTAGGTAAAGCACGATGGTTGCTGTGCCACAAGTTGGGCGTGAAGAAGCTTAAGGTGGGGCATTCTGGAACACTTGATCCGTTGGCAACGGGTGTTGTTGTGGTTTGTACGGGTAAGAAAACCAAACTGATAGATCAATTGCAGGCCCATCAAAAGGAGTATGTTGCTACATTGCAATTAGGTGCAACAACCCCTAGTTTTGATCTGGAAAAAGAGATTGATGCGACCTATCCAACAGAGCACATCACGCGCGCACTGATAGAAGAGGTGATCCCTACCTTCGAGGGGGAGCAATGGCAAGTGCCGCCAATGTTCTCTGCCGTGAAAGTGGATGGTAAGCGAGCTTATAAGTTGGCTCGTCAAGGCGAGGAAGTAGAGTTGAAAGCAAAACTACTCGTCATAGATGAGATTGAAATACAGGAGTTTTCTCCAGATACGATGCAACTGACATTGCGTATTGTTTGTTCCAAGGGTACTTATATCCGTGCTTTGGCGCGTGATATTGGTCAACGACTCAATAGTGGTGCGCATTTGATAGCTTTGCGTAGAACAAGGGTAGGGGATATTCGTGTAGAGGATTGTATAACATTTGAACAATTTACAAACTTGATAGATAATGAGATTAAGTGATTTCAAATTTAAACTTCCAGAGGAATTGATAGCGCAGTTCCCAAGTCGTTTTCGTGATGAAGCACGCATGTTGGTATTGCATGCTCAGACAGGTGAGATTGAGCACAAGTTGGTGAGTGATCTTGCTACATATTTCGATGAGGGAGATATATTAGTTGCTAATGATACGAAGGTTTTTCCTGCGCGTTTGTACGCTAAAAAGGAGAAGACCAATGCTAATATAGAGGTATTCTTGTTGCGTGAGTTGCAACATGAGAATCGCTATTGGGATGTCTTGGTGGATCCTGCTCGCAAGATTCGTATTGGCAATAAGTTGTTTTTTGATGAAGATGCCACAATTTTCGCGGAAGTGATTGATAACACTACTTCTCGTGGTCGTACATTGCGTTTCCTTACGGACTATGAAGGCGATGATTTTGTGCAACATCTTTATGAGATGGGTACTACTCCATTGCCAAAGTATATTGCTCGACCTATGAGCGAAGAGACACGCGAGCAATACGAGGAAGTGTTCATGGATTTATCGGTTAATGAGATGGATGAAGAGCGTTATCAAACGGTTTTCGCTAAACATATTGGTGCGGTAGCAGCTCCAGCTTCGAGTATGCATCTCTCCAAAAATCTTCTCAAACGTTTGGAGATACGTGGTGTGGACACCTACACGATTACTTCTCATGTAGGTTTGGGGAATTTCAAGCCAGTGGATGTGGAGGATCTCACCAAGCATAAGGTAGAGAGTGAGCAAATCAGTATTTCACAATCTGTGGTAGATGCTGTAGGTAAGGCACATGCGGCCTCTCAACGTATTTGTGCTGTGGGTACTGAGGTGATGCGTGCTTTGGAACATGTGGTGGGCACCAACGGACAGATTAAGGCATACGATGGTTGGACCAACAAATTTATTTATGCGCCATACGATTTCACAGTAGCGAATGCATTCCTTGTGAATTTCTATATGCCAATGTCTACACAACTTATTATGGTGTCTACTTTTGGTGGTTATGACCACGTGATGAAGGCATATAAAGAGGCAATCAAACTGGGATATCGTTTTGGTGATTATGGCGATGCAATGCTGATCCTTAACGATTAAGCATAATTATCCTTACAATTTCTAGAAACCTCTTCAGCTTTACACGATGAACGTGCGTATTGATGAGAGTTGGCGTCAGGTCTTGCAGCCCGAATTTGATAAACCTTATTTCGAGTTGTTGACTGGCTTTGTTCGCCATGCTTATCGCACTACGCAATGTTTCCCTCCTGCGGGACAGATTTTCCGTGCTTTTGATCTTTGTCCTTTTGACAAAGTGCGTGTGGTGATTATAGGTCAAGATCCTTATCATGATGTAAACCAAGCGCATGGTTTGTGCTTTTCTGTGCAAGACGGAGTAAAGATACCTCCATCATTGGACAATATTTATAAGGAATTGAATCGCGACTTGGGTAAGCCTTTTCCAAAGACAGGTAATTTAACTCATTGGGCAGAACAAGGGGTACTATTGCTGAATGCAACCCTAACGGTGGAAGCGCATAAGGCTGGTAGTCATCAAGGAAAAGGGTGGGAAGAACTGACAGACGCAGCTATTCAAGCACTTAATAATCAACGTGAACATATTGTCTTTATGCTTTGGGGAAGTTATGCGCAACGCAAAGGACAATATATTGACCGCAAGAAACACTTGGTGCTGACGGCAGTACATCCTAGTCCGTTGAGCGCCTATCGTGGGTTTATTGGTTGTGGACATTTCTCACAAGCCAATAACTACCTACAACAACATGGACAGATACCTATTGCTTGGTAAATTCGTTATAACTTTTTTGTAAAATTAGCTTTTGAATTAATCGTTCGAGACCTTGGTCTAGATAAGAACTCTTAATACTCTTTCTACATTGAAAACCTTATTGCTCATAGATGCATATGCGATGATTTATCGCGCGTATTATGCTTTTATCCGTGCTCCACGTATGAATTCGCGCGGAGAGAATACCTCGGCTGTTTTTGGTTTTGTGGTAACGTTAGAGGATTTGATAAAACGTATTAAGCCTACGCATATGGCTGTAGCGTTTGATCCTGCGGGACCAACTTTCCGCCATGAGGCATTTGAGCAATATAAAGCACAACGACAGGAGACCCCAGAGGATATCCGCTGGGCAGTTCCTCGCATTAAGAATTTGCTGGAAGCAATGAATATTCCTGTGCTGGAAGCTCCTGGATATGAGGCGGATGATGTGATAGGAACGCTTGCGCATAAGGCCGAGAAGGATGGCTTCGAAGTTTATATGGCAACTCCAGACAAGGACTATGGACAATTAGTTACGGAACATGTTTTCATGTATCGGCCACGTCATACTGGTGGCTTCGAGAAACTCGGTCCTCAAGAGGTTTGCGAGAAATATGGTCTGCAAAGCCAATCACAAGTAATCGATTTGCTTGGATTGATGGGTGATAGTAGCGATAATATACCTGGTTGCAAGGGAGTAGGGGAGAAGACGGCAATACAGTTGTTGCACCAGTTTGGCTCAATAGAAAATTTGCTCGCTAATACGGATCAACTCAAGGGTGCTCTTCAACGCAAGGTGCAAGAGCAGGTGGAGAATATCCGTTTCTCTTATTTCTTAGCAACTATTAAAACGGATGTTCCTATCGATTTCGATGCGCAAGCACTTGTGTGTCAGGAGAAAGACTGGGATAGATTAGCACCATTGTATCGCGAGTTGGAGTTTAATTCCTTGCTGAAGCAAGCTCCTACTTCTGCTGTTAATACCCAATCGCCAATAGCAAATCGTCAAACTACTAAAAAGGCGAAAGCGCCAGAGGCTACACTAGATCTGTTTGCTCAATTCGATACCGATACGACCCCATTGCCATCAAAGGATACTGAAGAGACGCATAAGGAAGAGGATGTGCAAAAAGAATCCTTGGAGGGACGTCTAGTGAGCTATTTGCTTAACCCCGAAGTGGCATATAATCCAGCTCAACCTATTCAATGGAATATGCTGAAAGCAGATTCCGCTTTGTGGAATTTGTATCAAGAGGTAGAGTTACCATTGGCAGAGGTGCTGCGTGACGTGGAAAAGGCTGGTGTGCGAGTGGATGTAGAAATGCTCAAAAAAGCGGAAGAGCAACTCGGCATGGAATTAGCAACCCTTGAGCAAGGGATATACACAGCTGTAGGTGTGACTTTCAATGTCAATTCGCCTAAACAAGTGGGCGAAGTGTTGTTTGATCAACTGAAGCTGGATGCGAAAGCCAAGAAATCAAAAACGGGACAATATTCTACCTCGGAGGAAGTGCTGTTGGGTTTAAAAGGGAAGCATGAGGTAGTAGGAATGATATTGGAATATCGTGAACTAAAGAAACTGATTTCTACGTATATCTCTGCCTTGCCAACTTATATTAATCCAGAGACGGGAAAGATTCATACAACATATAATCAGACTGTTACGGCTACAGGGCGTCTTTCGTCGTCTAACCCAAACCTTCAAAATCTGCCTATTCGTAGCGAACGAGGACAGTTGATACGTCAAGCCGTTATTCCAGATGATGGCTGCCTGTTCCTTTCTGCTGACTATTCGCAGATTGAACTTCGATTGATGGCGCATTTTTCACAAGATCCGCACTTGGTAGAGGCCTTCCGTTCAGGGCAAGATATTCATGCTGCTACAGCGGCTAAAATCTTCAATGTGCCTATCGACCAAGTTACCAAAGAACAACGCCGTCAAGCCAAAACAGCCAATTTTGGAATTATCTATGGTATTTCTGCCTTCGGATTGGCTCAACAATTAGATTGCTCACGCTCGGAGGCCAAGGCACTTATAGATGGCTATTTTGCAGCTTTCCCTGGAGTGATAGACTATATTGAGAGACAAAAAGAATTGGCTCGCCAACAAGGATATGCAATGACATTGTTTGGCAGGAAACGCTATTTGCCAGATATCAATTCGCATAATGCTACGGTTCGCTCTTTTGCTGAACGCAATGCCGTTAATTCACCTATTCAAGGTACTGCTGCAGATATTATCAAGATGGCTATGGTATCTATTCATCAGCGCTTGAAAGCCGATGGGATGAAGACGCAGATGATTATGCAAGTGCACGATGAGTTGAACTT
>JAEIGA010012798.1_pt1 | contig 12755 bp, 10 predicted proteins | sample 9270691 | NCBI WGS metagenome assembly JAEIGA01 (sample SAMN17057246, study PRJNA624740) | gut metagenome | biome: biome; isolation source: fecal sample | host: Bos grunniens | place: China: Xizang | collected 2019 | reverse complement strand
ATCCGTCCGGCCCGGCCAGTCCGGTGATCGCTATGCACATCCGGCTGCGGGTCTTTTCATACACACTTCTGACAAGTGCCTCCGCCATCTCCGGCCCATAAGGCGTATATTTCTCTATGAAAGCCGGTTCGATCCCCATTTCCTCTGTCAGGGATTTTTCACTGTAAACCACGTACGCCCTGTCAAAGATTCTGGAAATCCCCGGCATCCTCACCAGTTCCGCGGCGAACAGACCGGCAGTAGGCGACTCGGCGCAGGACAGTGTAATATTATTTTCCATCAGCCGTCTGGCCGCCGCGTCATGAATCTTCTCTCCCTCGATACTGTAGGCGCTCTCTCCCACCCTGTCCAGGACCTGTCTGGTCATTCGGTCCACTGCCGTGGAAGCCTCCGCTGCGGTGCTTCTTTTCGAAGTGATGCGGATCTCGACATTGCCTTCCTTCGCGTAAGTAGCCAGAGTCGGATCAGTCTGTGAATCGATCAGATCCATCAGCTTTGTCTCTACCAGAGATTCTCCCATGCCGAAGAGCTCCACCCTGCGGGAAACTATGGCAGCATCTTCAAAATTCATCAGATAAGGCTTCAGATGATTGCGCCACATAATCTTCATCTCGCCCGGAACGCCGGGAATACAGGCGTAGATTTTACTGTTCTTCCTGATGGCAAAGCCCGGCGCCGTCCCCGCTTCATTATGGAAAACATCACCGTGTACAGGCACATAACACTGCTTTTTATTGTTGGGCGAGAAAGTCAGATTGAGTCTGTTAAAATGCCTTCTCAGCTGCTCTTCGGCTTTCGGATCGTACACGAGAGGCTCATTCAGATATTCGCAGACGGTCTCTCTGGTGAGATCATCCTCAGTCGGTCCCAGACCTCCCGTGAAAATAATCAGGTCACAGTCTTCTGCTGCCATGCCGATGATTCTTTTCAGACGCTGCGGATTATCACCCAGCGTATAATGGTAAACGACATCAATGCCCAGTTCGTTCAGTTCGCGGGACAGATAGGCCGCGTTCGTATTCACTGTATGGCCAAAAAGAAGTTCGGTCCCGATCGCTACTATTGCGCTTTTCATACTTACCGCCTCGTTTTCTTTCCTCCCGGTCACACGGACCGATCACTGACTGATAACGACCTTTCGGATCTACCGGATCATCACTGCCACCATTTCAAACGGGGGTTTGAGATCCGGGTTCATTCAGAGTTCCTGTATCATTATTTACATATCACTGAAGATTTTTCTGTTTTTATAAATGTATTCGCAGCCGGAATAAATGGTCATGATAACAGCGATCCAGAGCATGATCGTGGCAAACGGAATGCCTGCTTTACTGAAAGGCCAGTTATCCAGAAGCAGGAAAATGATCGCGATCATCTGTGTGACTGTTTTGATTTTGCCTGACCAGGCCGCCGCAATCACATGTCCTTCTCCGGCGGCCACGGCCCGAAGTCCTGTAATGGCAAATTCACGGGCCAGAATGACAATCACCATCCAGGCAGGAACAACGGCTGTCTGGACCATACAGACAAGAGCGGATGTAACAAGCAGTTTATCCGCAAGGGGATCCATGATTTTTCCGTAATCTGTCACAAGATTGTTTTTACGCGCCAGATAACCATCGAGAAAATCTGTAAAGGAAGCCACGATAAAAACGATCAGCGCAGGGATCGGATATCCCATGAGATAGAGAACAATGAAAACCGGCACGAGGATCATCCTCAGCGTCGTCAGTTTATTAGGCAGATTCATATATTGATACAGCGCAGGCTCTATCGGATTCCGGCAGGTGTTTCCTCTCCCTGTCCCGTCTGCTTTTCCGGCAGGAACGGCGGCAGGGCGCGGATCCTGAGCACACGCCTCTCCTTTCCTGAATTACATTCCGGGCCGGACAGAAAACCGGCCCTCTTCTTCATGTTCAGGCTGCTTCTGAATACAGTTTCAGATTCAGCCCCGATCCGGATCACTGACCCCTCTCAGACGAAGGGGCTGACGCCCGGGGTCAATCTACAATCCTCCCTGTGAGGTCGTAATCAAAGGCGTCCGTGATCTCTGCCAGGACAAAGTCACCCGGCTTCAGTTCCCTTTCAGAAGTGAGGATTACCCCGTCGTCGATCTCCGGAGCATCATATCCTGTTCTTCCACTGTAAGTTCCGTCGTCATTTTTTTCTTCGATCAGCACTTCCATAATGGAGCCGACTTTGCTCTGATTGGAAGCGAGAGAAATCCGCTGCTGGAGTCCCATAATCGCGTCAGCCCTTCTTTCCCTGATTTCTTCATCGATCTGATCGTTCATCAGAGCGGCAGGCGTATCTTCCTCAAGAGAATAAGGAAAGACGCCCAGACGCTCAAAGGCTGCCTCTTCGACGAAATTCTCCAGTTCTTCGAACTCTTCCTCCGTTTCTCCGGGGAATCCTGTAATGAAAGTCGTGCGAATATGGATATCCGGAATGGCACTGCGGAGTCTGCGGATCGTATTCCGGATCGAGGTGGACGTAGAATGACGGTTCATATCCATGAGGATACGATCATTAATGTGCTGCAGAGGAATATCGATATAATTGCAGATCTTTTCCTCCGCGCGTATGGTTTCGATCAGTTCATCCGTAATCGAATCTTCGTAACAGTACAGCAGACGGATCCAGTGGATTCCGTCAATTGTGCAGAGTCTGCGAAGGAGCTTATAAAGGACGAGACTTCCATACAGGTCCTGCCCGTAGGCCGACACATCCTGGGCGATCAGCACCAGTTCCTTTGTGCCTCCGGCCGCCAGTTCCTCAGCTTCCTTTACGATATCTTCCATGAGACGGCTCCTGTAAGGGCCCCGGATTGAAGGGATAATGCAGTAAGTACAGGCATTGTCACAGCCTTCAGCAATCCGGAGATAGGCAGAGGCAGCGCCTTTGGCTCCGGCCCGGCCTTCAAGCTCGTCATATCTGGCAGGCGCTTCATGCACAGAAGTAATCCGGCGTCCTCCGGACAGCTTTCGAATCACGTCGTTCAGATGCTGATAATCATTCACCCCCAGAAAGGCGTCAACTTCCGGAATTTCTTTATACAGATCCTGTACATATCTCTGGGCCAGACAACCGGTCACGATCAGCTTTTTTTCTGAATCGCCCCGGAGCGCCGCCATATCGAAAATCGATTCGATGGATTCTTCCTTTGCGTCCTTTATAAAAGCGCATGTATTCACTATGAGCACGTCCGCCTCTCCCGGATCATCTGTTACGCAGTGTCCTCCCTTTATTAGAAGGGCTTCTACTGACTCAGAATCAACTGTGTTTTTAGGACATCCGAGAGTTTCTATATAAACATTCATGATTCCTCCTCCGCAGACAAACTGCTGTCGATAACAGATTCCTCCTCCGGGAATCCCGGGTCCTCTGCCGTGTAAGTCTCCGCCTCATATTCTTCCTTTGAAATGAGGACTTTCCGTGGACGGCTTCCTTCACTCGGTCCAATAATCCCTCTTGCCTCCATCGTATCGATCAGACGGCCCGCGCGATTATAACCGATGCGGAAGCGTCTCTGCAGCATGGAGGCAGAAGCCTGGCCGGAATCGACGACCAGCTGGACGGCATCTTCGTACAGCTCATCTTCCTCTTCACCGTCAGCTCCACTGCTGAAATCCGTGGTTACTGTGTTGATTTCCTGCATAACCTGCTGGCGGATTTCTTCCGGAGCTCCGTCGTCGCCTGCCTGTTCCTTCCAGAAGTCGATGACTGCCGCCACTTCCTCATCTGTCACAAAAGGACCCTGCAGTCTCTGAGGATGCGAGCTTCCCAGCGGACTGAACAGCATATCCCCGTTGCCAACCAGCTTTTCCGCTCCCGCACGATCCAGTATTGTGCGGGAATCGACCTGAGAAGAAACCGCGAACGCAATTCTCGAAGGGACATTGGCTTTGATAAGACCTGTCACGACATCCACAGACGGTCTCTGCGTCGCGACGATCAGATGCATCCCCGCCGCTCTGGCCAGCTGAGCCAGCCGGCAGATCGATTCCTCCACCTGTTTGGCAGCAGCCATCATGAGATCCGCCAGCTCGTCGATGACGATCACGATCTGCGGCATGACTTCCTCCGGACGAGCTTCTTTTCTCATCTTTGTATTATATCCGGCGAGGTTCTTGACATTTTCCTTCGCGAACTTTTTATACCGGCCTTCCATCTCGTGAACAGCCCACATCAGAGCGGCCGCGGCTTTCGCCGGATCGGTCACGACAGGAATTAACATATGAGGAATTCCATTGTAATTGCCCAGCTCTACGACCTTTGGATCGATCAGGATAAATTTTACTTCATCCGGCGTCGACCGGTAAAGCATACTGATCAATATGGAATTGATGCAGACGGATTTACCGGATCCGGTCGACCCCGCGATCAGCATGTGCGGCATTTTTTTCAAATCGGCGATGACAGCATTGCCCGTAATATCTTCCCCGACTGAAAAGCTGATCTTCGATTCAGCCGTTTGAAAGGCATCCGACTCGATCATTTCACGAATCGATACGATCTCGGAACGGTCGTTCTGAACCTCAATCCCGATCGCGGCTTTTCCCGGAATCGGCGCTTCAATCCGCAGGCTCTTTGCTCTCAGATTCAGAGCAATATCGTCTGAAAGACGGACGATACTGTTTACCTTGACTCCTGTCGCCGGCTGGATCTCATATCTGGTGATGGACGGCCCCCGGTTCACATTGATCACTCTGGCCTCTACACCAAAGTCCTGCAATACTTTTTCAAGAACTGCCGCTTTCTCTCTCAGCTCAGCCTGACCGCCGCTGTAGTGCCTCCGCGGTTCTTCCAGGAGATACAGAGGCGGCAGCACATAGGTTTTTTCCGGTTTCGCGGAAGCATTTTCCGCTTCCTTGCTGACCTCCTCCAGAGAATCCTCCGCAGCGGCTGCCACCGCGGCTTTTTTCGCCGCTGAGCTCATAGCTGGCGATGCCGCCCTGCCTGCCTGACCGTTTGCAGTGGACGTTCTTCCGCCGTTTGTTCCTGTTTCATCTGTTTCTGACGACCCGCCGCGGGAAGTCCGTCCGTAAGGATCCCGGTTTCTGTCAGGCGAAGCCGTCAGATCCGGGCCGTCCTCCACTGTTCCCTCTACTGAGTGTAAAGAAATGTCAGACGCTTTTGGTTTTCCTGCTTCCGCCCCATTCCCGAACATAGCATCCAGTTCCGCTCCGATCGGATCATAGGAAGGATCTTCTTCTCCGGCAGACGATGCGGAACGGCCGGATTTTCCGGCGGTTTTGTTCACAGAAGCGGATGGCATTCTGCCATCTCTGCCGCTGTCGTCTTCATCAAAAGAAGGAAAATCTTTGAAAAAATCCCTGCTGTTTCTGTCGGGATAAGGAACCTCCGTCTTAACACTGCCGCTCAGACTGTTGATATAATCCAGACTGTCTCCATAAGATTCTCCGAGACCTCTTTCCACTTCGGAATCATCTTCAAAAACAGGCTCCCCCTCTTCCTGAAAAAGACTGCTGTCATTCATATAATCCAGAATCTGTCTCCTATTGACCGGAATCGTGTCTTCTTCTGTTTTCCTCCAGCTTAAATTGCTCAGGAACCCCGGCATCCTGAAAAAACCGCTTCGCTCACTGCCATATCCTTCTGTCGTCCCGGCCGGCGCTCTGTCCGGGACGCCGGTCGAAGACTCCGTATTATTCGCAGCGGCAGAAAAAGACGATCCGGAAGCAGCTCTGCCGCCGCTTCTCTGTACATCCGCTGTTTCTGTCGCCGGAGACGGAGCAGAAACGCGGGAGGCTTTTTCTGACGCCTTTTTACTTCCTGCAGCCGAAGAACCCTTCTGCTTCCCGGCCGCAGCGATCTGCTCACCGGTAATCACAGGCAGCGGTTGAGTATCCGCCTTCGAATCAAAAATACCGGATTCTGTTTTCGATGACAGCGCATCGATCTTCTTCTGATTCCGCTTGATGCGAAGCTGATCGAAAAACTGGGAGATCGGAGTATCCGCCACGAGAATGATACAAATTATCAGGACTACAATGCCCGTAATAATCAGACCGGGGATCTCCACCAGCTGGCAGGCCAGTCTTCCCAGAATCATACCGATCAGACCGGCACTGTCCAGATTGGTTCCTTCCTGAAACATATCGACCATATAATTCGGAAAAAACTCATCGGAACGGATATGCTCGAACCGGATCGAGTTCAACATCGCGATATCACAGATCAGGATAATCGTAAACAGTATGGTTCTGGAATTGGCATGAGCGACTCTCCGTGCCAGCATGAGCACGGAATAGATAATCAGATAAAAAGGGAGTATGTAAGCAACCAGTCCCAGCATTCCCTTAAGGAACAGAGAAAGTATCATCCCAATCTGTCCTGTCTTTTCTGTCAGAAGGGCGATGATTGTAAAGATACTGACTGCAATGAAAATCACGGCAGCAATCGAATCCGCGGTATGACTGCCCGCAGGATTCTTTTTCACGCCGGCTGCTTTAGCCTCATTTTTCGGCGAGACGGCTTTCGAATTATTCGCAGCCTTTCCTGAAGCTTTTTTCCCCGTTTTTGCGCTTTCTGTTGTTCTGCTTTTTTTCTCTGCCATTCGTATCCCTCTTTACGCCCCTGATCAATATCAGCTTCCTGAGCCCGCATCAATCAGGGAAAAACACTATACTCGCTAACGATATTAATTGCCTTTCTTATCGTCAGACATATGCCATGGCATATCTGGCTATGCTGCGCAAAGCCCGAGTATATACGGTTATCAACGCCATGCTGCGCATGGCTATAATCATTCCCTGCGGCAATTATTAATGATAACCAGTATAACATCTGACTGACCTTTTATACTTATGCGGATCAGGAGGCCAGCGAATAAATGATCAGTGCAGCGCCCGCAATCCATGTATAAACGGAAAAGTAAATCAGTTTTTTATCTGTCACGGCTCTGATCATGACCTTGATCGCCGCATATCCTGAAACTGCGGCGACAACCACCCCGATCACCAGTGCGCCGGCCCCCATCTGTGCTTCGGATGACTGTCCGATCGTTTCGATCGCGTCAGGAAGCTCCAGCAGGAAGGCGCCCAGTACTGTCGGGATGGAAATCAAAAAGGCAAAACGAACAGCATGCGCTCTGTTATACTTACTGGCCAGTCCTCCGACCATGGTCATTCCGGATCTGGAAATCCCCGGACACATCGCCAGCGCCTGGCAGATTCCCACAAAAAAAGCACTCTTCATGGACATCTTTTCAACATCCTTGTCCCCGCCTCCCCATTTTTCAGCAGAAAAAAGAAGGGTCCCGGTAAGGAGAAGTCCAATTCCGATAAACGTCATATTCGAATATAGGCTGTTGAAAAAATCTTCGAATAAAAGACCCGCGACAGCAGCCGGGATCGTCGCTATGACGATCATGACGCCCAGCCGTCTGGTCTCATTTTTGTTCATCTGGATGCCTTTTCCTGTGCAGATATCCGCTATCATAAGAAACAGTTCCTTCACCAGCGCAACGATATCGCTCCAGTAAGCGGCAAATATGGAAATCAGGGTCCCAAAATGGAGCATGACCGTAAAGGTCAGGATATCGTCCTCCCGGATCCCCATAAAATGCTGAAAAACGGCCAAATGGCCCGAACTGCTTATTGGAAGGAACTCGGACAGGCCCTGTACAAGTCCCAGTATAATCGATTGAATGATTGACATGATGTCCTCCTGTAACTCTTATCCAGATTATTGCAACGAAGCATTTCTTTCCGCATCCCTCTGTCCATCTGGTATGCTCTGAAAGAAACACGTACAGTGACATATAATTATATACCATTCAATGAAGAGTTTCCACTGCCGTACCTGTAAAAATAATTTAATCCATTTCCAAAGCTCTGTTTCGCATGATGCTGAAAAAAAGAAAAAGCACCCGGCTCGTGCCGGATGCTCCTCTAAGAAACAAGTTCATTGAAAAGGTCTTTGATTTTTGCTCCAAAACCGGATCCGCCCTTCGTTTCTTTCTGATTCACCCTGTTTTTCACGCGAGCTTCCGTTTCCTGTCTGAGGAATCCGGGCGGTCCTCCGCGCATCTCCTCAGACGGAGGAAGTTCTTCGTGCGCCGTGAATCTGACTGCCGTTCCTCTGGCGCGTCTTTTTTTTCCTGATTCTTCTTCATAAGAAGACCGTTCCATCTCCCGGTCCGGTATGTTTTTTCTGATCATTTCATCCGTAATGATCTTCAAAGTACGCAGATCCTTTCCGCCTGTATAGATCCTGTTTTTGTATTCGGAAAGAAAAGGAACCGTCCCCTCTTCTCCGTCATCGTATTCAATCGCGGTATCGAGAATATCCACCAGTTTATCTCGGACACTCACGTGATTCCTGTATCCCGGCACATACATGAATCGAATCGAGGAAAGATCTCTGGCGCAGTATATGTTTTCATTCTTAAAGGACAAATCCTCCCACGACAGCAGATGATCACCGCAGATCCTCAGGGCTTCCAGAAAAGCCCTGCAGAGAGCCAGCACCGTGTCCAGGCAGGCCTCACCGCTGCCAAGGGCGTCATCCAGCCTGACAAATCCTTCCGTCGCATAGAATACGTCCGTACTGTCATGATGGAACACACATTTCATATCGAGAAAAGCGCTGCACCGGTTCCCGGTGATCAGCTGACGTTCAAAGCGGCTCAGCTTCAGACCCCTGAAGGTCAGACCGGGAACCCGGTCCGAAGATGAAGGAGCTGCAGTGAATAACTCTTCTCCTTCTTCATTTTCCCTCTTTTCAAGTTCCAGATCATCTGTCAATTCTCAGTCACCTCCTCCGCAGATACTGCAGGCTGTATATCCTTTTTCTCCTGCATCTTCCAGATCCATCGTCATCGTATATTTATCGACTGCGCTGCAGTCCGCTTCATGGTAGCTGCCGCCGTATTTAAAAATGTAAACAGTCTGTCCATTCCTTTCATCTCCTTCTGTACAGTTCCTGCAGCGTCCGTACTTACTGCGGATTTCTTCTGTCAGCGTCACTTCTTCCGGACGGGCATTCGCGTAACGGCAGGAAGCGGTATGATACCGTTCTCCTGATCGTGGAAAGATGACCACCGGTCGTCCCTCCCCCTCGCGCTCCATATCCGCAAAGGAAAGAACTTCTCCTTCCGGACTGAAGCCTGTCCAGGGATGATAGAGTACCCGGTTCTCCAGTTCAATTTTATTCACAAAAGGAATGGGAATCCGGATTTCAGTATCATAAGTACAGGTAAGCTTTTCAAATCCGTCAACTCCGTTGACGGTCAGACCGGTCTCGATCATATTCTGAGAATACCCGTCTCCCTCAATTCCTGAAGACTCCAGTGCCGACCTGACCTGGTTCTTTAATCCGAAAGATCCTGTTAAGCTGACGGAAGACTCATGGAGCTCATTCATTACCGTGCTGAAAACCGCTGTCTGAAGAAAACATGCCCTGACCAGCCAGCAGAGAGTCACCACAGCAATGATATATACAGGAAGAACGATAGCCGCCTCGACGATCATACTGCCTTTCTTTTCTTTCCCCTTTCTCAGCACTTCCTCAGCCCCCTGTCAGATAGGTGTGGATCATATTGATTTCCGCCGAAGAATCCACAACTCCGGCGGCGTGGCTTTTTTTGGCAACCTCTGCCTTCAGAGCCAGGCCTGTAAAGTGGTCAGACATGGTGAAATCCGCACGCTCCGTCCCTTTGAGATTAATCTGGATCAGGTCCATAATCCTGTACAGTTTGGTATCGCGGTCCAGCGTCAGCAGGAGCATGTCCAGATAACGACTGTAGGTCATAGGACTGTCCCCGGGAATCGGAATATAATCTTCACCACTGGCAGCGCCCTTCGCGGCTCCGTCGATATCGGTCATCCAGGTCGCACTGTTTTTGATCAGAGGCACACCGTTGCCGGCCTCCAGGTTTTTCATATCATTCTCCGATTCGACAGCTGCCCAGGCCAGGGTGAGCAGGATCTGCGTCAGCGGCGCGAAGGGTCCCGGCGTCATGGCTTCGGCGGTTGCCAGAATCAGCGCGCTTTTCTCCGGATCCATATACAGATACGCTGTATTCACTGCCGTCCTGACAGCAAAGATGGAATGATAAGCCTTTTTATAATTCTCTTCATCGGACATACATCCGTAAAGGATATACTCCACCTCACATCTGAAAAAATGATCGTCGGCAGAGTCTTCATCCAGTTCATTTCTGAAAAAACTTTCAATGTAACCAGTCGTAATCAGATCGTCCCCGAGAGCCTCTCCGGCCCCATCTTCACTCAGATCCTTCAGGACAGAACCCCCGGCATACGCTCTCTTTTCTTTACATCCTGCCACAGCGGAGGGAAGACTCTCGGACACCCTTCCGTTTTTCAGAGACCGGCCTTCACTGTCATAGCCGGATTTTTCTCCTTTAATACTGTCTGCTCTCTCCTTCAATTCATTCTGTACTTTTTCAGCATTTTCAATTTCTGAGAGCTCGGGAGACGAGGAGGCTACTTCCACAGCTTCCTCATCTCCGGCTTCCTCTGCAGCCTGTCTGGCTTTTTCCACTGCCTCCTCGGCTTTTCTTTTGGCCTCTTCCCGCTCTTTCTCCAGTTCATCCGCCTTATTCTTTGCCTGCTCTTTTTCCTTTACTTTATCCTCTGCCGTACTGACGTCTTCCTTCAGAGATCCCAGTATATCCACGACGGATGATCTTTTCGTAATCTCCCGAATCTGCAGCATCAGGTTGTCAGGGTCTGTGAGCGAGTAGGCCGCCTGCTCCACTTCTACTTTTTCCACCCTGCAGCCTGCGACCTCCGGCGTCTCGACCGCCTGCTCCGCGATCTTCTTCAGACGTTTTTCCGTTTTGTCTTCATCCCCCTCAAAGGCAAAAATCCCGTACCTCTCGAAAAGCGGTTTGTCATAGCAGGCCAGGATGCTCCGTCCGGCGCTGTCAAAGGCCGCCTCTGAAAGATTGATGGCGGCCTTCCTGTCAGCAGCCTCATAGGTGACAGCCAGCGCTCCGGCAATCGTAACAAAGAGAATACAGAGAAGAACGACCGCCGACCCCCTGCGTCCTTTCAGTCCGGTTTGCCCGCTCTTCTTTTTTCTTCTGCCGGAAAACAGATTCCCCTGTTTTCCTGTTCTTCCGGAACCGGTCGTACCCCGGCAGGCAACAATTTCATTCCTCCAGTTTTCCGATCGCATTTTTCACCGCCTGCCTGTTCCAGAGTGTATCCGCTTCACTGATCACATAGGCTTCCGCCTTATATTCGTTTTCCTTTTTCATGTTGAAAACCACTCTGCTCACATAAGACTTCACGGACACAGCAGAAACTTTTTTATAGAGGATCCCTCCTGATTCTGATACAGGGACTCTGTTCCCTTTCAGATCATCCTCTTCATTGTAAAACACAGTGAAGCTCCTCTCTCCGGCTTCCCGCCTGACGGTCCGGTTCAGGTCTGAACAGGCGGCTGTCAGTCCGTAAATATATACAGCCGCCGCCAGCATCATAATTGTCACTGCCACAATCACCGGATAAATCAGCGAAGCCTCTGCGATATAGGAGGTCCCCCGCCTGTTCCTCAGCATTTAACTGAACTTGGTTCCCAGAAGCTCCGAGAAAGTATCATTCACAAAGGTCCCTATTTTATCCTTGAAAATCAATCCGATCCCTACCGCAATTGCGATCAGAATGCCAACCTGGACCAGTTCCATGCCCTTTCTCGACTTTGTTTTTCTGCGAAATCTGCAGCCCGCATCGTATATTGCGGAAACTGCGCGAGTATATACTTTTGTCATTTTTTTACCTCCCCATATTGTCAAATGTTATTCAGTCTTTTGTATCTGTCCGTTTACAGGACGTTCCTGCTCACGTTCTCAGAAAATCCCGGAAACAACCAAGCCGCCTGTTTTTGGAAGGCCCTTTTCCAGATCCGTTTCCGGACGTACTCTGCCGGTCAGAATCCTGTCAGAACCGGAGCGACAGTGACGAGAATCAATGAAAAAAGCATGGCCATCATCGGAATCATCATTCTGGAATCAATCATCCGGATATATTGTTGAATACTCTTCTTCCTGAGTTCTCTCAACTCATCACTTTCGTTTTCCAGCTTTTGACTGAGTTCACTCCCCTTGCTCATATTATCTTCCAGGATCGTACAGAAACGAAGGATATCACTGGATTCCATCCTGGTCGCGAATCGCTTCCATTCATCTATCACGGATGAATTCGTATTCTGAACCTTCTGTCCGATCGCCGCAATTTCCACGGCCATCGGGGAAGTCCTGTACTGCAGTTCGTCTGAATAATCACTGCTGATCCTCATAAGCGCACTGAATACAGTCAGTCCGCTGTTCAGCAACAGGACCAGTTTATCAACGACTGTCGGAAAATCGGCAATCACATCTTCCCGGTACTTTTTTGCCTTTTTTCTGGCTCTGTCATAACGCCCTGCGTAAATACAGAAAAACAGAATCAAACCAATCATCAGAATCAGAGCAGCATAAGAATCCTCTCTTCTGGACCATTCCAGCTGAATCCCGTCCCCGGATTCTTCGGGCAGCACTACTGTTTTCCCTTCACTGCGATCCCCTGTTTCATCCACGATACTTCTGATCCGGTTCTGCAGAGAGATATCGTAGGCTTCCGGCGTATCACTGACAAAGACATCGAAGGAACTCTCCTGACTGATACTTTCCAGCGTGAGGATGACAGACAGTGTGATCTGCTCGCTTTCCTTATCGAGTAAAAAGATATCCAGCCGGCCTTCTTCAGAAAGCACCTCCGGAT
>JAEIGA010012797.1_pt1 | contig 12756 bp, 10 predicted proteins | sample 9270691 | NCBI WGS metagenome assembly JAEIGA01 (sample SAMN17057246, study PRJNA624740) | gut metagenome | biome: biome; isolation source: fecal sample | host: Bos grunniens | place: China: Xizang | collected 2019 | reverse complement strand
CGGTCGTTGCACCCGCAAAAATCGTTCTTTTGGTAGCTTTTGCACTGCTCTTCGGATAACGAAATGCTCATTTACCCCAAGTAAACTGCGCTTTCGTTCCCTCGTTTAGCACAAAATTTTCTCAATCGCCTCCGATTTCACCCTCTTGGGAGGTTTTTGTTTGTAAACTTATTACTCTTTGTCATCAAAATCGTTCCGATTGGCAAATTTTGCACTGCGCAACGCACAAAAATAGCATCATCGCCTCCGATTTCACCCTTTTTTTTGGCTGTTTTTTAATTCTGCATTTTGCATTTTGCATTCTGCATTCTGCATTTCCTCAACCGCCTCCACCCCTTTTGGGTGTAAACATATCAAAAAACCTCCCCGTGAAACATAGTTTCACTTCAACCTACAAAGTTATAAAATATCAATAAAAGTTACAACCCTTTTTGAACTTTTTTCGGGCGCGCTGTATCTTTTTTCGTGGAAGGGTCTGTTTTTGGTTGTAATTACAAAAAAAACACTATCTTTGCATAGCCGAAAAAATATAAACTAAATAATCTAAACAGACTATGAAAAAACTATCACTCGTTGCATTGTTTGCAGCATTGGCATTTGCAGGTTGTCAGTACACGCCTGTCAAGACCTTTACCGAGGCCGAGGACCCTACTCCGTTGAGCGAGGAGGCGAAGGCGGCTTGGGAGAAGGTTGAGGCCGGTTTGAATGGAGCGTGGGGCTCTCCTGATTTTGTGTATTCGCGTAGCGAAGTACCTCAAAACCTCACTTCGGAGTATGCAGTTGCTGGTTGGCGTGGCGAGCGCGTTTCGGCGCAGGTATTGCTTTGGACTGCCGAGCAGGTAGATGGCGTTGAGTGCTACTTCTCGGACTTCGTATCGGAGGAGGCGACCCTTCCAAGCTCTATCGCGCAGGCTCGTTTTGTGCGTTACACCTTGGCCGACGCTATTGACCAGAGTTGTTTGTGTGGCCGTCCAAACGGACACCCTTCAATCTTGCAGGCGGATATGCTTGACAGCCTTACAAGATTTGATATTGCAGCAAAGACTACCCGTCCTGTATGGATTACGGTTGAGATTCCGCAAGATGCCGTAGCGGGTCTTTACACTGCGACTGTAACTGTTTCGCACAACGGTCTTGGCTTGACCCGACTCCCATTGCAGTTGGAGGTGTTGCCACAGACTTTGGCTGCTCCAAGCGAGTGGGACTACCATCTTGACTTCTGGCAGCACCCATCGGCAGTTGCTCGTGCCGAAGGTGTTGAGATGTGGAGCGACGCGCACTTTGAGGCGATGCGCCCTACGATGCAGATGTTGGCAAATGCAGGCCAGAAGGTTATCACCGCGACCCTCAACCGCGACCCTTGGCGTTATCAGTGCTTTGACGACTACGAGGCGATGATCTATTGGACCAAGAACGAGGACGGTAGCTGGTCTTACGACTATACAATCTTTGACAAGTGGGTTGAGTTTATGATGGAGTTGGGTATTGACCGCTACATCAACTGCTACTCTATGCTCCCTTGGGGTGACTGCACGCTTGACTATAAGGATATGACTCACCGTGACAAGAAGTTGTGCCAGGTGAATGCAAAACCTCGCACTCCGGAGTTTGAGGCGATGTGGGGACCATTCCTCGCCGACTTTGCGAAGCACCTCAAAGAGAAGGGTTGGTTCGAAAAGACCAATATGGCTATTGACGAGCGTGCGCCAGAGGATATGCGTGCGGCTGCCGACCTTATTGAGAAGTATGCACCGGGACTCGGCTTTGCGATTGCCGACAACCACAACTCGTACAAGAACTTTGACAATATGCGCGATGTATGCGTGGGACAGCGTCACTCGTTGGTATCGCCAGAGGAGATTGCTGCACGCCGTCAGCAGGGCAATGTGACTACATTCTATGTATGTTGCTCAACCCTCTATCCAAACGCATTTACCAACTCACAGCCATACGAGTCGGAGTTGCTCTGCATCTATGGTGTAGCACGCCACTACGACGGTATGCTCCGTTGGGCTTACAACTCGTGGCCAGCATCGCCAGAGTACGACTCTCGCTTCCGTCGTTGGGCTTCGGGCGACACCTTCATTGTCTACCCTTACGCTCGTTCGTCGGTGCGTTTTGAGCGTCTTATTGACGGAGTTGAGTTCTCGGAGAAGGTACGCGCACTTCGTGCGAAGTACACCCCAGAGCAGTTGAAGGCTCTTGACGAGGTTCTTGAAAACTTCAAGGGCTTTGAGTTCCGCCGAGGAAAGGACCGCGAGATTATCAACAACCCTGCTTACAACTGGGCAGAGCGCGCTCGCGAGGCAAACAAGGTTCTCAACGACCTTTCGCGTAGCTTGGCAGAGTAAAATCTAAAAATAGATATAGCACCCCTTGCCTCCTTGAAAAGAGTGCAAGGGGTGTTTTATGGCGCAATGGTTAGAAATGTACTTTTGTGGCAATATATCGCGTCGTTACGACTACTGCCATATACGCGACACCTCTCCGATGTGACGGTGTGCTACGAGGGGGAGCGACCGATATGTTATGCCGGTAGTTCGGTGTTGGTCTGCAAGGTGGAGCGCGACGGCAAGCCTATGGCTCTGCGTGTATATCGCTCTTGTCGCAACAACCTCTCCGAGATATACGGGGAGCGTTACTACCCCTTTGAGTTACCGATACTTGGCTATACGGATAGGGTGGCCGAGTATGCCGATGTTGTGCTGATGGATTGGTATGACGGAGAGACCTTACAGCGCGTATTGGAGCAGCGTGTTGGAGATGTGGAGTATATGCGCCGTTTGTCGCGCAAGTTTGAGCAGTACGCCCTATGGTTGCTTGACCAAGAGTGGGCGCACGGGGATATCAAGCCTGATAATATAATCGTGAACGGCGAGGAGATACACCTGATAGACCTTGATTCTCTCTATAAGCCATCGTTTAAGTCCGATGATTGTGAAGAGATTGGCTCGCCCGGTTTTCAACACCCGATGCGTTCTCGCGAGAACTTTTCAAAGGCGATAGACGACTATCCAATCGCCTTGATTATCACTGCGCTGGCTGCGCTCTCTTACGACGCTTCCTTTGCCGAGCAGATAACTTCAAGTGGCAAGTTTCTGATATCTCCGTTGAATGCGATACTCGGAAAAGAGGAGTGGCTTGACCGCATTGAGAGGCTCTTTGTGGAGCGTGGAGATGCTCGCCACTATCGCATTGCGCAGCTGTTGCGAAGTCCCCACCTTGCGCTCTATCGTCTGCGCGACTATATCGCAATGGAGGTGGGCGAGGTGAGAGATGCGAGTCGCCTTGAAGTGGATGTTGAGGAGGGCTTATGGGGCTACAAGGAGGGTGACAGGTGGATTATACCGCCACTCTACGACTCGGCCTTTGAGGCTGAAAACGGGTTGTGCAGAGTCGTGTTGAATGGGCATATACTTTGGCTCAATGCCAAGGGCGAAGTTGTTGAAAAGGAGGGTTAGTCTATGTATCGTTGCGAGATAGGTCGTCGGCATAAGATTGCGATAGTGTTGGCTATTGACCAATCGGGCTCAATGGCGCAAGAGGTGGCCGCTAATATGACAACAGTTAGCAAGGCCGAGATGGTCGCCTCGGTTGTTGGCGAGTTGATAGAGGAGTTGTTGCTATACTCAAAGTGCGACAACATCTATCGTGATTACTACGATATAGCCGTTGTCGGGTACTCGTCAAGCGGTATTCGTTCGCTCATTAGCGACAAGTTGGAGTTTGTTACGATTTCGGAGTTGGCCAGGCGTAGCGTTGAGAGGGTCTACATCAACTTCAAGTGTAAACTATGCAGTGGAGAGGTGGTAGTTGTTCCGTATGGGTTTCCGAAGTGGGTGGAGCCTATGGCGAGTGGCTCAACGCCGATGTGTGAGATGTTGGAGTCGGTGGCCGAATTGTTGGAAGATTGGTGCGCACAACCCCATCACCGCGAGTGCTTTCCGCCAATCTTTGTCAACATCTCCGACGGAATGCCGAACGGCAGAGAGGCCGAGCAGCTTATCGCTCTGTCGGAGCGTATCAAGGGTATCTCAACCGAGGACGGCAATGTCTTGTTTGTGAATATAAACATCTCGTCGGGAGGTAGCGGTGCATCGTTTGTCTATCCGAGTGTAGACGCTATACCGCGAGAGAATAACAGTGCGATGCTGTTGGCGCAGATGTCAAGTGTACTGCCGAAGCGACTTGAATATGTCGTGCATCGCAAGCGAATAGTCAACTCAAAGCCTCCATATTTGGCCTTGGGTTACAATATCTCCCCAATGGAGTTTATCTCAATGTTAAATCTTGGCTCGCAGAGTGATGCCCTGCAAGAGGAAAAAGAAGTATACCCCTACCTGAACTATTTGTAGGTAGGGGTATGACCTATATTTGACTGCGCTTACTCAAATAGCGGAAGAGCCTCCGCCACGACGAAGGTGCTACCTCCGACAAAGAGCATATCTTGTGGTTGCATACTCTCTTTGGCCTTGGCTATGGCTTCGGCAACTGTGTCGGCGCACTCAAAGTCCAATTCAAGCGACTTTGCCACCTCGCCTATGGCGGTGGTGGTGGCTGCGCGTCGTGATGCAGCCTGTGTGAAGATGTAGTGAGCCTCGCGCGGCATCATCGCCAACATCTCGTCAAAGGCCTTATCCTCGCAGAAGCCCATCACGCAGAGGAGTCTGCCTTGTGGAGCCTCCTTGCGGAGTTGCTGTGCCACTTGGTGTATGCCGTGAGCGTTGTGCGCTGTGTCGCATACGACGAGAGGCTCGTCGCACAGCCTCTGCCAGCGACCTCGGAATGCGGTCTGTCCCTGAACATCGCGCAATCCCTCTACGAAGGCGCGTCGTGTGATTGTAAGTGGTGTTTTTTCGTGTAGCAGGTCAATGACGGTGGCTACGGTAGCGAGGTTCTTTTGCTGATACTCGCCGAGCAGGTCAAGGCGTAGCTGATAGATGTTGTTGTCGCGTGTGCGAGTGATGTTTATCACCTGCAATGCCCCCTCTTTGCGACACTCTCCGAGCGTGAAGGCGTCGTTGGCGTAGATAATCTCGGCACGCATATCTTCGGCAATCTCCTCCAATACGAGGTTATAGTCCGTATCGCGCTCGCCAACCACAACGGGGGTGCATTTCTTGATTATGCCACCCTTCTCGCGTGCAATCTTTGGCAACGAGTTACCGAGGTACTCGGTGTGTTCAAGCCCAATGTTGGTGATGACCGAAACGAGAGGTTGAACAATGTTCGTGGCGTCTAAACGACCTCCTAACCCCGTCTCAATAATGGCAACCTCCACATCGCTCTGCGCGAAGTAGTCAAAAGCCATCGCCGCGGTCATCTCAAAGAATGAGAGTTGCAGACGCTCCATCTCGTTGCGATAGCGGTCTACGAAGTTTACCACCTTCTGCTTTGAAATCATCTCTCCGTTTACGCGGATACGCTCGCGGAAGTCTGTCAGGTGTGGCGAGGTAAAGAGTCCTGTCTGGTAGCCCGCTTGCTGTAACACCGAGGCCAACATATTTGACACCGACCCCTTGCCGTTGGTGCCGGCAATGTGTATCACGAAGTAGTTTCGTTGCGGATTGCCAATCAAGCGACAAAACTCGGTAATGCGCTCCAATCCTGGTTTGTAAGCATCTCCACCCACATTCTGAAACGAGGGCATTGAGGAGAAAAGGTAGTCAAGCGTCTCGGTATAGTTCATATTTTTAGCATTTAGCCATTGACTATTAGCCAATTAGCCTTTTAAGTTAAAACTCTTTTTATACTATTTATCCAAATAGAATCTCTTTTTTGCCCACATCGCAACGAGATACAACACACACAACGCTGCAATGTAGAGCGACAAGCGTGCGATGTAGTCGCCATATTGGGTGTAGAATGTTACGCGGTTGTTGAGGCGGATATTCTCGCTCGTGACACCCCTCTCCTGCCAAGTAAGTTTGTTGCTATCCTCGCCACGCAGATTTATAAAGCCCGACACGCCCGTATTTGCACTGCGGGCAACCTCGCGACGCGTCTCAACAGCACGAAGTCGGCAGTAGCGGAAGAGCAACTTGTGTCCGATTGTATTTCCCCACCAACCATCATTTGATACAACGAAGAGAGCCTCTGCACCATTGCGCACGAACTCCGCCATATAGTTGCCATATAGGCCCTCGTAGCAGATTGCAGGTGCAACCTTCTTGCCATTGTGTTGGAAAGGCTCCTGCTTGTCGCCTATGCCGAGTTGTCCGAATGTACCACCCAAATCAACCGCAAATAGGTCGCCCCCCTTGCGCAACCACGCAGGGGTGGTCTCCACGCCAATCACGAGCTTTCCTTTGTGGTGTATCTGCACCTGCGAGGTGGTGTCAATACCAAGCGAGGAGTTGAAGATATCGATATATTGGTCGCCTCTCCACGCTCTTGCAGTCTCGGAGCCGCGATGCTTTCCGTAGAAGCGAATCATCTCGCCACCCGCAACAACCATAGCCGACGGGTTGCGCTCGGCGAGGTGTTGTGAGATGCGCTTAACGATGTGCGCGTTGTCGGGGTTGCGCTCGTCAATCATCTCGGCAAGAGCGGTCTCTGGCATAAGCACGAACTCTGCCGAGTCTGGCACCTCCGACAAGAGGTTGAGGAGGTTATCCTGCTGTTGTTGGGCTGTGCGGTTGAACTTCTCTGCGTAGCAGTCAATGTTTGGCTGTATGGCCGAAACGGTAACCTTCGGAAGAGCCTGGTAACACTCTCGCTTTGGGCTGTTTACCTCGTAGAGAATGATTGAAACGCCGAGAGGAAGCACAAATGCTACGGTGGTAACCACCCACATTCGTTTGCTCATCGTGAGTAACGATTCAAGCGCAAGGATATTTACCAAAAGCACCCATAACGAGCCTCCGAAAGCTCCTGTGTACTCGTACCACTGTACCGCCCAGACATCATCTGCAAAGGCGTTGCCGAGCGAGAGCCACGGGAACGACATCGCAGGGGCTTGGGTGTAGATATACTCGGTAGCGATCCACGCGGTGATAAAGATGGTGTAGGCGATAGCCTTTGGTGCGTGCTTGGCGGCGATGTGGTAGAGCATAAAAGCGACCAAACTCCACCAAGTAGATACCACGCTCGCCACGATAGGTCCTGCGGGTGTTGCAATCCATACCCACCACACAGTCAAGGCGTTCCATAGCAGAAATGCGAGTGTTGCCCACCCGAGCATTGCGAAGGTATCTCGCTTTGAGTCGGAGTATTGTGCGCTAATGAGTAGTAGTGGAACAAATCCCACAAATATAGTTATGCAGCTTGCGCCCCACCAGCTGATTGAGAGTAGGAGTGCCGATACGAGGACAAGTGCAAGTTTGCTCTTCTTTGAGAATTTTCGTTTGAACTGTATCATTCTGCAAATATAATAAAATTAGGAATTAAGAGTTAATAATTGGTGGCTAAATTTAACGAAAAGGTGTATCTTTGCAGACGGAAAGATATAATTACACAATACGATGGAGTATATTTATCTCTTATTATCGCTTGTCGCGATTGTTTTTAGTGCCGATTGGTTGGTCGTAGGAGCAGTTACTATTGCCAAGCGATTTAAGATATCCGACTTTGTTATCGGTGCAGTGATTGTCGGCGTGGGAACATCGTTCCCCGAACTCGTTGCAAGTTCAATCGGTACGATTGAGGGCGAGCCTGATATCGCTATCGGTAATGTTGTCGGCTCAAACATCTTCAATGTGTTGGGCATTCTCGGTCTTACCGCCTTGGTTATGCCCGTGGCCGTGTCGCGCGAGAATAGACGCTTTGACCTTCCGTTTGGTATCTTCGTGTCAGTGCTGACGATACTGCTTGCATATAACTTCACTTTCAAAAGTGCCGAAGCGGAGATTAACTATATTGGAGGATTGTTGCTGCTGGCCTGCTTTGCGGCCTTTATGTTCTTCTCGCTCAAAGGGGGCAAGAAGAGCGAAACCGCATCGGACGAGGTCGTTACCAACAAACAGCTCGTGTTCGGTATCGGCAAGGTGGTTGCTGGCTTGGGTGTCTTGATTGTTGCAAGTGGATTTTTCTTGGATAACGCGGTGGTGATAGCCACGCAGTGGGGTGTGAATAAGGCATTTATCGCGATTACACTTGTGGCGTGCGGAACATCGCTTCCAGAGTTGGCAGCCTCGGTGGTTGCGGCGGCCAAGAAGAATACGCAACTTGCGTTGGGTAACATCATCGGCTCAAATATCTTTAACCTCTCGTTGATTCTTGGCGTGAGTTCGCAGCTTGCTGCTACACCGCTGTCGCCAATTGAGCAGTTGTCAAGTACGGATATCACTTGGATAGATTTTGCCGTTATGATTTTCGCGGCGGTCGTGCCTCTTGTTTTATGCTATAAGGGCAAACTTAACCGCTGGGCAGGTGCCTTTATGTTCCTCTGCTTTGTAGCCTATAACTTCTACCTTATATATACACAAGCGTAGGTAAATTATACCACTTCCGACAAAAAGAGCCTGTCTAAAAACTTGTTAGACAGGCTCGCTCTTTTTACTTTATATGTACGATATATCCGTTGCCCTTATAACCTGCACCTACGGTGTATTGTGTGGCTGTGGGTGAAAATTGCGATTTGAAGTAGAAGTGGCAATGCCCACAGAGTATGCCCTTTAACTCCTCCTGCTTTTTGAGCCACTTGCAGAAACGGAGCGTTGTGCGGTCTGCGCGTTGCTGTATGTTGCGATTGCGCCACTCCTCGCCCTTTGGACGCTCCTTCTGGGCGTAGGTGTCGGTGATTGTGCGCGGAGCCCCGACCACATTACCCGCTTTGCCTTTTGTAGCCTTCAATGAGTGGCTGCATAGTTCGGGTGTGTAGAGTGGATTGTGGCATACCAAGATGATTGGCAACCCCTTGCGTACCTCCTGCTTCATTTTGGCGAACTGCTCCTTTGAGAAGCGATAGTAGCCATTGTCAAGCGTTACGAAGTTCACTCCATTTATAACCTGCGAGTAGAGGGTTAAATCGTTGGGATACACCGCTTGTACCTTGTCGTAACTCTTTGCACGGTAGGCGGCATCTTCCCGAGCCTCGCCCACGTAGAGTGAGTATTCGTGGTTTCCGGCGGCGACAATCCACCTGCCTTGACCGAAAATATCCTTTGCTTTGTCAAGGTTTGCTTCACTCACAAAGTCTATCATATCGCCCGTATGAACTATTGGGAGGTTGTTCTCAATAGCGTATTGTCGTTGCGCTCTCAATGTCGCCTCGGGCGTGCGAAAGAGTTTACCGCGTCTGGTGGCAAGTTTTATCTTGCGCTCGTCGTCGCGCTCGTCGGCATAGGCGAGGTGAGAGTCCGATATATGTATGACTGAAAATGGCTTTTCAGCACCCGCTTCAATCTCTATCTCGCGCAACTTTACGGTTGTACCCTCGTGTGTATAGTCCACCGTTTGAGCAGACACGCTTGTCGCAAAACAGGCTGCGACAAGCGTGTAAACCCCACATAAGATGGTTTGAATAGTTCTCATATTCTATATTTTAGTGGCAGCACTCGTCGCCGCAGTGGTGCTCCTCGCCACAGCTGTCGCAGTGGTCGTGGTCGCAACCGCACGAGCAACCGCCCTTTGGAGCCAAGTCCTCTGGGGTAACATCGCGCACCTCTACAACCTCTACATCAAAGTTCAAGGTCTTACCCGCCATTGGGTGGTTGAAGTCCATCATAATGGTATCCTCCTTAACCTCCTTAATGATACCGTTCATGCGGTGACCCTCGGCGTCGCTCATAGGAACGATGTTGCCTACGAAGAGCATCTCCTCGGCAATCTTGCCGTCAATCATAAAGATTGTCTTTGGCAACTCAACGATAGCCTCGGCGATAACCTCACCATAACCGTCCTTTGGCTCCAAGGTGAACGAAACCTTATCGCCTGGCTCCTTGCCGATAAGTGCGCCCTCAAATTTAGGGAGCAACATACCTGCACCGCATACAAATTCAAGTGGGTGGCCTGGCTGATTCTGGTCTGCAATCTGACCATCAACGGTAAGAGTATAGTTTACCGCAACAAATTTAGTATTCTCTACTTTCATAATTTACTTATAATTTAAGTTATTGTTAAATGTCTTGTTTGTCCTTCGTTGCTCTGCTTTACTTAATGGAGGAATTATGAAAGTAAATTATTTTCATATTTACATTCCCTCCAAACCTCCCTTTGAAAAAGGGCGGCTTGTCGCTACATAGCCATTTGGCTATTTCGCTCCATTAAGTTTTCCTATGATTGAAGTTGTTTCTATATCGTATTTTTCTTCTCCATTAGAAATAGGTACTCCTTATACTTATCATCGTTATTTGCCCATTCGTTTGTCCATGTCATGTTTGCCATAACATTCTTCTTATAGTCTATTTCTATGGTTTTAAGAAGAGTACCATGAGAATTTATAATTTCAAATAATTCGTTTTTAGTAGCTCTACCTCCCGAACTATAAGACAAGAGAACATATTTCGCATTTGTCGAAGCAATAAGTTTGTCTATCGCCTTCATTGCGATAAAATTACCATCTTGGTCTTTTCTAAACTCCTCAAAAATGGAGGCTGAAACCGTATCTTTGGAATCAACCCTCCGGTTTGCCTTGCCAAACAGTTCTGGCTTATCGTTCAAAATCACCGTTTTCCATATATGATAATATGCCGAATATCTAACTCTACTTGGTGGCATTTTCTCATTGTTAGAGCCATAAGGAGGATCAAGATATACTAAATCGTGGTAAGTGCTTACTGCATCAAAAACATCTTGTCGAGTAACCAAACACTCTTTTCTATTTTTTACTCGTTTGGGTAATTTTAATACCATCGTATTATATGAACGAGGTGACCACTTTGATAGGTATGCAGCATAATGTCCGAGTGTGTTATCGACCGAGTCTAGGGCGTTAATTAGGCTTGTGAGCAGCACGCATTTGTCCTGCCATTCCAGATTGAGATTGTCAATTTCATCTCTTATGGCATCAAGTTTCATGGTATTATGTACCTGAAAGGGTCTTTTTGTTCCACTTTCCTCTCCGCCATAATGCTCTGTAAACCAGCCTCTCTTACCTTCAAGTCCATTAAGATAGTCTATATGTTTCTGATAAAAAGAATCTTCTTTATCAGCCAATAAATAACATGTAGCAAAGACTTCTGACCATATGCTAACATCGTTAGATGTCGTCGTGAAACCTTGTTGTGCAAAAGCTTGCGACACACGAGTGGTACCAGAAAAGGCATCAAGAACGCTATTGCAGTTTAGGCCGGCAATAGTGTTTAATATATAAGGTATAATTTTTAACTTAGACCCTGTATATTTGATACCCTCTGTTTGCAGAGGTGAGATATCTCTATGTCCAAATAAATCGGTTTGCATTACCACACTGATCTAATGTTATCTATATCTGCTTGAAGAACTTTATTTGCATCTATATGCCCAAGTTTTGTGCTATTTAGTGCCAATCTAAAAAGTTTGACAAGAGTTTCATTGTGTTCATATGGAATCCAACCATTTGTTAAACTATTAAAATAGTTTTCCGCATTCTTTGTATGGGTCCATAATCCTCGTTGTAGCGCATTGGCTGTGGCATTGCCATATCGAACCTCGCAAATATACTTGCCGTCCTTGTCTAAAAACATGAAAATCGGATGCTTTCTTCCTTTTGCTTTTATGACTTGTTGAGTGTCTTCATCGTATCTGTGTTGAGCTGGAATATAAACAATTTTATCTGTCTTATTCCTCAATGAATCAAAATCAAATACCATTATATTACACTCCATTTTATCTTCTCTATAAATTAGAGGCATAACATTTATGGTGTCAATGATGGAAAAAGCTTTACTCTTCAATACCTTCTTTAAGTCTTCACCTTGTATGATGTCTTTTTTCACGGCGACTAGCGTCGGGTATAGTATGGAATCTTTATCTGTCGATAATTGAAGCGGTCCATCGCCATAGGCTTTTAATGACACGGGGACTTTATCGTTTGAAATTTCGTTTATCAAGACAATGTCCTCTTCGTGCTCCTTCGCTCTAAATAAATCTTTACCGACATGCTCGCTTCGCCAATCATACATAAATTGGTTGATAAATTCAGCGATACCAATCTCTGCCAAATCACCATGTGTCTTATTACCAATAAGGCGCATAGTGAAGATGTTTGATAGAGTGTTGGTTATGAGTTTAGGATGTTTTGTTGCCAATAACTTAAACCTTTTTTGAAAGTCTATGTAAGCATTCATATCATCTTTATTTTTCTGCAAAGATACAAATTTATTCTTCATTTGTGCAAACGAGGTTTCTATCGCCGTAGCCGTTGTCAATCTTTGTTACATACGGGAAGAACTTTGAGCGGGCAACCCACTCCAACGGGAAGGCGGCCTCGTGGCGTGAGTATGGGTGCGACCACTCGCCCGCAATCTCCTCGGCGATATGCGGCGCGTTGGCAACTACATTGTCAGCCTCGCCATTTATCTTCTCCGCCTCGCGCTTAATCTGCACCAAAGCCTCAATAAAGCGGTCCATCTCCTCCTTTGGCTCCGACTCGGTAGGCTCCACCATCAGCGTTTCGTGAACAGGGAACGATAAGGTCGGTGCGTGGAAGCCGTAGTCCATAAGTCGGTGCGCTACATCGCCACAATCTACGCCGTAGTCGCGCTTGAAGTTTGTCAAATCAAGTATCATCTCGTGACCTACGCGGCCTGTCTCGCCCGAGTAGTAGGTGCGGAACTCATCTTTGATTGCCGAAGCCATATAGTTGGCGTTCACGATAGCCATCTCGGTAGCCTT
>JAEIGA010012796.1_pt1 | contig 12756 bp, 11 predicted proteins | sample 9270691 | NCBI WGS metagenome assembly JAEIGA01 (sample SAMN17057246, study PRJNA624740) | gut metagenome | biome: biome; isolation source: fecal sample | host: Bos grunniens | place: China: Xizang | collected 2019 | reverse complement strand
TAACTTGCTCGACACACGTTTTTACACTTTCAACAGCGAACGCTATCAGATGACCGAAGAGTTTCAGAAAGTTCGCGATATAGCATCGAGTGTACCATACGAAAGTATATTTATACTCACCAACACCGACAAATATGGTGGCGGAGGCATATACAATTACTACGGACTCGGCTCAGCCGGCAACACAGGACGCACCGGCGAGGTTTACGTGCATGAATTCGGGCATTCACTCATGGGACTCGGTGACGAGTACATCGAAAAAGGCAATACCGTCAGCGCACTTTATCCCGAAGGAAAAGAGCCATGGGAAGCAAATCTCACACGCTTTGTTCACTTTGAAGGAAAGTGGGAAAAACAGATTGCCGATGGCACTCCAATACCCACAGAAGTTGCCGAAGGTACAACAGAAAAAGATTGGGTAATAGGTGCATACGAAGGTGGAGGATACCTTGAGAAAGGCATTTACCGAGGCTGGCCCGAATGTATGATGAAAGCACTGACAGAGTTCTGTCCAATATGCCGGGAAGCCATAAAAAACTACTTAGATTATATTTGTAAATAAATTTAAGAAAAACATTTGAGTTTTTTAAATCCATTTCAATAACTTTGTAACCAGAAATATTTAAAAACATTATAAAAAGAAATAAGAACATAATACTTATTTGATATACAAACTTTTTGTTTATTCTTCTATCTGAAAACCGCCAATTTGAAAGAACAAAGAATAAGCGAAGGTGGTTTGCGCTATGGCGTAAACCTTCCGTGCTTGTTTTTGTTCAAGGTTACTTGGCGGTACCACAGATAGGAAATAGGCTATGGTTGGTTTCGCCTTTTTATGTTACATATAGGTTCAAAAATAGAAGCAGAACTAAAAGAACAAAGACGTTCGGTACAATGGCTCGCAAAAGAATTATATTGCGACAGAACCAATGTATATAAAATATTGAAGAAAGAAAGTATTGACACAAATTTACTGTATCGAATTTCCAAAATTTTATCATACAATTTTTTCAAACATTTATCAGACGATTTTTCAAACAACACAAAATGTGGCTAAAACAGCAACAGAATGTATCCTTTTTAGCCACATAAAAAAAATAAACCTTCAGTAAAATATATGACCTTTGCAATGATTAACATTTTTAAAACATTTAATTATGAAAAAGGCATTTTTGATCTTAGCAGTTTTAGCAGTTTCAGCCACAGCGGCCCTTACATCATGTAGTGAAGATGAAGAAATTAAAAAGACTATGTGTACCTGTACAGAAGAGGATGACTACGGTTATAAGGCACAGAGTCAATTAGACCCAGCGAGTTTTGGGGCTACTAATTGCAGTGATTTGGCTATTAAACTTCGCATGGCAGGCGGTTACGACTCAGAATTCTATTACAGTTGTTATTAATTACACGACTATATTAAGTGGCATATTCTTGTTGACAACAAGAATATGCCACTTAATTATAAATAAAATGCTATATGAAAAAGAGAATTCTATTTGAGACATATTTTTTAGGTTTTATTTTTCTATTGTCCGGATTTATAAAATCAACTGATACAACGTTATTTATCCAAACGATATCAATGTATGGTATAAAATACATCGAATATGCCGCACCAGTCATTATTATTATTGAAATATACATAGGACTTGCATTTCTCTTACAAAAAAATAAATATCAAATTACCATATTCGGATTATTCTTTATACTTTTTGTTTCTGTGATCTTTATATATGGTTTGATTTTTAAGGACATAACAGAGTGTGGATGCTTTGGTAAATTAAAGGTTTTCGACAATACACCTTGGCTGACCATAATAAGAAACATCATTTTAACAATTTTATGTATTGACATAATATACTATTATAAAAGGAATTGCATAAAGGGGGCATCATTGAATCTTGTTCAATTGACAACTATCTGTATAGTTGCAATTGGTGCATTTTCCTGTGGTTATTCAACAAGATTTACAAAGAAAGAACAAACTCCATTTCAGCCACAACATATTAACGAAAGTAAATTAAAGGAATACATAACCGTTTCTTCCGATTCTACATACCTTGTCTTCGCGTTCTCATACACATGTCCACATTGTATAAATTCAATAGGGAATTTATCACAATATGAGCCAAATGGGATTGTTGACAAAGTTATACCATTAGCCATCAAAAATAAAGAAGCAAAAAACAGATTTGACAGTTTTTTTGGAGACGAATACGATATAATACATATTTCAAAGGATAGTATGTTGAATTTAACAAAAGAACTTCCTGTTGCATATTACATCAAAAATGATTCAATAAAAGATATATTAAAAGGAGAACTGCCGTCGGGACTTTTGTTCAAAATGCTATATCCTTAATCAACCACAATGCCATAACAATTGTTTTACTATAAAACTTTTGATTATGGCATTTATCGATTATTACAAAGTTCTTGGTGTTGACAAGAGTGCAACTCAAGAAGAGATAAGAAAGGCTTACCGTAAACAAGCCAAAAGATACCACCCCGACATAAACAAGGACGATCCACATGCCAAAGAGCGCTTCCAGGAGATAAACGAAGCGAACGAAGTGCTTGGCGACCCCGAAAAACGCAAGAAATATGACGAATATGGCGAACATTGGCAGCATGCAGACGAATTCGAGTCACAGCGCCGCCAATACTCAGGCAACCCAAACAGTACGTATGATTTCGGAGGTTTTAGCGGATTCGGGGATTTCAGCGGTAATAGAGAAAATGAGAGCGGTTTCAGTGACTTTTTCGAGCAACTGTTCGGAAGCAGTTTTAAGAGACGGCAATCAAAACGAGGTAAGGACTTGCAGGCAACATTATCTATAACGTTACAGGAAGCAGCTACAGAACACAAGCAGACATTCAGCATAAACAACGAGACTATACGCATAAATATACCTGCAGGAATAAGCGAAGGACAAAAAATCAAGATAAAAGGACATGGAGCCATGCTCAACGGAATACGTGGTGACCTTTACATAACATTCCACATTGAGCCGGACAGCCGTTTCACCCGCGATGGCAACAACCTGCACACCACCCTTACCACCGACCTTTACACAATGCTTTTAGGCGGAACAATAATAGTCCCTACCCTTACAGGAGATGCAAAAGTAACAATCAGGCCAGGGACACAGCCCGACAGCAAGCTACGTTTGCGTGGAAAAGGTATGCCCGAATACAAGAAAGAGGGTGTAAACGGAGACCTCATAATTACATTAAAAGTAGTTCTACCCACGCTAAACGAGAAGCAGAAAGATTTTCTCGAGAAAATGAAAGAGGCTGCAAACGTATAAGAATCGTACAGCCTCTACAAAAAAAACACTCACACAATCAGTTGTTTATTACAACATATAAATTCAGATACCCAGCGAATATCAACCACAACAGATAAGGAATATTCATTATCGCAGCCCACTTATGCTGTGTATAGCAACCTGCGACATAGAGCACCACAACCATAAACAGCACAACAAGAACCGCAAAGCCAATTATTGGTGATTGCATATAAAAGAAGCAGAAGGTCCATAGCAGATTAAGCGCCAACTGCACTATAAACAGAAGTATCAGAACCCACGAATAGACTGTACGTGTATTCCAAATCAATCCGGCAGAGATACCCATAAGCAGATACAGTACACTCCATACTATAGAAAAGACAATCCCCGGAGGAGTCAAAGCCGACTTATCAAGAGTTGGATACCACACCATCATCGATTCGCGTTGCAAAAGCATGGATACATACCCGACAATAAACGAAATCAAGACAAACTGAAGAATAGGAACAAATGCTTTCATTGTTATATATATTAAAAAAAAGTGACTGCGAGCAATCACTTTTTTAAACAACCATATATATCAAATGTTCATTTGAATATAATATTCCAAACCTCGGTACAAACCATTACAAGAACCACTATTCCATATATCAGCTTAATACCCGTTGTAAGCATAAAGGCCATAAATGTCATAGCGGCAACGCCAAAAGCCTTTTCTGTAGGAGTCTTTACAAGCAATTCCCCAATAAAAGCTCCCAGGAACGGACCAACTATAACTCCCAACGGACCAACCAATAACCCGACAACAAGACCTATCGTTGCACCCCATGTTCCGCTTTTTGAACCACCCGTCTTCTTTGCAAACCATACAGGAGCAATGTAATCCACAATCGTTATAACAACTGCAAGCACACCTGTCACAACCAACTCTGCTGTAGAAATATCATTGCCGGTACACAGCAACAACATCAGTAATGCCGCAAAACCGACAGGAGGACCCGGCAACACCGGTAAAACTGCGCCGGCAAGCCCTACAAGAGCAAAAACTATAGCTAAAAATATAAAAAGATATTCCATATAAAAAGCTTAGACATTCTCTGTTTTTTCCTTTTTGTTCTTTACCACATTATTTATCTCCGAGCCGGAATAATACGGAACTTTACCCGATGGAACATATTTGCTCGAAGATGAAAGGTGGGTATCCTGGTCATCAAAGAAGATATGTGCACCGAAAGCCTTCAGCAGTTCATCCTTACGCAATCCGCCAAGGAAATAAGCCTCATCCACATATACCCCCCACTTACGCAAAGTCTTTATCACACGAAAATGTGACGGCAAGCTGCGCGATGTAACAATAGCAAGACGCAATGGAGAAAGTTCTATCGATGTAGGCAAGGATTCCTGTATCGATGACAATTTTTTCAAAAGATTAGCAAAAGGTCCCTCCTTCAAAGGAACATCAGCATTCTCTTTCTCATATTTATAGAATGCATCCATACCCTCTTTCTTGAAACGGCACTCCGACTCGTCGGAGAATATCACAGCGTCAGCATCGAAAGCAATCTTCACACGACTCTCCTCCGGGTTGAAGTCTGTTGGCGGAGCATAGATAAGCGCCGATGCACATATACCCGAATCCATGACACGCTGCACATCACCCTCATCCTTAGAAAGGAACAAGTCAATTGAAAAAGCTTTCAGATACTTTGACAATGACTCACCTCCGGAAAGTGCCACACGAGTAATGTCAAGACCATACATATCGAGCGACTTGAGCATACGCATTCCCGTTTCGGGGCTATTTCGCGACATCACGACGACCTCCACTATAGGACGGTTTGCCTGCTTGTTAAGTTCAAGCAAACTCTTTACAAGATAAAAGGCAGTACCTCTCTCAAGAGGTTCATCTTCGTGTTCCTCCTGATATTTACGGTATTTTGCCACACCTTGTTTCTCAAATATTTCATTTTCCGCTTCAAGGTCAAACAATGCACGCGACGATACACCAATAACCAATCTGCCGTCAAGATTTTCCATAACTCTTTATTTTCTTTCAAAATTATTCAAAAAACACATATTTTGCGAAAATACTCCATTTATCTCAAAAGACAATACAAAATCTATAAATAATTACTCTTTTATAACAGAGCAGGCCGAGTTAATCGTTAAAAAACATTATCTTCGCAGAAAATATAAAAGAAAGTTTTTCCACAGATGATTAAAAACATCATTTTTGATTTTGGTGGTGTACTTACACTCCTTACACCTGATGAAGCACTCAGAAGATTCAAGGCTCTCGGACTGGAAAACCCCGAAGAGTATATAAACCCCTATTGCCAACACGGAGCATTCTTCGAGCTGGAAAACGGTGATATCTCGGCAGAGCAATTCTGCATCGAATTAGGCTGTTTATGCAATAGAGAAATCAGCCACAAAGAGGCCAAACATGCATGGATGGGATTTATAGCAAGCGTACACGAAGATTTTCTCGAATACCTGCAACAACTCCGTCCACATTACAAATTAGGTGTTTTGAGCAACACCAACCCTTTCATACAAAGCTGGGCTGTAACATCCGAATTCACCCAAAAAGGCAAATCGCTCGGAGACTACTTCGACAATCTTTTCTTCAGCTACCGTATGAATGCATCAAAACCGGGTGAAGAGATATACAAAAAGATGCTTCTCGAAGGCAATATGAAAGCCGAAGAGACACTGTTTATCGACGACAGCGAAAAGAACATTGAGACAGCACGTAAACTCGGCATATGCACACTGAAAGTAGAAAATGGCGAAGATTGGCGACCAATGCTTGAGAGAATATTGTCAGTGAACAGATAACATATACAACTTTAATATATTTTCACAAGCCATTAAGACAATTCCTCAATATTTATAAGTATTTTTGCATCAACACTGCATAAAACAACATTAAATGCATTTTTATACAACACGACAATAAAAAAATAAACAAATGATGAAAAGAAGCATAGCAATTATGGCAACTATGGCAATCACAAGCTTAGCAATAAGTGACAACGCCCAAGCGCAAGTGCAACAGACAGACATCATCGGCAAGTCAACCATCACCATCGATGGCGGGCTAATGACTCCCGAAGCACTTTGGGCTATGGGACGCATTGGTGACGTAGCCGTCTCACCCGACGCAAAAAGTATAGTCTATGGAGTAAGTTATTACAGCGTAGAACAGAACAAAAGCCACCACACACTCAACATAATGAGTGCAAAAGGCGAGAACGACACCAAGCTGACCACCACAGCACACAACGAGACATCACCCGCATGGATAAAGAACGGCAGCAAGATAGCATATCTATCGAACGTAAGTGGCAGCAGCCAGGTATGGGAGATGAACCCCGACGGCACAGAACGCCGACAGTTAACAAATGACAAGAGCGACATCGAAGGTTTTCTCTTCTCGCCCGACGAGACAAAAGTAATCCTTATAAAGCGAATAAAAATAAAGCCGACAACAGCCGACATACACCCCGACCTTCCATTGGCACAGGGATTCGTGGTCGATGACCTTATGTACAAACATTGGGACGAGTGGATTACCGATGCCCCCCACCCCTTCATCGCCGACTTTGACGGCAACAGCATCAACGAAGGCGCAGACATGCTCGAAGGCACAACCTACGACTGTCCTAACCGCCCATTTGGTGGCACTGAACAGCTTGCTTGGAGCAACGACTCAAAGAAAATTGCTTACGCATGCATAAAGAAAAGCGGCAAGGAGTACACCGTAAGTACCGACACGGACATATACCTGTATGACACAGAGAGCGGTGAAACAACAAACCTTTGCAAGCTCGATGCAGCACGTTCGAACTACGGTTATGACACAGCTCCACAATTCTCGCCCGACGGTGGCAGCCTTGCTTGGCTCAGCATGAAACGCGATGGCTACGAGAGCGACCAGAACCGCCTTTGCGTGATGAACCTTGCTACAGGAACACAGAGCTACCTCACCGGCATGCCCGACGAGAAAGGTTACACAGCTTTCGACAGCAACGTCGACAGCTACTGTTGGGCACCCGACAGCAAGAGCCTCTATTTCACCGGTACATGGCATGGTGCGACACAAGTATATAACATAAGCCTCAAAGGCAAACTCACAAAGATGACCGACGGTGACTACGACTATCAGAGCGTAGCCATGATAGGCAAAGACCTGCTGATGAAGCGCGTATCGATGAGCGCACCTGCCGATATTTACACAATGAAAGCAAAAGCAGGTTCTGAGGTAAAGCAGCTCACCAATGAGAATAAACACATCTTTGACCAGATAGCAATAGGTAAGGTTGAAGCACGTTGGTGCAAGACCGTTGACGGCAAAGACCTGCACTCATGGGTGGTATATCCTCCACACTTCGATCCTGCAAAGAAATATCCGACACTATTGTTCTGCGAAGGAGGTCCACAGACACCCGTAAGCCAATTCTGGAGCTACCGTTGGAACCTTCAGATTATGGCAGCAAACGGATATATCGTCATTGCCCCCAACCGCCGAGGACTTTCAGGATTCGGCCTTGCATGGAACGAAGAGATAAGTACCAATTACGGAGGCAACTGCATGAACGACCTGCTTACTGCCATCGATGATATAGCAAAAGAACCATACGTTGACAAAGAGCGTTTGGGTTGCGTTGGTGCAAGCTTCGGTGGATATTCAGCGATGTGGCTTGCCGGACATCACGAGAAACGTTTTAAGGCATTCATCGCCCACGACGGATTCTTTAATATGGAACAGCAATATTACGAGACCGAAGAGAGCTGGTTCACAAACTGGGATTTAGGCGGAGCACCATACGAGCAGACCGAAGAGGTGAAACGCTCATACGCAAACTCCCCACACCGCTTCGTTGACAAGTGGGACACACCAATCCTGCTCATCCATGGCGACCGCGATTACCGCATTCTCTCATCACAGTCTATGGCTGCATTCAACGCAGCACGTTTGAGAGGCATTCCCGCCAAGTTGCTGTTGTTCCCCGACGAGAACCACTGGGTGCTAAAACCACAGAACGGCATATTGTGGCAACGCACATTCTTTGGTTGGCTCAACCAATGGCTCAAAAAATAAAATTAGATAACAACACAATAATACTATGACAACAACACAAAAAATTCAAAAAAGACTGAACGATTCAAAAGCAATGCGTTGGAGCGCATTGATAATCGTGTCGTTCACAATGATGATGGCATATTTCTTCACCGACGTTATGGGCCCTCTCGAAGCACCATTGACCACAAAAGGCAAATTGGTATATTTCGAAGACGGCACATATCTTGCCGCCGATTCTCTGATGAAGATAAGCACAATTGCCGGCGAAGACGAAATCGTCGTAGGCAACACCTACAGCACCACATTCATCAACGAAGAGGGTGTAACCGTGAACAAAGACATGACCGTATCGTCAACCATCAACGGACTTGGTTGGTCAAATGGTGACTACGGAATATTCTCGGGCGCATACGGATATATCAACGTATTCCTGTTTATGCTCTTCTTTGGCGGACTCATCCTCGACAAGATGGGTGTACGTTTCACCGGAGTAATGAGTACCGGACTGATGTTCCTTGGCGCAGCAATCAAATGGTATGCTGTTGACAACGGCTTCAGCGGCGAACTCTTTGGCTTGCCTACACAAGTTGTCATTGCATGCCTCGGCTTTGCCATATATGGCATGGGAGCCGAAATTGCCGGTATAACAGTCACCAAAGTTATTGCAAAATGGTTTACAGGCCACGAAATGGCACTTGCCATGGGCTTACAGGTTGCACTTGCACGTGTGGGTACAGCATGTGCCCTATTCTTTGCGTTGCCTATAGCACAGAGTGCCGGAGCTGTTTCAGCACCTGTTATGTTCGGAGCATCCGCGCTATGTATCGGACTTATTTCATACATCGTTTACTGCGTGATGGATAAGAAACTCGACGCCTCAATCGCAAACCAGAACATTCAGGAAGAGAGCGAAGAGCAGTTCAAGTTCAGCGACCTTAAAGTAATCTTCAGCAACCAGGGATTCTGGCTAATCACATTCCTATGCCTTATATTCTATGCTGCAGTATTCCCATTCCTTAAGTTCGCTACCAACCTCATGATTATCAAGTATGGTGTCAGCCCCGACCTTGCAGGAATGATTCCCGGCTTGTTGCCGTTCGGAACAATGTTGCTAACTCCATTGTTCGGCTCACTCTACGACAAGATGGGTAAAGGTGCCACATTGATGATTATCGGTTCCGTATTGCTTACACTCGTACACATACTGTTTGCAATGCCATTGCTCAACGTTTGGTGGTTTGCTGTTATTATTATGATATTGTTGGGTATCGCATTCTCACTTGTTCCATCGGCAATGTGGCCATCGGTTCCCAAGATTATCCCAATGAAGCAATTAGGCTCGGCATACGCAATAATCTTCTACATCCAGAACATAGGTTTGTCAATGGTACCTGTGCTTATAGGTAATGTAATTGCAGCCAACACAAGTAACGGAACAACCGACTACACAATGCCGATGTCAATCTTTGCACTCTTTGGCGTAATAGCAGTTGTTATATCCACACTGTTGAAGATTGTTGACAAGAAGAAAGGTTACGGCCTCGAGAAGAGCAATATCGAATAAAAGATATGTGGATATTAAGAATTTTGGGGTAGATTCCAGAATAATTACCTAAAGAAATCCATTCATAAATATTATGGCTAAAATAAAAATTTCAACAACAAAGGGTGACATCACCGTACGCCTTTACGATGAGACTCCCCTGCACCGCGATAATTTCCTTAAACTGGCATCCGAAGGTTTCTTTGACGGGACCCTATTCCATCGTGTGATAAAGGATTTTATGATTCAAGGCGGTGACCCCGAAAGCAAAGGAGCACCTGCAGGAAAGAACCTGGGAAGTGGCGGTCCGGGTTATAACATACCGGCAGAGATTAATCCTGCTACACTCTTCCACAAGCGTGGCGTTTTGAGCGCAGCGCGCCTTGGCGACGAGGTAAACCCCACAAAAGAGAGTAGCGGAAGCCAATTTTACATCGTATGGGGAAAGGTGTATAAAACAGCCGAGCTAAAACAGCTTGAGCACCAGATGAAGATGCAGCAGGAGCAGAACATCTTTAATGCGCTTGCCATGGAACGTCGCGAAGAGATTATGAATCTTCGCCGCAACCGCGACCGTGAAGGCTTGATGGAGTTGCAGGACAAGCTGGCAAAAATGGCTATGGAGAAGAGCAAGGAACTTGGCGCACCATCCTTTACACCCGAGCAGATTGAAGCTTACACAACACAGGGCGGAACACCCTTCCTTGATGGCGGCTACACCGTCTTTGGTGAGGTTGAAGAAGGATTGGAAATTGTCGAGGCTATCCAAAATGTAGAGACCTCTATTGGCGACCGCCCAAAGACCGACGTTGTGATGAACGTGACTGTTGTAGAGTAAAAATATTTGATAAAACCTATTTAAAATAGCCTGTTTATCCGTGTAGATAGACAGGCTATTAATATATTAATAAAACATAATTGAAACTTAATCATTAACCAGAACTTTCTTGCCATTAATAATATACATGCCGGGAACAACAATTCTCTCAATCTTGCGACCGGTCATATCATACACAGCAGACTCTACCAATTCAACCTCTACATTATCAACGGATGTAACTGCGCCGGTAAAATACAACCGCATGCTGTTTTTCTGATATTTTTCAGGTAAATCAAGATAAGCCTTATGAGAGTTATTCATAAACGCATATCCATCCAACCTGTTCTTTTCTGCTCTATAAAAGCCCACTTTACCATCAACAAGAGACAACACATACGCATTACCGGAAGGAACAACATCCTTATCACACAATGTTCCTTTCAAAAAAGAACTTTCCGCACACACATTAGGAGCCTCATTGGTATATACAAACTCATACATTCCTTCCGGAGCATTTATAATAACAGGAGTATTTGCCTCAAGAACACCACTCACCTCCTCAAGCTCCAAACGATCATCAGCAATACTCCCAACCACATAAGCTTTAAGTCCATCCGGAGTCGGTATCAGAGAATTAAACCCAAGTACCAACGTAGCCCATCCTGAAGCCCCCACTGTAAGCTTATGCCCAAAAGAGCTCACTTCATCAATGTAATAGCGTCCATGATTACCATCAAACTCAAATCCTATTGTAACAATACCATTATTTTCGTAAGTAGATAAAAGATTCGAAGCATTGTCAAGCCTGAAATAAGGAGCATCATCGTATGCGTACTCATACACCAATTCAAATTTCAATGCATTTTCCTCTTTGTCAGTCAACATTGCACTTTTGTTGCCGATAAACATACCGCTATGAAGATTCCTTATATTATAAACTCTGTTACCCCAATATCCTGTTGTTGCAACAAATTCCCAGACAGCATTAGGGCCATCACATTTCCTGCCATCATAATATATATAATTTCCACCATCTGCTTTTTGATGTAAATAAGAATTTCTCACATAAGAGCGAATAGAATAGAATTTACCGTTCTCAGGAAAAGCCTGTGCATACAAGTTTATTGTCGTACACAGCAACAAGAAGAAACAACTGAATCTCATAGATTTTTAAAGCAAAATATAAAAATGAACGCGGGTCAACAGCGATATTGTTTCCAAGTATTTTTCCTGTCGAAAATTCAGAGAAATTCTTTTTCCTTGTTCGAGAAGAATTCATCCAACCATCTGTTTCCTAAACACTTAACCTGGTGAAAAGGGGATTTTCTCAGCCAAAAAACTCTGGGGCACACAGAAAAGTAAAAGAAAAATTTGTAAGGCTCTGTAGTTCAACGGATAGAACACAGGTTTCCTAAACATCCAAGCTACCGTCGTCTAGAGGTAGCTGTTATTTGACTTCCACCTCTATCATCGCCGGGAATGCGTAACTACGGTCGTTGCGCTTTGCAAGTGACTTATACAACGCAGCTATGGTGCGTTTAACCTTTTTGTTAAAGAGTTTCTTTCCATTGCAAACGACTTTGACTTTTTTGTCAAGGTCGAGCATTCTGTCATTGATATATATAGTCAGTTTTGAATATTCGCACTGCTCAATGTTTATGGTATTTCCATCGATGCTTGCAACAACACATTTACCATGAGCAAGTTCATCGGCAGGAGCTTCGAGCCAATAGAAATTTTCACGCAACACCACCTCCTGACGCCAAACAACCTTTTTGGGGTAAGGATTACGGCGATACTGCGACATCCACTCAAGTGCAAGAGTATCTACCCTATCCATCCAATGTCCCTTATCGGGTACGATATTGGACTGATGAATATATTTTCCGGGATTAGCATTGCTCAAAGAGTCCATTACAACAGCCTTCTCCTTTGCAAGGATATTACGGTCGTAATAGTGATCGTGCTCACCCATCCATATCATATATGGGAGATTCATAAGGTTCACCTG
>JAEIGA010012795.1_pt1 | contig 12756 bp, 12 predicted proteins | sample 9270691 | NCBI WGS metagenome assembly JAEIGA01 (sample SAMN17057246, study PRJNA624740) | gut metagenome | biome: biome; isolation source: fecal sample | host: Bos grunniens | place: China: Xizang | collected 2019 | reverse complement strand
TATACTTTCTGCGGTAAAGAATACACCGTAGAGCTGCTTCAACATGGCGACCTTTTCAAAGGTATTGATATTGCTTTTGTATCTGCAGGCGGCTCTGTATCAAAGGAATATGCAGAAGACATCACTCGCCACGGAGCTATCATGATTGACAACTCTTCTGCTTTCCGCATGGACGAGAATGTACCTCTAGTTGTTCCCGAACTCAACTCCGATGATATCGCTCAAGCCCTACAAGAGGGTGGCAGACGTATTATCGCCAATCCAAACTGTACAACCATCATCATGGCAGTCTGCTTGAAGGCGATTGAAGAGCTTTCCCATATTCGCCGCGTACATGTATCTTCCTACCAATCTGCATCGGGTGCTGGTGCTTCAGCTATGGCAGAATTAGAAGAGCAATACCGACAAGCCCTCAATGGTGAAGAGGTGAAACATCAGAAATTCGCATACCAACTCGCATACAACCTCATTCCACAAATTGATGTCTTTGGCGATGACGACTACACCAAAGAGGAGTTGAAGATGTATCACGAAACTCGCAAAATCATGCACTCGGATATCGCAGTATCGGCTACTTGTGTCCGTGTACCTTCATTGCGTGCTCATTCGGAGGCACTTTGGGTAGAAACCAACGAACCACTTACTCCAGAGCAAGTCCGCGATGCTCTTTCCCGTGCAGAAGGCGTTCAAGTGATTGATAATCCCGCTAATCTAGGCAAACCATATAAGGAATTTTCCGCAGAGAATCCATCTAAATTTAAAATTCAAAATTCAAATTTCCCTTATCCTATGCCCCTCTATCTCAGCGGTACAGACGATGTATATGTAGGACGTATCCGCCGAGATTTGGCAAACGAGAATGGTATTACTTTCTGGTGTGTAGGCGACCAAATCCGTAAAGGTGCCGCTCTCAACGCAGTTCAGATTGCAGAGAAAATCATTGCAAAGAAGTAACATGTGATGTCTTTGACATAGTCGTTGAAGAAACAATGCCTATGTCACTTGAAAAATTAGTATCATGCAAATCAATCTAATTCGATTGGTTAATATATACAAAAAAAGAGTCGCATGACTCTTTTTTTGTATAGTGATATGATTATATTATCAGAATAAACTCAACTGTTCATCCACAGGTTTGCTATCTTCAGGCACTTCGTTGGTAATCGTGAATGGTACATCCACCGCAGATTGTGGTTCAGTATCATTATTCTCTACCGCAGTTTCTTCGATAGCTTCGTTTTCACCTTCTTCATCAGTTTCTTCCACCACTTCTGGTTCAGGGGTAATGTCTTCTATTTTTGCTATCTCTAGAGTAGAGAAGCGTTTTCCTTTCGCTTTAGGTGATTTTGCCTCGATGAATTCGGACATTATTACCTCCATCGCCATCCTTGTCTCATCGGCAAAAGTAATTTTGAACATAGCCTCTTCACGATCAGTAAGTATAGTCATCTTGCTATCGCTATTCTCGCCCAACATATTTTGCACCTTCAATTGTGCATCCATCTGGAAGCGCTTTCCGTAATAGTAACCCAAATCGGCATTCCACATAGCGAGTGACCAAACCTTATCTCGGTCAAACTTCTCGATGCGCCAAATATTCTGATCAAAATGGGCAGTAAGTTCAAAGGTAGTTAGATAATAGTCGCCATTGGTGGTAATTACTAAAATACGATCCTCTTCCACAAACTCGCCCAAGTACATACCTTGTCCGTCATAGTTCAAGCGCAACACATCAGGATCAAACCATACTTTGCGACCACCTAAAGTAGAGTGACCTTTTTGCTTTAAAGTGATGGATTTAACCTCATATTTGGTGAGTACATTACCACGTGCTGTACGACTCTTGATAGCTAATTCGCTCAAGTCTTTGATAACCTCCAACTTCTTAATATGCAATGCAGGCTTAAGTTGGATTTTAATTATTTCTGCCTCACCGTTAGGATTAGCGGTGAAATACATCACGCGCGAACCTGGTTTACCTTGCGTAAGATCATATTCTTTGTCGCGTGCTACACCTGTAACCGCAAAACGCTTCATAAAATAGATACCCTTCTTACCATCGCGGTAAATCGCATTGTAAATGGTGCGATGGTCATTCTTGCGGTAGATATCAATATGAATAATATCGGTACCCACAAACACTTTATCTGCTACCTTTACAATCTTGTACTTACCATCTTTATGGAAGATAATCACCTCATCAATATCCGAGCAGTTGAATAGGTACTCATCTTTCTTTAAGCCTGTTCCGATAAAACCATCCACGCGGTTGATATATAGCTTTTCGTTGGCTTCCACCACAGTCTTAATATTGATATTCGCAAAATTACGTACCTCTGTACGACGTGGATAGAGATGACCATATTTGCTCTAGAGCGAATCAAACCATGCGATGGTATAATCATTGAGGTTCTTGAGATACTTGATAGTAGCTTTGATCTTCTTGTCAAGGTCACGCATCAGTTCATCCGCTTTCTTCGAGTCAAAACGAGTAATACGAATCATGCGAATCTCAAACAATCGCTCAATATCTTCGCGACGTACTTCGCGGATTAACTTCTCTTTCCAAGGGTCGAGTGCGTTATCCACAAACGCTATCAGTTTCTCTTTGTCAGGGGCTTCCTCGTAACCCTTCTCCTTATATATACGATTCTCAATAAAGATCTTCTCCAATGAGGTAAAGAAGTATTGCTCCTCCAATTCGGCTTTAGCAATCTCCAATTCCCATTTCAAAAGCGATTTGGTATGCTCCACTGACATGCGTAGCAAATCGCTCACAGTGGTAAAGATAGGTTTCTTATCTTGTACCACACAACAGTTAGGCGATATATTCACCTCACAGTCTGTGAAAGCATACAATGCATCGATAGTCTTGTCGGATGAACTACCTGGTGCCAATTGTACCTCAATGCGTGCCTCTTCGGCTGTAAAATCATCTACTTTGCGCACTTTGATTTTACCTTTTTGCACAGCGCGCATGATGGTTTCTATAATCTTGGTAGTGGTAGTTCCAAATGGAATCTCTGTGATAATCAGTGTCTTGTTATCATCTGATTTCTGAATCTTCGCACGAATACGTACGGCGCCACCACGTTCGCCATCGTTGTAGCGACTTACATCTATCTCACCTCCTGTTGGAAAATCAGGATATAATTGAAACTCTTCGCTACGCAAATATGCTAACGCTGCATCGCAAATCTCGCAGAAGTTATGAGGCAAAATCTTCGAGTTTAATCCCACAGCAATACCTTCCACACCCTGTGCAAGTAGCAATGGGAACTTGATTGGCAAATGAATCGGTTCTTTTTTGCGACCATCATACGACATCATCCATTGCGTCGTCTTTGGATTAAATACCGTATCCAATGCGAATTTACTCAATCGTGCTTCTATATAACGAGGAGCCGCAGCGCCATCGCCTGTGAGCGTATTTCCCCAGTTTCCTTGACAGTCAATAAGCAAGTTCTTCTGTCCCAATTGTACCAACGCATCACCAATACTAGCATCACCATGAGGATGATACTGCATAGTTTGACCCACGATATTGGCAACTTTGTTGTACTTGCCATCATCCACTCCTTTCATCGCATGCAGAATACGACGTTGTACGGGTTTCAATCCATCCTCAATTGCGGGGACAGCACGTTCCAATATGACATACGAAGCATAGTCCAAGAACCAATCTTGGTACATACCTGTCAAATGTTGTTTCACGGAGTCGTTATGCTCTGCCATACTCTTGTCTCTAAACTCTAAACACTCAAGTTTCAACTAAATCTCTACCTCTGCCCATGCTACAGGCAAATCCAATGGTGGGGCCTGCTTTGCAACTTTTACCTTTACCTCACGTGCCTGCGGAAAGGACTCTTGCAGCTCATGTTTGATACGCCAAGCTACATGCTCTAATAGATCGGAGGGCTGTTGCATCTCCTTTTGTACTATTGCACAAACACAACGATAATCCAAGGTGTCTTGGATATCGTCCGATGGCATACCCTGTGGGTCATCTACCGTTATACTTACATCCACGAGAAAGGTGTTTCCCTTCTGCTTCTCCTCCTCCAGTACGCCATGATACGCATAGCACTGGATATCGCGAAGACGGATTATCACAAGTTTATCCGATGCGACGATTAACGAAGATATAAGACAAGATGCCTGCTACCTCCAACACCATACTCGCAACCAATAAACCGTTTACTTGAACACCAAAATAATAAATGGCCAAGCAAACTACGCCGAGCAATACAAGGATTGCACCTAAGTTTTTCAGTAAAGTAGTATTCATATATTCTATTTTTTGTTATTTCACGGATTACGCCGCAAAGGTACAAAAAACTTTGCAAATACGCAAGTTTTTAACCATTTTTTAGAAAAATTCACCTTTCTAGTCTGCGCCAAATGCCTCCAGGCAACCCTTTCACGATACCATTCAATTCCATCATTAACAACTCAGCAGCCACTTCGTTATAGGGCAATTGTAACTCTGTTACCAATTGATTCACATGCCACCCATCCTCTGTTTCGCTTAATTTTTCCAACAGTTGGCGCTGCAAATCGGTCAGGTCGTGCAAAAGCTCCACCATCATAGTTTGGATTGGTGGTTTGTTTTCGGTTTGCCACTGCATAGCAAGTATCAAATCTTCAGCAGAAGTAACCAACTGTGCACGCTGCATCTTTATCAAAGTATTACATCCTTCGGAATTGGCGTCATTGAATCGTCCTGGCAATGCAAACACATCACGATTGTAGTCTTGTGCCATTTGCGCCGTAATCAACGAGCCGCCCTTGGCTTTTGATTCTACAACCACTACTGCATCCGCCATACCTGCTATAATACGATTACGAACTACAAAATTGTGCCGCTCTGGCTCTGTGCCTGTGGTATATTCCGTCAATATACCACCTTTGTCCAAAGCTTGTACTGCCACATTGCGGTGTACCGAAGGATAGATCCTATCTAATCCGTGTGCTGGAACGATAATCGTAGAAATTCCCGATTCCATCGCAGCTTTATGCGCTACCACATCTATGCCATAAGCCAAGCCACTCACGATGGTTAGATCAGGTACTTGCGCTGCTAAATCTAGCACCATTTGCCTACACCAATCTTTTCCACGTTCGCTAGGCATACGTGTGCCTACTACACTTACTACATGCTTGGGGTTTAGATCCACATTACCCTTGGCATACAATATCAGTGGAGCATCGGTACATTGCGCCAAACGGTAAGGGTAATTCTCGTCTTTGTAATAATAGGGCTTTACTCCATGTTTCTCGATGAAATCGAGCTCTTTTTGCGCATGCTCTTTTGCTTCACGAGTTATCATCTCTGGGTGCCGAGCTACCGCTTCTGTAGCACTACCATACTGATCCAATACGCTACGCAACTGACGCTGACGCGTACGATTCCCCCATGAAATTGCTATTCTATTTAACCACTCTTCTCTCATACCATTTTTGCCCTATCCACCATATAGTTACACCTATCAGCATGCCGATAGTATCGTACAACCAATCTACCCAATCACCCGTACGAGGATAGAAATACAGCTCTTGTAATATCTCGATGAAACCGCCATAAACTACAGGAAACACCATCGCCAACACCCACATTCTCCATGATTGCAAACCTGCTTTCTTGCTATCCCATAATAGCACTAGTGTCAGCACCATGAACACCAACCAATGCGCCCACTTGTCGCCATTCTCAATGGGTGGCAACGTATATGGTGGCTTGCGGAGTAAACATCCGTAAGCTATTATACAAATCACCAAAAGACTCCGCCAATATGTTAAAGCTTTTCGCCAAAACATAAGTCGCCAGCATCACCTAAACCAGGAACAATGTATTTCTTCTCATTGAGTGTAGGATCAATCACTGCGCACCACAACGTAGCATCCTCTGGCATATTTTCTTGCAAGTAATTAATCGCTTGAGGTGTACCAAACAGACATGCTATGTGCACATTCTTTGGAATACCATGGCTTAATAATGCTTTGTATGCCACCTCCATGGATAATCCAGTTGCCAACATAGGGTCCACCAAAATCAGTATCTTTCCCTCGATAGATGGAGCAGCCAGATATTCAGACACGATCTCTATTTGCATCTCGCCTCGTCTACCGATGGTTTCTTTGCGATAAGCACTAATAAACGCATTCTCTGCCTTATCAAACATATTCAAGAAACCTTGGTGCATTGGCAAACCAGCACGCAGCAAAGTACCCAACACTACTTGATCTTGAGGCACTTGCATCTCCGCAATAGCCAACGGAGTTTGTACTGACTCTACTGCATAAGTAAGATGTTTACTGATTTCCACAGCCATTATCTCGCCTATTCGCTCAATATTTCGGCGAAAACGCATACTGTCTTTTTGCACATCCACACTGCGCATTTCTTTCAAATACTGATTTAGCAACGAAGGTTGCTCGGATAGATTGATTACTTTCATTTCTATATATGGTATTAAAAATTCGCGCAAAATTACTATTTTTTTTTCATATATCAAAAAAAAAGCGTACCTTTGCAAACAAAATTAATTAGAAATACTATGTCCTCTACTCCTACGCACTACGTATACCAAGAACCCGCTATCGAGTTTGTAACAGTGGCTGTGCAACTGTGCCTATATCTAGAGCAGGTGGCTGAGCACGAAAAGTCCGATTTTATCGAGAAGATGCTTTGCTTATTGCCTTTGTTATACCTTAAAGCTCGCCTTTTACCCAAAGGTACAGAAGAAATGGATGGATATCCAGAACGCTTTGTCACAGAGCAAGAGTATGAAGACATACGCCTATTGATTGCACAACAATTAGGGTCGGATGATGCATATCTAGAAGTATTTATGGAGGATATGCGCTATTCAGACGAACCTATCACAGCGTTTATCTCGGAGAACATTGCCGATATCTATCAAGAAGTTAAAGATTTGGCTTGCAACTACCAGACGCGTGAAGAAACGATTATGAATGATGCATTGGTCTGTTGTTTGGAAGCATTTGAGCAACATTGGGGACAAAAACTACTGAATGTTCTCCGTCCGTTACACGCATTATCGCTAACTTTAATTGATGAATAAATACGAGAAATGGGTAGTTTATTACCAAATACATTTGCTCCACACATTGACAAAGTAGCCATTCAAGTGCTCCCCTTAACTTTTTTTGAGGGTGAGGTAATTGTGGTGGATAGACCCGAGATGGTGGCGGATGCTGCTGCTTATCTACGCCAATATACCGTATTAGGCGTGGATACAGAGGCACGTCCCTCTTTTAAACGTGGCGTACACTACCCAACAGCTTTAGTACAAATAGCCACTTTAGAACGCTGTTATCTATTCCGCCTAACTCATGTGGGAATGCCCGTTGAAATCGCAGAAATATTTGCCAATCCAGACATCTGTAAGGTGGGGTTAGCATTCAAAGATGATATCAATGGTCTTCGCAGAAGACGTGACTTCAAACCCGCCAATTGTATTGATTTACAGTCGATAGTATGCAAATATGGCATCATGGAATTGGGGTTGCAAAAAGTCTTTGCTATTGTCTTTGGAAAGAAAATCAGCAAAGCACAACAACTCACCAATTGGGAGAACTCGCATCTCACACCCGAGCAAGCGCGCTATGCTTCGACCGATGCGTGGGCCACATTGAGTATCTATCTAGCATTGCAACAAGTAAAACCATTGTCCAAACGTGCGGTAGAAGCACTCAAACGAATAGAAAAAGAGAAACAAATACAGCGCCAGCAAGAAGCAATAGCAAAGAAGTGTTTGGAAGACGCTGCTAAAGCACCTACAGTTTAGTAATTGGAGATTATGACGACAGTATATTTAAAACCCCATAAGGAAGAATCGTTGTTGCGTTTTCACCCTTGGGTATTCTCGGGAGCAATTCGTAGTATTCAATTGGATGCAGACTATCCACATGCTCAACCTCAAGAAGGCAAAGTAGTACAAGTGGTTGGTTCCAATGGGAAAGTATTAGGCGTTGGACACTATCAGATAGGTTCGATTGCGGTGCGTATCTTGGCATTTGGTGTGAGTGAGTTACCCCAAGACTTTTGGCAAGAGCGTATTCGAGCTGCATACAATGTACGACAATCATTGGGATTAATCACAACGGAGAATAATACCTATCGTTTGGTACATGGCGAGGGTGATTTCCTTCCTGGATTGATTGTGGATATTTATGCTGATACAGCAGTAATTCAAGCCCATTCTATCGGCATGCACTGCCATCGCCAAGAGATAGCAGAAGCAATTATTCAAAATGTTGCTCAAGTAGATAAAGTGTATTACAAATCAGACGATACCCTTCCACACAAAGCTCCTATCCAAGGAGAGCGAGTAGGTTATCTTATTGGTGCAGAGAAAGCCGATTTTAACGGAGATTTTTGGGCAAAGGAGAATGGTCTAGACTTCCGTATAGATTGGTTAAGAGGACAGAAAACTGGTTTCTTTATTGACCAACGTGACAATCGTGCATTACTTGAGCACTACGCACAAGGTAAAGAGGTGCTGAATATGTTCTGTTATACGGGTGGTTTCTCGGTGTATGCTTTACGCGGCGGTGCAAAACTAGTACACTCTGTGGATGTAAGTCAAAAAGCCATTGACCTTGTACTCAACAATGTGGCTCATAATTTTGGAGCAGATGCTCCACACGAAGCATTTGCAGAAGAAGCATTCGAGTTCATGGCAAAGAATGAAAGCAAGTATGATTTGATTGTATTGGATCCACCTGCTTTTGCCAAACACCGCGACGCGGTAAAGAACGCTTTGCGTGGTTATCAGCGATTGAATGCTAAAGGAATACAAAGTATTCGCCCAGGCGGTATCCTATTCACATTCTCTTGCTCGCAAGCCATTGATAAGGACATGTTCCGCTTGGCAGTCTTCTCTGCCGCAGCACAAGTGGGTCGCAAAGTTAGAATTCTACACCAATTGCACCAACCAGCCGACCACCCAATTAACATTTATCACCCAGAAGGCGAGTATTTAAAAGGATTGGTATTGCAAGTTGAATAATACCAATAGAATACCAAATAGGAATAAACGATAGTCTTGAAATAAATAAGATATTATGACCATACTCAATATAGAAACATCTACCTCCTGCTGCTCTGCAGCAATTACCATTAATGGCAATGTAGTGGCTCATCGCGAGAATTTGTCAGGCGCTAACCATGCCAGCGAATTGCCCGTATTCATCGAGCAACTATTGGCCGAAGCAAAAGCCAATGCTTGGAAATTGGATGCTGTGGCTCTGTCGGAAGGACCTGGTAGTTATACTGGATTGCGCATTGGAGCAAGTACTGCAAAAGGTATTTGCTATGGACTCAATATTCCGTTGATTCCTATAGACACCCTACAAATACTCTGTGCCGCAGCGAAAGCAAAACTCAACGCACAAGAGGAAAATGCTCTATTGTGCCCTATGATTGATGCACGACGTATGGAAGTATATACCGCTCTCTATCAACCCCAAACCCTATTGCGCTTGGGCGAAATAGAGGCCAAAATTATAGATAGCGAAGCTTTTGTAGAGCTATTGACGCAACGAGATATCTATTTCTTCGGTAATGGGTCTGGCAAGTGCAGCGAAGTAATTACTTCAAAAAATGCCCATTTCATCGAAGATATTGTACCATGCGCTTGTTATATGGGGCATCTAGCAGAACAGAAAGCCAAAGAACAACTACTGGATGTAAAGCAAGTAGCATATTACGAACCATTTTATCTAAAAGAGTTTGTTGCAGCACCAAGTCACGTAAAAGGATTAGAGTCAAAACAATAAATATGAATAGACACCTTATATATATAATAGCCCTAATAACAGGAATATCCATATTCTCATCATGCTCTACGCAGAAAAATACTTGGGCAAGCCGCAGTTTTCACCAAACGCAAACGAAATATAATATCTATTATAACGGACATATTGCCTTTACCGAAGGCGAAGAAGCCATTCGTGAAGCCAACGAAGATGATTACTCCACTATCCTAAACTTATATCCTGTATCCAATCATGAGGCTGCAAAATCATCCACCTCACAGATGGATCGTACTATCGAAAAATGCCGCAAATGTATCAAACTGCATAGCATTAAGGCACGTCCGAAAATCAATCAAGATAAAAGACGTAAAGACCCTGAATATAAAGCATGGTTGGAGCAAGAGGAGTTTAACAACCAAATGGGTAAGGCATGGTTGCTATTGGGTATGGCAGAATTTCATAAAGGGGAATTCTTGGGCAGTATCAGTACATTCAACTATATCGCTCGCCACTATGCTTATGACAAAGATATTGTAGCACAATGCCAGTTATGGTCGGCTCGCGCATACGCTGAAATGGGTTGGCTGTATGAAGCCGAAGATGTATTACACAAAGTACAACCCGATCATTTAAGCAAAAAAAGTGCTCCATTATATGCTGCGGTAACCGCAGATATTCTGATGAAAACCAAGCAATACAACGAGGCTATTCCGTTTATCAAGATTGCAGTAAAAGATGAGGATCGAAAAGGTAACCGCCCACGTTTCTATTATGTATTGGGACAATTATACCAACTCCAAGAAGATAAACCTGCAGCACGAGCAGCATACAAGCGTGTGTTAGATTTGCAACCCGATAGCGAAATGGATTTCAACGCTCGATTGCAACAAGCACAATTGGAAGAAGATACCAAAACATCGGTAGCTCAGCTCCAAAAGATGACTCAACTAGATAAACACAAAGATCGATTGGACCAAATATATGGCACTATCGGAAATATCTATTTGGAACATCAAGATACCACACAAGCACTGGAATACTATGAAAAAGGTATTGAAAGTAGTACGAAAAATGGTCTTAACAAAGCGGCAGTCTTGATAGCAGCAGGCGATGTATATTACGCGCAACGTAACTACGTAAAAGCGAGCCCTTGCTACAAAGAAGCCACACAGATATTATCTGCCGAAAGTGAGCAATATGCCCGAATTCAACGCCGTTCGGAAACATTAGATGAACTGGTGGTGGAACACAATATTGTGGTGCTGCAAGATTCTTTGCAACACTTGGCCACTTTGACAGAAGAGGAACAACTAAAAGTGGTGGAGAAGATTATTGCCGACTTAATCCAAGCAGAAAAGGAAGAAGCAGAACGCTTGGCACAAGCGGAACGAGAAGCAGCCAATGGTTCAGGACCACGCAGCGTGAACACCCAAAACATGTTAGGCGGAGGCGGCAGTGGCGCATGGTACTTCTACAACCCTCAATTGATGCGTTCTGGCAAACAAGCCTTCCGTACCCAATGGGGTAATCGTACTCTAGAAGATAACTGGCGTCGATTGAGCAAAGCATCTATTAGTTCGTATGTCCCTTCGGACGAAGAATGGGATACCGACACCCTTGCCAATACCGACACAACGGCTATACAAGCGCAGCAACCTATGGAAATGGATGATCATAAGCCTGCGTTTTATCTGCAACAGATTCCAAAAACAAAAACGGATATTCAACAATCTAATATGCAGATTGCAAATGCATTGTACAATATGATATATATATATCGCGATCGCGTAGGAGACATGGAGCAAAGCCATGCTACCTTCGAGGAATACTGCCGTCGCTTCCCTAATGATGCACGTTTGGCAGAGTTGTACTATATGCAATACTTGACTGCTTTGAAGAATAATCATACCGCAGATGCAGAAAAATATCGTCAAGCCATTATGCGACAATTCCCACAATCGAAAGAGGCAACTATCGTATCACAACCCGACTATTTCGAGCGTCTGCGCAAGATGTCAGCCGAACAAGACTCTCTGTACGAAAATACCTACTATAGTTATCGCGACAATAATTTTGCTGCAGTAAAAGCGAACAAGCAATATGCAGAAGAAAACTATCCATTAACTCCATTGATGCCTCGATTCTTATTCTTGAATGCCATCGCAGTCGCAAAAACTGAAGGTCAAGAGGCCTTTACCGCAGAACTACGCGATATGGTAACGAGATATCCAGACAATGAATTGTCTGCAATGGCAAAAGATATGATTGCTATGATGGGACAAGGCGCGGAAAGTCAACCAGCTGCTAGCACATCGTTGCAGAATCGTCGCATTGCACAGACTGAAGAAGTTGACGAGCAAATAGATAGCACCTTACAGTTCTCAAAAGAAGCAAACTTGGCTTCGGAAGTACTGATATTGGTACCTAGCGATGAGAAAGTACTCAATACATTGCTCTACCAAGTGGCACTATATAACTTCTCGCAATTCATGATTAAAGATTTTGATCTAAAGCAGATGCCCACATTTGCCAAAGAACAAGGGGCATTGCAAATTGCAGGTTTCGACACATTGGAAGAAGCACAATGGTATTGCAATATGTTAAAAAAGAATAGCGAACTGATGGCATGGCTGAATTCGCAGCAAGCAGAAATCATAGCTATCACTACAGATAACGCATCGAAACTCGGCGCTCTGGGTTTGGAAGAATACAAAAACTTTATGAGCTATTAATGGCAAAGAAAGGCGAAGATTCGAAAGAAAAATAGGAAAGAAAATAGCTAAAAATCTCCCTCGAAAGTATAATAACAAAAAAAAGACTGCGCTTGCAGTCTTTTTTGTAGCGGGACCCAGGATTGAACTGGGGACCTCATGATTATGAATCATGCGCTCTAACCAGCTGAGCTATCCCGCCATGCTTTATTTCTCAAAAGCGGCTGCAAAGGTACAACAATTATTTGGATTGACCAAATTT
>JAEIGA010012794.1_pt1 | contig 12757 bp, 11 predicted proteins | sample 9270691 | NCBI WGS metagenome assembly JAEIGA01 (sample SAMN17057246, study PRJNA624740) | gut metagenome | biome: biome; isolation source: fecal sample | host: Bos grunniens | place: China: Xizang | collected 2019 | reverse complement strand
TGACGATAAAGTTTGTCTGTATACTTCTTACCTGTCAACTCAACCTTTGCAGCATTGATAACGATAACAAAGTCGCCCATGTCGCAGTTAGGTGTGTATGTGGGTTTATGTTTACCCATGAGGATTTTGGAAACTTCTGTTGCAAGTCTTCCCAATGTTTTTCCCTCTGCATCAATGATATACCATTTCTTATTAGCTGTATCCATTGCTGCACCGTTAGGTACATATGTCTTCATAGTATTATAACCTCCTTAGATATACAAGCCCGTTCTGCGGGCAACTTGGCCATATTACACGATTTTTTATGCCCTGTCAAGCCTAAAATCGATTAAAATTGAAATATATCTCTCATTCTCTCTTTTTCTCTCATTTTTTCTCTATATCTCTCATTTTCTCACTTTTCATTTCATTTTTTATTTTAACCTTTTTTAAGTGTTTTGCTTGTGCATACCATGTCTTATAATCCGACTGAAAAGCAGCCGCCATGTTCAGAATTTTGTCCCAAATCGTCCAAAAGGGACAAAATCGCAATCAGCGAGTTTGGAGTTTTGTCCCAAATCGCCCGAAAGGGACAAAAGTGCAATCAGCGAGTTCGGAGTTTTGTCCCAAATCGCCCGAAAGGGACAAAAGTGCAATCAGCGAGTTTAGAGTTTGAAGTGGTACACTAAAAGTAGACACCCGTCAAAAATTATATAGACATAATTTTTAGAAAGAGATACACTTGTATTAAAAATGGCAAATAAGTTTTTAAGAAAAAAGACAGGAGAATTTAAATGGGATACAAAAAGCAAGAAAGAATAGACATAGGTCGCCAAATATTTACTGGAATATTAACTAAAGAACAGGCAATGTCTAAATACGATGTTGGTGAAACCAGTATAAAAAATTATATTAGAGAGTATAAAGCAGCCAATGAAATACCTATTATCAGTCGAACTGTACAGGAAAAAATTACGGTTATAAAAAAAGACAATTGCAACTTAGAAGCATATCAAGCAATGACTAAAGAAGAACTTATACAAGCTTTGATTCTATCTAAAGCCAATGAATTGAGAGCAAAAAAAGGATACGAAGTGAAAGGAGTTGGTCAAAAAAAGGAGTTCATTTCTTTAAACAACAAGAATTTGAAATAGTGTTTGAATTATCAAGTAAATTTCCTATAAAACTGCTTTGTTCTGTTTTGGATGTAAACAGAAGCAGTTTTTACAAGTGGAAAAATCGACTTGAACATCCATCCGAACGAATAAAAACATTTACAAGCAATTTGATGTTATTTAGGGAGTATCATGAAATGTATCCATCTCACGGTTACAGATGGCTTAATGCTAAGATTAGGCTAGATACAGGGCTAGTTTTATCAGATCAATACGCTCATAAATGTTGTAAAACAGCAGGTATTGTAAGTAAAACAAAGCATTATCGCTACAAGAAACCGGGAGATCCTTTTAAAACATACCCTAATCTTCTTATGCAAGGTCTTTCAGTGGATGGTCCTTTGCAATGTGTAGTTAGTGATATGACTGCTTTTTATTTCAATGGTGTATATTATGAACTAACCTTTTTTATGGATTTATGGAATAATGAAATACTTACCCATGCATTATCACAAAAAAAGGGAGATCGTATGACATATATTAGCGGTCTTAAGGATTTAATAGACATTAAAAAGAAATATCCTAAGTTAGAAATGGTACTACATACAGATCAGGGAGCTGTTTACGCATCAAAAAGTTTCAATGAAATACTTCCTCTATACAATATTATTCGTTCAATGTCTCGTGCCGGCACACCTACGGATAATGCTGCTATGGAAGCAATTAACGGATGGATAAAAACAGAAATATTTACAGATCTTCACATAACAAGTAACGAAAAAATACGCGAAGAAGTTGCCTCATACATTTCCTTTTACAACGAACAACGTCCCGCGTATTCTTTGAACTATTTGACACCTAAACAGTATCGTGAATATTCTTCGAATTCTGTGTTGATTGATTAGAAATTGTGTCTACTTTTTGTTGTCTAGGGCACTCTGGTAGACACCTGGCAAAAATTTTTACTGCACAAAAATCAAATATATGATATACTATCTAAGTATATATATTTTTTCACTAAATTTGCAGGAGGAACAAGCTAAAATGTACAGAATAGGAATAGATTTAGGCGGTACAAATATTTCCGCCGGACTTGTAAGCGACGAGGGCAAATTATTATACAAATCCTCAATACCTACGACGGGAGCTTCCGACAAGCAGCTCACAGAATTAATGGCAAAGTTTTGCTTGCAAATAGCAAAGAAGTGTGACATTTCCGTAAACCAAATCAAATCTATCGGAATAGGTTGTCCCGGTGTTTGTGATGACGAGAACGGAGTTTTACTTTACACGGTAAACCTACCTTTCCGCAACACTCCTATAGCCGAGATTTTCTCAAAATTTATAGACGCGCCTGTTCACCTTGCCAATGACGCTAACTGCGCTGCTTTGGGAGAAGTTGTTGCCGGAGGCGCAAAAGGCTACAAAACATCAGTAACGCTTACTTTAGGTACAGGTATCGGCGGCGGTATAATTATCGACAATAAAATATACACCGGATTTAATCACGCAGCCGGCGAAGTAGGTCATATTACAATACATGCCAACGGAGAGCCTTGCGGCTGTGGCAGAAAAGGCTGCTTTGAAGCATACGCATCCGCCTCTGCACTTATTCGTGAATCAAGACGCGCTTTCAAGAAGCATCCTGAGTCCTTGATTACACAACTTTGCGACGGCGATATTAACAAAATCAATGCCAAAACACCTTTTGACGCAAAACGCCAGGGAGATAAAATCGGCACGAAGATAGTAGATAAATACATCTGTGATTTAGGCGAAGGTGTCATTAACTACATTAATATATTCCAACCGGAAATCATTCTTCTCGGAGGCGGTGTTTCAAAAGAGGGCGAATATTTACTTGCTCCTTTAAGAGAATATGTATTTAAATATTCATACGGACACGATTTTCTTCCCAGAACAAAAATAGAATGCGCCGTTTTAGGTAACGACGCAGGTATTATCGGAGCTGCAATGCTTGATTAACAAACAGTCTTTTTAATATTCGACACTATATAGATACAAACCATGCGGGGGTGCTGTTACTCCCGCTTTTTTTCTGTCCTTTGCCGCTATCATATCGGCAATATCCGCCGGAGCAAACCGCCCGGTAGCAACGCCGGCAAGAGTTCCGGCTATTATCCTAACCATATTATACAAAAATCCATCGCCGCATATTTCAAGATAAAACATATTCTCCCCGCATTCTTTTACTCTTGCGGAAAGCACCGTTCTTTCGGAAGTTTTCGCCAAACCTCCTACTGCTTTAAAAGACGAAAAGTCGTGTTTGCCTATTAAATACGAGCACGCCTCATTTGTTTTTTTTAAAATTTCCTCAGAGCAAATATTTATTTTTTTTGCTGCGTTCCAAGCCCTGTTTATATACAAAGGCTTTTCTGTTTCACCAAAGTAAAAATAGTATCTGTATGTTTTTTTCACTGCTGAATAAGCTGAATGAAAATCGTCTGACACCAAGCAAGATGTTTTTGCTTTAATATCTATAGGCAAAAAAGGATTTAAGGCTTTATAAAAGCATTCTGCCGGTATAGAAGAATCAACTGTAAAATTAGCCACGTAATTTATAGCATGTACTCCGGCATCGGTGCGACTGCAACCTGCAACAGAAGCATTCTCCCCTGTCAATTTGAATACAGCCTTTTCTACAGTTTCTTGCAGTGTCAAAATTTTTTCATTGCCTTGCCGCATCCATCCACTGTAATTAGTACCGTCAAATTCCAATATAAGCTTAATATTCCCCATCTTTTTCCCTCTTTTTTTTACGGAAAGCATCAATGTTAATTTCAAGCTTTGTGTCGCACAAAAGCACGGTAGCAAGAATATCTGTATACGTTACGACAAACTGTCCCAAAAAGAAGATAACAACGGCCACCGCGCTTGAAACAACACTGTTAGATATTGCCAACTGTGCTACCGAAGCGAGCAACGCTACGGAATACTGCAGCACTATTCCGAAAAGTACTAACCCTATCGTTTTGTTAAGCATTTTCTTCACATACAACGAAGAAATCAAGAAAGATCCCCTACCCCAAATGCCTGTAATAACCACAACTTGTATGTAGAAGAAGTAGAGAACGTACATTATCATTCCCGGTATAAAGAACAGCATTATACCGCAGGCCACAAACAAGGAATACAATAATGTTGTAAGGATTGTTTTGGGCCAAATGCGCATGGAGAAATCCATTATTTCACTGACATTTATATTTCTTGACTCCAAACTCTCATAGGAAAGCTTGATTATCCCTATTTTGTGCAACTCGGTAAGCATACCTAATAATATAACACCTAAAAAATACCATAAAATACTCGAATCCGCAGAATAGCTTTCTAAGGCTTCTATATCCGTTTGTGCAGGAAGCTCCGGAGTAAAAGGAACAAGAAGAAATTCCTGTATAAGATATACAGGAAGAATTATCATAAAAGACAATATGAGTATTTTGACGAAATTAAGTTTAAAGATATTTAAAGCTTTCTTCATCTGCGATTTTTTCCTTTTGCTTTTTTATTTGTATTTCTTGTCTTTCGGGTGGAATATCCGTATTCTGCATTTTCTTGGCCGTGTTTCTTTTCCCATGATTTGGTAACTAAACTTAAAACACCGCAAGTCACAAAAAATCCCACCTCGGCTACAAAGGCGCACATTGTATGAATTGATAAAATAGAGAGACTGTAATACAACACCTCTCCTCCCACCGTCTGATGGACTTTATTAGCGAAACCGTTTGCAGAAATATTTTGCCTGTAAAGTTCGATTGTTTTCTCGAAAATGTTCATCTCAACATTCTGTACCTCCGACGCGTGCAAAATCATACACTCTACAAACACAGAAAGCACTGTCACAAGCAAGCATGCAATAGCAATTATAAGAATATGAATTTTTCTTTGATCCTTTCTCTGTACAAAATACAGATAAAAAGCGTACGATGACATTCCCACAAGCAGATAGAAAATTCCTGTGACACTGCCAATAAAAACGAAGTCAAGCAAAACACATATTGCCGCACCTAAAAGGGCTCCTAACAAAGAAAAAACAAATGTGCGTGAAATCTTCATTTGTTTACTCTCTGATTTTTCTTTTTTTTGTTGTTCGAGCATAGCTGTAGGATCTATAGAAAGCATTACTTTTTCTCCTTGATATTATCATTAAATTTTACGAGCATTTATAAAAAAAACGCTGTACTAAATTTAAAAAATATTATATACTAGAATACCATAAAAGACAAGTGAAAGAGGTATGAATCAACTATGATTACATCAAAAAAATTAGAAGAATTAAAGAATCTTTTTATAAAATACTACGGTGAATCTTCAGAAGAAATACGTTTCTTTACATCACCCGGCCGCGTTAATCTCATAGGAGAACACGTTGATTATTGCGGAGGACTTGTATTTCCTGCTGCGCTCACACTTTCAAGTGTTGCTGCAGTCAGACTCAATAATTCCCACACTGTTAATCTTCGCGCAGATGATTTAGATGGACTTTATTCTTTCAGCCTTAGCAATACAGAGGCCGGCAAAGAGCTTAAATGGGGCAACTATCAAGCAGGCGTTATTCATTGGCTTATGGACAATGGTTACGAAGTTCGCGGAATGGATTTTCTCTTTACAGGAGATATTCCTTTCGGCTCCGGACTTTCCTCATCTGCCGCTATTGAGCTTACAACTGCTGTGGCCGCAGCAAGCCTCTCTGCAAATTACAACGAGAAAGGTTATGATTTAATAAATCTTGCGCTTATAGGCCAAAAAGCCGAGCATACTTTCAGTGGAGTAAATTGCGGAATAATGGATCAATTTGCTTCTGCAATGGGTAAAAAGGACAATGCCATTTTGCTCGATTGCGCTACTCTTAACTACAAGCATGTGCCTTTAAATTTAGGCGAATATACACTCATTCTTGCCAATACGTGTAAAAAGCATGCCTTGGGTGCGTCTGCATATAACAAGCGCAGAGAAGAAGTTTCAGAAGGCCTCATAAGAATGAATAACATTCTTGGTACAAACAAAGAAAACCTTTGTGATTTTGTAGAGGATGATTACATCAAGGCCGAGCCTTCCCTCCCCGCTGACAAGATACGCGACAGAGTAAAGCACGTTATTTTCGAGAATCAACGTGTAAAAAAAGCTGTTGAGATTCTTGAGCAAGGCGATTTAATGGGCTTTGGAGAAATGCTTAAAGAAGCACATATATCTCTTCGCGATTTATACGAAGTTACAGGCTTTGAGCTTGATACAATGTTTGATGTTGCGTGTCAAACAGAGGGTTGTATCGGTTCTCGTATGACAGGCGGTGGTTTTGGCGGCTGTACTGTTAATATCGTAAAGAAAAGCGCCACCGAGGATTTCATTAAATCCGTGGGCAGCGCATATGAGGCAAAAACGGGAATCACACCTGCATTCTATGTTTGTGACATCGGTGACGGTGCGAGAGAAATAAAAATTTAATCAATAAATTATTTGAGCTTTTACGGTTTCTGCTTCACTTTCCAAGCCTAAACCTTTAAGAATTTCAAATCCGAAATCTATTGCAGCGCCTGCGGAACGACCGGTTATTACATTACCGTCTCTTACCGCAGGCTCTTGTGTATATTCTCCGCAGGAATCCGGATTTATACAGCCGGGGTAAGATGTGGCTTTTCTGCCCTCTAAAAGGCCAAGCTTTTCAAATGTACAAGGCGAAGCACAAATAGCGGCAATTACCTTACTTTTATTATAAAATGCCATAACAATCTCATTAACTCTCATATCATCACGAAGATTATGAGCATTAGGAAGTCCTCCCGGCAAAATAACACCGTCATAATCCTTGCTTATTTTATCGTAATCGTTGTCATTCATATTATCAGGCAATATTTCATCTGCTATAAAATCAATATTATGTGCGCCTTTGAGGATATCGTGACCTGTTGTGCTGTAAATATCAACTGCCACACCTGCTCTTTTTAAAATATCAACAGGGGCAACTGCCTCAACTTCCTCAAAACCATTCGACAAAAGTACCATCATTTTCATAGTTAATCAATCCCTTTCTTTTATATAATCTCATTCACAGACGATATAAATCTGATATTCTTTAAATTCTCCTCACTGAGCGCCTTCTTAATCCCCTCAGCGTTGCCCTTTGGCACCACGCATTTCTTAAAGCCCATACGGAATGCTTCACGCACACGCTTTTCGGCTTGACTGACGCTTCGTACCTCACCGGTAAGACCAATTTCACCGAAAATAACAGTATCTTGAGGAAAAACAACATTTCTGTAGGACGACATGATTGCAGCTGCAACAGCGGCATCAGCCGCAGGTTCGTAAATACGCATTCCTCCGATAACATTAACGTAAGCATCACAATCACACATTTTATAACCCGCTCTCTTTTCTAACACTGCAACAAGAAGTGAAATTCTGTTGTAATCAATTCCCGTTGCCATTCTTCTGGGGTTTGCAAGTGTTGAGTTTGAAACGAGAGCCTGCACTTCAAGAAGCATAGGACGTGTACCCTCTAATGTACAAACTACAGCAGTGCCTGCCACATCCTCAGGTCTGCCCTCAAGCATAGCTGCAGAAGGATTTTTAACTTCGATAAGGCCTTCCTCACGCATTTCAAAAACACCGATTTCATTTGTAGAGCCAAATCTGTTTTTAACACACCTTAATATCCTGTATGCTTGGTGGCGTTCACCTTCAAAATAAAGAACTGTATCAACCATATGCTCCAAAACACGAGGTCCTGCGATACCACCGTCTTTCGTTACGTGTCCTATTATAAACACAGGAACATTCATTCCCTTTGCAATTCTCATCAACCTGCTCGTTATCTCTCTGACTTGGCTTACGCTGCCGGGAGCAGAAGCAATTTCATCATCATACACTGTCTGCACCGAATCAATAACAATATAATCCGGCTTTATTCGTTCAATTTCGCTCTCAATGTTACTTATAAGTGTTTCTGAATAAATATAAAGCTTTTCAGCATCTACATTAAGTCTTTCTGCTCTCATTTTTATCTGCTGAGAAGATTCCTCTCCGGAAACGTACAGCACATTTCTGGTTTTTGCTATGTTTCCGGATAGCATAAGCATCATAGTAGACTTACCTATTCCGGGGTCACCTGCGGCTAAAATAAGTGAACCTTTTACAATTCCACCGCCTAAAACTCTGTCCAGTTCTCCTATTCCCGTAGTTTCTCTTTCTGAAGACTCTGATGTAATATCCTTTAAAATCTTTGCCTTTGTTTGAACATGAACACCCTGAAAACCAAAAGAGTTGCCACCTGAGCTTTTACTCTCAGATTTTATTTTTTCTTCAACAAAAGTATTCCAATTTTGACATCCGGGACATTTTCCAAGCCAACCGCTTGATTCATAGCCACATTCCGTACAAAAATACACTGTTTTAGTCTTTGCCATTTTCTGCCACCACTTCACCGTTTTTTACGGTAATAACAATATTTTTACTGTTTGACTCCAACATCATTGTTGAAACTTTAGCTTCTATCTCATTTTGCAGCAATCTTTTAATAGGTCGCGCTCCGTATTGGGGCGTGTATCCCTTTTCAGCTATTAATTCCACAACAGCTTCTTCGACTTTTAGCTTCATACCGTTTGCGGCAGCACGTTTTTCAAGTTTATTGACGAGAATAGATGTTATTTGCTTTATTTCACCTTTAGTAAGCTGTTTAAAAACAAGGATATCATCAATTCTGTTTAAAAACTCAGGTTTAAATGTTTTCTTAAGCTCATCGTTTACATTCTTTTTCATTATTTCGTGCTTTTCAGCTTCGGAATGCTGTGTGAAGCCTAAAGTTTTTGGCTCTGAAATATTTCTTGCTCCCACATTGGATGTCATTATAACCACAGAGTTTTTAAAGTCTAATTTTCTTCCCTTTGAATCAGTTATTTGACCTTCATCAAGAATTTGGAGCAATATATTAAAAATATCGGGATGTGCTTTTTCTATTTCGTCAAAAAGCACAACAGAATACGGTTGATTGCGTATCTTTTTAGACAGCAACGGTTCGTCTGTAAAACCAACATATCCGGGAGGAGAACCAATGAGTTTCGAAACGCTTGCAGACTCCATAAACTCAGACATATCAAATTTTATCAAAGCAGCTTCGTCTCCGAAAAGTGCCTCTGCAAGCGCTTTACTAACCTCAGTCTTACCAACACCGGTAGGCCCCAAGAATATAAATGAGCCCACAGGTCTGTTAGGATCTTTAAGTCCTGTTCTGCCTCTTCTTATAGCCTTTGCCACAGCATTTACTGCATCGTCCTGTCCTACTACCCTCTCATGCATTATGCTTTCTATGTTTAGAAGTCTTTTACTCTCATCTAAATCTAATTTTGTAAGCGGTACTCCTGTCCAGTTGGATACTATTTCTGTAATATCATTTTCTTCTACCGTAGGTATGTTGACATTTTCGCCGCTTAACTCTTTCTTTGCGTCGTTTTTACGCTTTTGTGATGTTAAAAATCTCTCTTCTTTATATAAAGCTGCCGCATCCTCAAATCGTCCTGAAAAAATTGCATCGTCAAGATGTCTTCTCGTTTGTTTTAATTGTTCGTCTGAATTGTCGCTTTCTATCTTAACCGGAGGCATTTTTTGAAAACTTTTATAAGAAGCAGCCTCGTCTATTATATCTATAGCTTTATCCGGCAAAAATCTATCGTGTATATAACGCTTGGACAAATTCACTGCAGCTTTTATGGCATCATCTTTTATGAGAACATTATGATGCTTCTCATATACACCTTTAAGCCCACGCAGAATTTCAATCGTTTCTTCTTCGTTTGGCTCCTCCACATTAATAGGTTGAAATCTTCTTTCTAATGCAGGGTCAGACTCTATATACTTCCTGTATTCTCTAAGAGTAGTAGAACCAATAAGCTTTATGCTTCCTCTTGAAAGCTCAGGTTTTAAAATGTTAGCTGCATCAAGCGAGCCCTCAGCATTTCCCGTTCCGATTATTGTGTGAATTTCATCAAGGAAAAGAATCACCTTAGGATCTGCTTTTGCTTCTGCCAAAACTCTTTTAAATCTTTCCTCAAATTCACCTCTGTATTTAGCACCGGAAACCATTGCAGATAAATCAATAGAAATAATGCGCATCTTTTTTAAATTGCCGCCTACATTTCCGTCTGCAATCATCTGGGCAAGGCCTTCCACAATGGCTGTTTTGCCAACACCCGGTTCTCCCACAAGGCAGGGGTTGTTTTTTGTTTTTCTGCCAAGCACTTGGAAAACTCTGTTCATTTCCTTTTCTCTGCCAATGATGATGTTCCTTGAGCCTTCTAAGGCTTTTCGTGTCAAATCAGTACCGTATTTTTCAAGGAATGACATATTTTCTTCTGATTGTTTTTTTACAAAATCCACAGCCATCCTCTCCATAGGCGTCACATCTTGTCCTCCCCTATGTTTTTGAAGTTCAGCTGTAAAATCATCTGTTTGTAAAGCATTTACAATATCTTTAAACAACATTGTAGGATCTACGCCTAAATCTATAAGCACACGTACTGCTATGCTGTCTACTTCTCTGAAAATAGTTACAAGAAGATGCTCTGTACCCACTTGGCTGTGTCCGTAATTTAAAGCTGTTTCTTTGCTTCTTCTTATTACTCTGTCACACGCAATTGTGTAAGACACTTCTCCTGTATATACATTTATACTCCCTGTTTGTTTATTTGTTAATCGACAAATAGCTTCGTGTATCTTTACAGGTGTAAGATTATTCTTTATTAGCACTGTTGCCGCAATACCTATAGGATCGAGACACAATCCGTAAAGCAAGTGTTCTGTACCAACAACATTGCTGCCCAACTCTTTTGCTTCTAATACAGCATACGATAGAGCTGCTTGTGCTTTCTCTGTAAAATCTATATTTTCAAAATAACCTTGCATATTTCCTCCTACTGACCAATTGTTAAAAGTTCAAGGGCTGCATAGTCTTTTATAAGACCACTTTTTATCGACATATCCATTTCTTCACAAAGTTCTATTTTTGCTTTAATAAACTCTAAACTCATACGACCTGCTTGCCTGGAAAGTTTAGAAGCAGCAAAATCTTTTATACCAAGATACGAAGCAATTTCCGCATTGCCCGTACCCTCTGACATTAACTTCTTAACACTGTAAAGCTGCGACCACATTTTGCTCAAAACGGCTATTATCTTCACAGGCGGTTCTTTATCCTCCAAAAGCCCTTTCATAATCCTATAAGCTTTATCCGTATCACCGTTTGCCACCGCATCATTAAGATCAAACAACCTGGGACTGTAATGCATACTGCAAAGCAAATCTATGTGTTCCTTATTAATCTCGCCGCCTTGCGGTACGTAAAGTATTAATTTTTCAAGCTCTGTCATTAATCTTGAAATATCATCCCCAACGCCATCTATCATGTATTGCAGTGCAAAATCCGAAACAGTTCTGCCGGCTTTTTTTATTTCATAAGCCAAAACTTTTTTTATCTCTGCCGGAGACTGTTTCTTACATTGGAAAACAATTCCCTTTTCACATACCGTTTTATAAAGCTTATTGCGCTTATCGGCTTCAAACTCCTTAAAAACGATAACTGTATCGCTATTTTCAGCTATATCTACAAAAGATGTCTCGGTAGCCGCTTTAAACATACCGCTGCCACTTACCACCACAAGTTTTTTATCTCCAAACATAGACGTTGTTGCACATATAGACTCAATTTCCCTTACATCTGCATCTTGTCCGAAAAAATAACAATTCATACTGTCAACATCAAGCCTTGCGCGTATCCGACTTTCATATAAGTCTTTAAGATAACTTTCAGGGCCGTAAAAAAGGTATACGTTTTTAAGATCTTCATTTTGAAGATGATTTTTTATTGCTTTTATGTCTTCAATTTCTGCCATACTCTTACAGTACCCTTTCTCATTGTGACTCTTATTGCCCCGGACAAATCGCTTCTGAAAATAGCGGCGCCTGCATTTTCCAGCGTTTTAAGAACTCTTTCTGACGGATGTCCGTAACTGTTATTTTTACCAACACTTATTATAGCATACTCAGGTGAAATAATCGAAATATTTTTGTCAAGTGTACCTGTATCAGCCCCATGATGAGCCACCTGCAAAACATCCGCCTCAGACCAAAACTTTCTTTCTGTCAAAAAGTTTTCTGTTTTCTCCTCAATATCGCCGGTAAAAATTGCCGTACCATCACTGTTTTCAGCTATCATTACCACTGATGCATTATTTAAATTATCTTCGTTTGATTCATTAACCGCCATTTTATTTAAATAAAAAGTAAGTCGTGTCCGACCTGATTCATACTGCATCCTTTCCGATATTTGCATTATTTCTATACCGAACTTTTCTGCGATTTTGCACGCTTTCTTTATTCCCGTATCCTGAGGATTATCAGGTACCACCAGCGCCCTTATTTTGTGTTCTTTTGCTACCTTTTCAAAACCTCCCGTATGGTCACTATGTCCATGTGTCAATAAAACAAAATCCAATTCCCCTACACCTTGCTTAAAAAGCAAAGCACTCACATCCACATCACCTTCACCTGTATCAACAAGGCCGGCTATTCCGTCGCATTTATAAAGCACACTGAGCCCCTGACCTACATCAAAAAAGTGCACCTCTGTCCTACGGAATACTACTGCTTTCGTC
>JAEIGA010012793.1_pt1 | contig 12757 bp, 12 predicted proteins | sample 9270691 | NCBI WGS metagenome assembly JAEIGA01 (sample SAMN17057246, study PRJNA624740) | gut metagenome | biome: biome; isolation source: fecal sample | host: Bos grunniens | place: China: Xizang | collected 2019 | reverse complement strand
GGAAATCTCTAACACATCGCACCCGTTCTACACAGGAAAGATGAAGTTGGTAGATACCGCAGGTCGTGTGGATAAGTTTATGAGCCGCTACGCAAAACGCTACGATAAGAAGAACAAGTAAAGAGTTGTTCTAACCAAAGTTGAGGACTGCAATTATGCAGTCCTTTTTTTTTGTTTGGCGGGGTAGGGCGAGGTAGGGTGTGGTAGGCTTTGGTAGGGTGAGATAGGCTCTGCCCCACATACCGATAACTGCATAATAACAAAAAGAGGTCTGCCGTAAAAGACAGACCTCTGTGATGCTCGTCGGGATACCGGGATTCGAACGGCTGAAGCCGTAGAGCCGATACCTCAAAAAATTAGCGCAGGGCAGACGCCCGAGCAATAAATCATTCTCCTATCGGCTCAACCCGCCAAATATTCGAAACAGGTATCACGAGGTATGTGGAAACAGTTTACTGTTTATCGTGTTATATAGTCGTCGTCGATGCTTGCATCAAAAGACAACTATATAATACGATAGGCTCTGCCCCACATACCGATAACTGCATAGTAACAAAAAGAGGTCTGCCGTAAAAGACAGACCTCTGTGATGCTCGTCGGGATACCGGGATTCGAACCCGGGACCTCCAACTCCCGAAGCTGGCGCGCTAACCGGACTGCGCTACATCCCGAGCACAATAAACCCTTTAAAACTCAAAATTCGCACTGTTTGTTTGAGCTTAATTGCTCCCGATAGTCGGGATACCAGGATTCGAACCTGGGACCCCCTGCTCCCAAAGCAGGTGCGCTAACCGGACTGCGCTACATCCCGAGATTGTGCGAATTCGGGTGGCAAAGATAGATTAAAAAAAGTAAACGAGCAAATATTTTCTCTCTTTTTTGTTGAAAGTGCCCTCTGTGGCGTTGTGGCGGCTCTTTTATTGGGCTGTGATGGCATAGTTTGTGCGACATTGCGGGTGTAACACAAAAAAATTTAGACTATGAGTACAACAAAAAGAGATTCCGACACGACAACAGCCGTATATGGCTCGGAGGAGATGGTGCGCCCTGCGCCCACTATGACACTGCCCGAGGATATGACACCGCCCGAGATTGCATATCGTATGGTCAAGGATGAGACATACGCACAGACGCAGCCGCGCCTAAACCTCGCCACATTTGTTACGACATATATGGACGAGTATGCTACGCGCCTGATGAATGAGTCGATAGCGATGAACTACATCGACCAGACGGAGTATCCGCGTGTGGCGGTGATGGCAGGACGCTGCATAAACATCCTCGCCAACCTATGGAACACCCCCGAGAAGGGCGATTGGAAGACGGGTGCTGTGGGCATAGGCTCGTCCGAGGCGTGTATGCTTGGAGGCGTTGCCGCGTGGTTGCGCTGGCGCGAGCGTCGCCAGAAGCAAGGCAAGCCCACAGATAGACCCAACCTGGTGATGAGTGCAGGTATGCAGGTGGTGTGGGAGAAGTTCTGCCAGCTATGGCAGATTGAGCTGCGTCAGGTGCCGCTGACGCGCGAAAACCGCACGCTATGTCCGAAGGAGGCACTTAAGATGTGCGACGAGAACACGATATGTGTAGTGCCCATAGCTGGTGTGACGTGGACAGGTCTCAACGACGATGTGGAGGCACTCAACGAGGCGTTAGATGCCTACAACCGCAAGACGGGCTACGACATACCCATACACGTCGACGCAGCGTCGGGTGGCTTTATCTTGCCCTTTACCGCGCCCGATGTGAAGTGGGACTTCAGGCTGAAGTGGGTGCTGTCGATATCTACGTCGGGACATAAGTACGGTCTTGTCTACCCAGGCTTGGGCTGGGTGATATGGCGCGATAAGAGCTGTCTGCCGAAGGATATGTCCTTCTCGGTGAACTACCTCGGCGCGGAGGTTACGCAGGTGGGACTCAACTTCTCGCGCCCCGCATCGCAGATACTCGGTCAGTACTACAACTTCATACGTTTAGGACGTGAGGGCTACCGCAGCGTGCAGGAGAATGCTATGGAGATTGCGCGCTACTGCCATAAGCGTATAGGCGAGATGGCGTGCTTTGAGAACTACTCCGACGAGGTTGTCAACCCGCTGTTTATATGGTGTATGAGTGCCGAGTACGACAAGACGGCGCGCTGGACGCTCTATGACCTGCAAGCGGCATTGCAGCAGAGTGGCTGGATGGTGCCAGCGTACACGCTGCCGAAGAGCATAGACGACATTGTTGTAATGCGTATCGTGGTGCGTCAAGGTATGTCGCGTGATATGGCAGATATGCTCCTCCACGACATTGAGAGTGCCGTGGGCGAGTTTGAGAAGTTGCGCTATCCCACGCAGTCGCGCCTCGCCTATGAGCAGCGCGAGAAGCAGTTTGGACGGGTATTCACGCACTAAAGGTGGGCTGATGCAAAAAATATGGGTTGCCACATATCGCGGCAACCCATAAATATTTAGCAGAAGGCTGTTTACTTCTTGATGTTGGGAAGCTCCAAACCGTAGTTGTTCTTCTTGTCCTCGCGCTTGAGCCACAAGCCGAAGAAGAGGGCAAATACGCCAAATGACGAGAAGATAACCATAGGAATAGTGTAGCCGCCAGTAGCATCGAGAACCTCACCGATGAGCTTGGGTACTGCAAAGAGACCGATGTTCTGAATCCAGAAGATGATGCAGTATGCAGAGCCGAGAATACGCTCGTCAATAATCTTGGGTACAGAGGGCCACAACGCTGCGGGTACGAGTGAGAATGATACGCCGAGGATGGCGATGATGGCTACTGCCAACACCTTTGAGGGGAATGCGGGAAGCAGGAATGCAAAGCTCAAGTGGCAAGCAATCATAATCAATGAGCCGACCATAAGCATTGAGGCTGCCTTACCTACGCGGTCAATGAAGCCACCGAGGAAGGGTGTGAGAACCATAGCAAGGATGGGGAAGCAGCTGAAGAGCTGTGCGCCATTGTCGATGCCGAGGGTCTTATCAAGGAAGTCGGGTGCATAACGCTGGAATGGGAAGATTGCCGAGTAGTACAATACGCAGAGCATTGCCACCAACCAGAACATCTTGCTTGAGAAGATCTTACCCAGGTCAGAGAGCTTGAACTCCTCGTCAGAGCTCTCCGCAGTAAGCTCGCCCGCAGCCTCGAGCTGCTTGTCGAACTTACGATCCATAAGCACGAATACGAAGTAGAAGATAAGACCAATCATAAGCAATACGGTGCCGAATGCTACGGGTGCAGATACAGAGTTGCTGAAGCTCTCTGACACCATCGGTGAGAGCCACATTGCAGCAAACACACCAAGACGCGCGATAGACATCTCAAGACCCATTGCCATAGCCATCTCCTTGCCTTTGAACCACTTGGCGATAGCCTTTGATACGGTAGTACCTGCCATCTCACAGCCGCAACCAAAGATCATAAAGCCTACGCACGATACCTTGGCAGTTGCGGGAAGGCTCACCCACCAAGTGTTAAGCCAAGCCTCGAAACCAGAGCCGATGAACATATCGCTCATACCATAGAACTTGATGCAAGCACCGATAACCATCAACGATGCCGACAGAAGACCTGTGAAGCGAATACCCATCTTATCGAGGATGATACCTGCGAAGATGAGGAAGAAGCAGAATACATTGAGGAAGTACTCCGAAGCGGCGTAAGTACCAAATGTACCACCGTCCCAGCCGAGTGAGGTCTCGAGTTGGCTCTTCAGCGGCGAGAGCATGTCTACGAACATATAGGCGAAGAACATCATCAGAGCGATGAGAATCAACGCCGTCCAGCGTGCAAACGCCGAGTCGTTAAGTTTACGTTGAATTGTTTGAGTCATAATAAATTTGTTTAAGTTTATAAATTGTTGTTTAGTAATTTTGTTTTTTGTGTAGTGCTATATGCTATCAATGTTCTGCTATGCGGAACTCGGCAAGTATCGTGTATGCAGCCTCTATGCCCAACTCTCCCGCCTTCGATAGATCCATACACCCCTTGCGCGTATCCTTCATAAATATCTGCACCAAGCCGCGGTTGTAGTATGCCTCGCCCATATTTGGGTCGTACTCTATGGCGCGCGTGTAGTCGTCGTATGCCTCTGGGAGCTTTCCAGATATTGCCATTAGGTTTGCGCGGTTGTAGTATGCCTCGGCAAACTCGGGGTAGAGCTTTATCGCCTTATTCATATCCTCTATTGCCTCGTCGTAGCTATATGTGCGAGTACCCGTGTTGTGCAGACGCTTTGCGGGGTCATTCTCCAGTGTTATACTCTGGTATGAGTTGTCTATCGACGATATAAAGTCGATCATCTCGGCGCGTGTGGTCGCGCGGTTGAGGTATAGGAATGGATTGGTGGGGTTGAGCTGTATCGCCTTTGTGTAGGTGCTTACAGCGTTTGTATACTGCTTGATGAGTGATTGGCTTATGCCTCGTTCAAAGAGCGTCTGCCAGTCTGGCTCCGCCATAGCGTGCAGCCTTTCGGCAACGGCACGATCTATTATGAGCAGCGTGTCGGGCGACAGGTTGCTGGCGCGGCAGTCGAGCTTGAGCAGGTCGTTGTTGAACTTCGCGCGGAACTCGCGTACGCGCTGTGTCGAGAAGCGTTTGTTACGACGATCCACGACCACATCATCCTCCGTGTCGAGCAGCGTGAAGCGGAACATAGGTATCAGCGTGAGCTCGTCACCACCTGTTGCCGATGAGGCTATACGCTCAAAGTTACGCTCCATAAGCTGGCTCTCGAATGAGAGTAGCTTGTCGAAACGCTGCGTGGTATCGGCATATATCGAGTATGTTGAGTCCTTGAGGCGTGATTTATACTCTGCAATCTTGCGCTCTGCTGTGCGACGGTCACGCTCGGCACCTGCTACATCGCGCTGTGACTGGCGTAGTACGCTACGCCCGAGATAAGCATTGGCGAAGTCGGGATATAGCTCTATGGCGCGTGTGTAGTCGTCGATGGCGGCTTTGATGTCACCTAATCGGGTGTGAAGCATCGCGCGGTTGTAGTATACAAGGACGTTGTCTGGCGAGTAGTATGCCACACTATTGAAATCCTCCAGGGCGCGGTTGTAGTCGCCAATCTCGCTGCGCACGATGGCGCGGTTGAAGTATCCGAGAGAGCTTGTCGAGTCCAGCTCTATGACGCGGTTAAAGTCCTCTATTGAGGCTAATGGGCGGTGCAGGTAGTTATTGACAAGCGCGCGGTTGAAGTATCCTGGCAGGTATGTCGAGTCGCACGTGACAGCCATATCGAAGTCTGTGTATGCCTCGTCGTAACGCTCCTGCTCCATAAAGAGTGCGCCACGCCTGTTGTATGCCTCGGGGTCTTCGCGGTTTGTGCGAATGGCAATATCGTAGTTCTCAAAGGCTTTGGTGGTGTCTTTAAGGTAGAGGTAGCTTGTGCCGCGATTGATGTATGCCGCAACGTTGCGTTTCTCGTAGCGTATAAACTTGTTGAAGTCCGATATAGCCGCCTCGAATTGCTGGTTTAGTAGGCGTGTTATGCCTCGGCTGTAATAGGGGTCGGGCAGGTCGGGACGTAGCTCTATAGCCTGCTCAAAATCGTTTAAGGCATCGTCATAGTTGCCTAAACGTGAGCGTGTTATGGCGCGGTAGTAGTACGCGCCAGTAAATACGGGATTTAGCTCTACGGCAAGCGAGAAGTCGGCATCGGCACCTAACAAATCGTCCATATTGTACTTGGCGATGCCGCGCAGGAAGTATGCATCGAAATCCTTGTCGTCGTGGCGCAGTAACACATTTAGCACATCTATCGCCTCGCGGTAGTTGTTATCGACCATACACTGTTGCCCCACCCAGTATATGTAGTTGCGGTTGTACTGCGCACACAGGTCGTGTGGCAGTGCAATGAGCAGGGTGAGGAGTATGGTCGTCAACAAATGCTTCATTGTCGATAGTGTAACTATTTGTGGTGTTACGTAATGGAAAACGTCTTGCGTAGAACTTTTAGTATGATTCTGTGGTCGTTGGTTACTCTAACTCGTAGCCAAATCTGCGGAGCTGGTTATCGTTATTGCGCCAATCCTCGTTGACCTTCACGTATAGCTCCAGAAAGACCCTCTTACCGAGGAATGCCTCAAGGTCGTGGCGTGCCGCTTGTCCCACCTTCTTGAGTTTCTCGCCCTTGTGACCTATGACGATGCCCTTCTGTGAGTTGCGTGCTACAAATATTGTTGCCGAGATACGGTCTATTGTCGGCTCCTCCTTGTAGCTCTCTATGGCTATCTCACAAGAGTAGGGTATCTCCTTGTCGTAGTTGAGGAGTATCTTCTCGCGGATAATCTCCGATGCAAAGAAGCGCAATGTCTTGTCGGTAAGCGTATCCTTTGGATAAAATGCCTCGCCCTCGGGCAGACGCTCCAAGATAAGGTTGAATACGCCCTCCACGTTGAAGTTCTCTTTTGCCGAGCAGGGTGCAATAGTTGCATCGGGTAGCATCGCCTGCCACTTCTCAACGAGTGCAGTGAGCTTATCGGGTGTGGTTAGGTCAACCTTGTTGATGACAACAATCGTGGGTATGCCAGCAAGGCGCACCTTCTCTATTATCTCTGCCGAGCGGTCAGACTCCTCTACGGTGTCGGTGACATATAGTAGAACGTCGGCATCAGTGATGGCTCCGCGCACAAACTTCATCATCTTCTCTTGTAGCTTGTAGTTGGGTTTGAGGATGCCTGGCGTGTCGGAGTATACTATCTGGAAGTCATCGCCATTAACGATGCCCATAATGCGGTGACGTGTGGTCTGTGCCTTTGACGTAATTATAGAGAGCTTCTCGCCCACAAGCTGGTTCATCAGCGTAGACTTGCCGACGTTAGGGTTGCCAATGATGTTTACAAAGCCGCTACGATGTGCCATAGTGAATGTTGACTTGTCAGTGTTATAATTTTATCGCGCAAAAATACAAAATTTAACCGAGAAAAAACAACTTATTATACAATAATTGTGAATAATACCCTGTTTTCTGGGTGTGTCGTAGCGCGTATGTGTCGTTGTGGTGCAATTATGTAATAAAATTTTGTGGTGAGTGAAACAAAATAGATGCGCTGTGCGTATTATGTTTTGATTGTAAGGTAATATTAGAAAGAAGAGATATTTTTATGCGTCAATTAAAGATTACAAAATCTATCACTAACCGCGAGAGTGCTTCACTCGATAAGTACCTTCAGGAGATTGGTAAAGAGGAACTTATCTCTGTTGAGGAGGAGGTAGAACTCGCGCAACGAATAAAGAAGGGTGATCAGGAGGCTCTCGAGAAGCTCACAAAGGCGAACTTGCGTTTCGTGGTCTCTGTGGCAAAGCAGTATCAGAACCAGGGCTTGAGTCTTCCCGACCTTATCAATGAGGGTAACCTCGGTCTTATTAAGGCCGCCGAGAAGTTCGATGAGACACGTGGCTTTAAGTTTATCTCGTATGCCGTATGGTGGATACGTCAGTCTATCTTGCAGGCACTTGCCGAGCAGTCGCGTATCGTGCGTCTGCCGCTCAACCAGGTAGGCTCACTCAATAAGATTAACAAGGCGTTTGCCCGTTTCGAGCAGGAGCACGAGCGTACCCCATCTGCCGAGGAGCTTGCCAATGCTCTCGAGTTGCCCAAGGAGAAGGTCACCGACACGCTGCGTGTTGCTGGTCGTCATATCTCTGTGGATGCCCCCTTTGCTGATGGCGAGGACAACAGCCTTCTCGATGTGCTTGTAAACACCGACTCGCCCAATGCTGACCGCGGTCTTATCAATGAGTCGTTGGCAACAGAGGTGGAGCGCGCCCTTGAGATACTCACAGAGCGTGAGCGCGATATCATCCGCTACTTCTTCGGTATCGGTTGCTCGGAGATGACCCTCGAGGAGATAGGTGAGAAGTTTGACCTTACACGTGAGCGTGTGCGCCAGATTAAGGAGAAGGCTATACGCAAGCTCCGTCAGTCATCGCGTAGTAAGCTCTTGAAGTCCTACCTCGGATAATCTGTGTGATAGGGGATGCGAGCGTCCCGAAGCAATATGCCACCTGCGCAACACTCATCGCAGGTGGCATTTTAGTATACGCCTTATGCCTCGCTGCGCACGAAACAATTCTCTTGCTGACATACTTTTTAAGGCGTTGAGGCGTTATATTTGTAGCTTATCTTCAAAACGTGTTGCTCGATATGAAACGGCTGTTGTTACTATTTGCGGGTGTTGTGATGTCGCTCTGTGCCTCGGCGCAGCAGCCCGAGACGGCATCTATCACACTCGAAGCCAGCGATAGTGCAGCTATGGCGGTGCTTGAGCGATACCACCTCGCTATGCCCGAGCTTGAGAGTAGCCGTATGATACGTAGCTGGCGACCACACCTGTACTCGCCCTTGCCCCACCTAATTGGCGATAAACCCCACCTGTGGGAGCAGACGGCGACAGCCCCTACGATAAATATACAGAAACCCGTCTTTGTTGACTATAACTCTGTGACTCTGCGTCTTGGAGATGGCGGTAATGCCTCAATCACGATATCAAATGGCTCGGCGTATAACTTTATGCCGTGGAATAACTACCCTGGAGCCTACCGCGATGCCCGCACCCTCTCATTCCCAATGCGACGATAAGAGGCTCTGATAAGGGGAGGGCTTTAGAGGTCACTCGCTAAAGCCAGCAACAAGCAACAAAAAACAAGCGTCACCTAAAGGCAACGCTTGCTTTTCGTGAGCTGTTGACGAGGCTTGAACTCGTGGGTGCTGCAGCACCCACAGGGCTATATTTACAAACCACCCAAACCCTCCTTTGATAAGGAGGGCTTTAGAGGTCACTCGCCAAAGCCTGCATCACGCCACAAAACAAAAAAATGCCACCCGATTGGATGGCATTTTTTGTTGAGAGCTGTTGACGAGGCTTGAACTCGTGACCTCTTCCTTACCAAGGAAGTGCTCTACCACTGAGCTACAACAGCATTATCCGCTCTTCGTATCTTAAGAGCGCACAAAAGTACACAAGATTTTTTAATCTGCAAACTTTTACTACAAAAAAATACTCTTTTCCCTGCTTTTTGCCATCGTGCGACGTGACAATTAATTGCCACTATGACGACTAATGCCAATGCACGCACGCACTAAAATCTATGTAAATAGCCGCCAGTTGCAGTTTTTGTGCTATTTATTTGTATTATTGGCTAATTTTTTGGTAAATTTGTGGTGCTATGGCGACACTCGTAGTGTTGAGTTCGCATTTGGACTATAAACACCTTGTCGTGATATCTGCCGAAGCGCAAAATTATCGTCTAACTTAAAATATTTGTATTATGAAGACAAATCCTGAAATTAGAATGGAGGCGAGAGCCGCACTATCAGGTAATTGGGGTAAGGGTATTATCGTAACCATCGTCTATTGGTTGTTGAGCATCGTGGCATCACTGCCACAGGTGTTATTCCCCGTGGGTTCCGTGGCTGGAAGTATAATATATCTTTTGGCGTATATCTTCTTTGCATTCCCCGTTGCATTTGGTCTAAATATGACATACTTGCGTTTCTTGCGTGGCGAGACTCTCGATGCTGACCATATCTTCGGTGCGTTCAACTCTACATTCTACAAGAAGAGCATAGCTGTTAACCTGCTCTCGGCTATTTACATCTTCTTGTGGTCGTTGCTGCTGATCGTTCCAGGTATCATCAAGAGCCTATCATACTGCTTGGCTCCCTATATCCTCATCGACAACCCGTCGCTTACTGGCGAGCAGGCAATCTGCCAGAGTATGAAGATGATGGATGGTCACAAGATGGATCTCTTCCTTATCCTGTTGGGATATGCAGGTTTGAGCATCCTGTCGGCACTGTTGCTCTTTATACCTATGCTGTGGATCGTGCCCTACTATATGACCGTATTCACCAAGTTCTACGAGAATGTTAAGGCAGAGTACACACCCGTAGCTGTTATCGAGTAAGAGCTTTATAATCAAATATATCTAAATACGTGAGGTTGGCTAATCTGTATAGCTAACCTCATTTTTTTGCGTTACAGCTGGGCGTTATATGTTATGCTTATAGTGTCATAAGAATATATGATTAATGATTTTAAGCAAAAATGTTTGAGATTAAATTTTTGTGTATACCTTTGCAGTGGAATAAAATTTGATTATAGAGTAAACAAAAATAATAGATAAACTTAATAAAAGAGTAGAACTATGAAGACAACATACAAGAGTTGCTGCTGCGGCACAAGCAAGAGTAAGACGATCTACGACATTGAGGTTATGGCACAGGGCGACAAGCCCGTTAAGCTCGATGCATATAAGGGTCAGGTGATGCTTATCGTGAACACTGCGAGCAAGTGTGGCTTCACGCCGCAGTACGACGACTTGGAGGCTATAAACAAGCGTTTTGCTAATCGAGGCTTTGTCCTCTTGGACTTCCCCTGCAACCAGTTTGGCAACCAGTCGCCCGAGAGCGATGCCGAGACTACGCAGTTCTGCCAGCTCAACTATGGCACAACCTTTCCGCAGTTCAAGAAGATTGAGGTGAATGGCGCAAATGAGACGCCGCTATATGCGTGGCTCAAGGCGCAGAGGGGCTTTGAGGGCTTCGATAAGGATCATAAGCTCACGCCGATACTCGATAAGATGCTCTCGGAGGCAGATGCCGACTACGCATCGAAAGCGGATATAAAGTGGAACTTCACCAAGTTCCTTGTTGACCGCGAGGGCCGTGTTGTGGCACGCTTCGAGCCTACGGCAGATATGGAGCGCGTGGCCGCCGCTATCGAGGCACTGCTCTAACGATAGGGCGAACACCAACAGTTGAGGCTGACCCACGGGTCAGCCTCTTGTTTATTGCTGTGTCTTATTTTTTTGTTGTAGGCGCATTCTAAACATTTTCTCCCGAAACCCGCCCTCTTGCAAAAAGCTATCGCTCAAGGATTGAAGCAGTTGATGTAGAAGGTAGTCCTCCTGTTTGAGGAGTATAATTGCCATATTTGCGACTGTATGCAAAGGTCGAGATTTTGCAATTTTGACTATCTGCGGATTGTCGCCATCTCTACCGAGCTTACGCATCGCACTATATTGCTCCGAATTTTCCGACCATTGCTCATACTCATTAACACGCAGATAGTCTTCATAATCTGCCAAAAGCTCTGCAAAACTTGCCTTTGCAACATTTATTAGCTTGATGCCCATCTCTATCGAGGTCTCGAAATCGGCATTCCCCTCAACAATATTTTGCTTTCCCGAGCGTGCCGCCTGCACCATTTGGTCTATTGTGCGATCGCCAACACCAAAAGCCGAATGTGCGAAATGATATGTTATATCGTAAATCAATTCTGCTTTACGATAGCATATCAGATTGTGATAATCGCCTTGTCGCTTTATTAAGGTGTTGTCGTTCATCGTTGTAATGTTTACACAAATATAGCGACTTTGACGCTGTCTCGCAAGAGATATATAGAGAATTTAGGGAAATTAGGGAGATTAGTGAACTTGGAGATTTAAAACCAAACATAAATCCCTGTACACCATACATTCCTTAAACTCCTTAAAATCACTAAATTCCTTATATTCCTTATACTCCTTATACTCCTTACGTTCTCTAACCGCCCTAAAAAAAGAATTAGGCGGGAGTCTCCCGACTGCCGCCTAACCTCTTACAGAAGCAAGTTCTGTAATAAAAACTACTAACCCAAACTTAAATAATGAAGAAACCTAACTACGTTGTCTCGTTGCCAACGTAGCTGTTCGAGTAATGTGCAATACTCGTGCCAAAATAACGGCTGCCACACTCCGTTTATTGCTTGCTGCGCTCCCTTTTTCCCCTTTTGAGGGATATTTGCGCCATTTAGGATATTTTTGCGCGCACAACGCAATCAATCGTGCCTATAATGCAATCAATCGTGCCACGACCCAGTAACCTTCTGCGCACAGCACCTCACCCGCAAAAGAGATACGTAATCCATAGTCGTAAATATGTCGCAATTTTATGATGTATTTATATCTTACACAAGATAAAATAGGCCTTGTAGCTAACTCTGGCGGCGATTTATAAATTTTATGACACTTTTTCTTGTTTGTTTGGTCATTTTTTCGTATATTTGTTAATAATTTTTTTCATCGTATAACCTATATGACAACGCGCCAAGTAGATATTTTGTCGCCCTTTAATAAAATATATTTTATAGGGGGGGTGGTATTTCACTGATTATTAGTGAAATAGCATCTATGTTGTCGATAAATAAAAGTAGATTATAAACATTTTGTAGCTCGTTACCAACGTATCGAGCTATGGCTCATTGTAGTTATATATTACTAACATAAAATATTAAGCTTATGAAGACGACAGATTTGTTGTACTACGAAACTCCACTATTGGAGGTCGTAGAGGCGGACGTGGAGCAGGGCTTTGCAGTTTCGGAGAATGATCCCAGCTATGGCGATCCATTCTATGATGGTTTTGAATCAGAAGAGGAGTGGTGGTAGTGTCTAACTTAAAAATTTACGAAGATGAGACTTATAAATATATTTTTAGCTGCTATGGCGGTAGCTGTGGTGGCTATAGGATGTGCAAAGGATGAGGTTATCGATACGCCACAGGTACCTGACTATGCCGTTGAGTTCAACGTTGCCGGTAAGGGCGGTTTCGATGCTACGACACGTGCTGTTAAGACTGCGTGGGCTGCGGGTGACCAGATTGCTATCTTCTGTCGTCCGACAGCCTCGGGCGAATATGTTTCTGACAATGCGAAGATTATCTATCTGAAATATGATGGCTCTGCGTGGAGTGCTTCGCCTGTTAGTGCTG
>JAEIGA010012792.1_pt1 | contig 12757 bp, 20 predicted proteins | sample 9270691 | NCBI WGS metagenome assembly JAEIGA01 (sample SAMN17057246, study PRJNA624740) | gut metagenome | biome: biome; isolation source: fecal sample | host: Bos grunniens | place: China: Xizang | collected 2019 | reverse complement strand
TCCATGAGCAATTTGTATTCCGGCCGTGTCAGCCGGTCCACTTCTTCGAAGCTCGTGAATTCCAAGAACCTGAAACAGTTCAAGGCCACTTCCCGATATTCTTCCTCAAAATTTCTTATGCTTCTGCTTTCTTCTGTCTTTCGTACTCTTTCAGAAGGTTCAGAGTGATTTTCTTTGTAGCATTCATCCGCTTTAAAAAATCAAGAACCTCGTCAAAGAATGCCTCAATGTCTTCCACTTCGTCAATGTAATCATCAAGAAGCTGTCTTGTGACTCTCGGCTCCCTTCCCTTGTTCGCTGCATAAAGCACATCCACAAGCGCTTCGCAGTCGCCGGAAATCACGCCAGCGATCTTGTACTGCATGCCGATGTTTTCTTCTTTCCCCGGAATCCCGTCAAGCGGCTTCCCGAGCGTTTTGTTGATCTCACGCATGAATCCCATGCCGAAGTTGAACTGATACACATTCCCTTTGATTGTTAATTCCATCATTTTTTATTTCTCCTTTACCTTCTGAATTATTGAAAAATAGAAAAAAGCGAGTGAATTATTTCACCCGCTTATGCTCCAGTTTTTGTTGTGTCTGCAAATACATATGCAGCAAGGGCCTGCTGCTCTGCGGACACAGTCACATCGCCGTCTACACCGGTTCCGTTGATTCCGAATGTTGTGGAAATTTCAACGAAGTCTTCTGCAGAAGATGATTTTTCGAATTCTGTCAAGTAGCCCTGATAGTAGGTGCCCTTGAATTTGTTGCTTCCTTCTTCCGCCGGTTCTTCAAGGTTCGCTTCCCAGATTTCAATGATCTTGTCGTTGATCATGGCGTCTTTGAGCTTTTTGTACATCGTGTCGCCTTTGGCAAGCACTGAAGTTCCTGTCTTTTCGATTTCCACTTCTCCCGGCGTACGGATTGAACCGTCTTTTGTAACTGTTGTGTCAGCATCCTTTGACATGGAAATAGTGTCTTCTGTACTGAACATAATGGTTGTTGCATCTTCTTTTGCTGCATCTTCCAGAATTCTGTACAGATAAATGATCTTGCTGCCTTTTACGGCTTCTGCAAATAACTGTAAGTTCATCATGTTTTCACGCTCCTAACTGAATCGGAATGTTGCTTCAACTATTCCGTGAAGCAACGGTTTCTTTGTTGAATTATCCGGAATGATCCTGTTTGTCATTCCGCTGATATGCCATGACCGGTTTTCTGTCTTTTCAATATCCCGGCATGCATAAAGGATTTCCATGAGCATTTTCGACAAGGTCCCACGTTTCCCCGGGTTGTTGTGCCACGCATGAATTGTCGCATGCACTGTCCCGAATACTGCGCTTTTGTTGGCCGTGTCGTCCTGTCGGAAATCTCCGATATACACAAAGGGATATGCTGTGCCTTCTGGCGGCAATTCGCCGTCGTACACTTCTATCCCTTGCGCATTGAATATTGCTCGAAGGTCCACAAGCACCTTCGAAAAAAGCTCCTGTTGTGGTAGCTGTGGTGTCATGTGATCACCTCACTAACTTCTTCATATCACTTTCGAATTTCGCTGACTGTTCATCAAGTGCAGGACGTACAAAAGGCTGCGCATCCATGAAACGGGTGCCATATTCCACATACTCGGCATATTCTGTTGTCGGGCCTGATTCTGCAGTGAATCCGCCGTCCGTTATATCAAGGTCAATGCTTCGCTTTGTTGCCCCTGTCTGGTAGCCTTGCGTAAACTCGGCATTTTCCACGATTTTCTGTTGAAGCTCGCTGCCGTTATGCCTGACAACCCTTTTCACGTCGTCAAGTGTTACATTTTCCCTCAGTGCCTTCTGCAATTTGTCAAGACCTACAATTTCAATCTTCACCATTATTTCTGAACCTCGCACACAACAAAGTTCTTTCCGAATCTCGAAAAGTCGGCCCGATATACTCTGCTGCCGATGCGGATGCGGTCGAACGGGTCCGTGTACGGTCTTTGAAGCCGGACGGTTTTCACACCCTGCCGCAATTCTCCGTATATCAGGTTCAGCGTTTCAACGCCTGAGTCTGTCACGTCTGCAAAACGCTTCACTTCCACCTGCTCGCCTGTTGCATAATCGCCACTGGCCTGATCGTATGCTCCCCTTGTTGTGCGCTGAAAGAATACAGGTGTGTTATATCTCATATGAACCGCACCTTCCCTCTTTTGCTCGTTTCATTCGCTTCCAGAAACGCCTGTATTTCGCCCGCATAGCCGTCAAAATCGCTGCTTGCGAACGACATGCTCTCACCTTCCACGGAGTGGCTTGAAAGTCCTTCAGAGCCGATTCTGTTGAAACGAATGATTGAAACATCAAGGATGATATGGCTAAGTTCTTCCGGCGGTTCAATACCGCCAAGAAGAATTTTAAGTCTTGCCGTTGTACTTGATAGAATCAGATTCAGCTTGTCGTCAAGGTCTGTGTCTGTTTTTTCAATGCCAAGCATCAATTTGAAATTGTCCAGCATTATGACACCCCCTTATTTTTCTGCTTTCTTTGTTTCCTTTTTTGCAGTCTGTTTCTTAATAAGCGGAACACCCTGCTTGTTGTCTTTTCCTGCAAGCTCTGCAAGTCTTTCTGGCGCTACTTCTTTGCCTTCTCTTGGGAACACGTCCCCCGGATTGTAGAGCCAGTTCTTGTCCTGCAGATCGTGGAACATTTTGATTACTTTATACATAAATCATCGCCCCTTTACGCAGACGGAACAGTGACCTTGCAAACTGCTTTCTTGTTCGCCGGAAGGATATATTCGCCTGCTTTTCCTGCGCCCTGTAATGCACGGCCATCGAAGTCTTCAGACTCGATTGTTCTTGCTGTGTTGATACCGGTGAACGCTTTGCCAACGCCTGCGATGTATGCATAACATCCTTCACCTTCTGCAAACATTTCGTCCGGAACTTCTTCGATTTCGAAGCCTTTGAAACGTAAGATTCCGTTTGCGTCGATGTTTGCTGCAGATCCTTTTGCGGAAGTTGTCAGCGGATGATCAACGATTGCGTTGTACAGGTCAGAATTCACTTTCGCTTTTCTTGTACCAACAGCTTCAATGTTGTTGTAATACTTGGAAAGCGCATTGAACAGTGCAAGGACTGCGTCTGAAGTATAGCCTGTAAGGGCTTCTGTGTGAGCTGCAGAAGCAGAAATGAAAGCACCGTGCTTTCTGTTGAACAGTTTCGTTTTTGCCTGTGCCTGTAATTCAAGGCGGTCTGCAACTGCGCTTTCAAAGTTGTTGTTTACTGTGTGACGGTCAATACCTTCATGGAAATTCCAGCCCCATGTGTAGTTGACCGGCGCATCTGTGTAAATAATTTCCGTTCTGTTGCCGAATCTGTTGGATTTTCCAGTTCCTTCTCCGAATGCAATAGCTGCGTCTTTGCTGTAACCTTCACCAACTACCACCGGAATGTCGGAAGTTTTTACATAGAAAGCTGTTTCGTTGTGCTGCACACCGTCAAGTGCTTCGATTCCGCCACCGAAGAAGTCTGCAAAGTAGGACTGTTTTTTGAATACTGCCTGCAGAAGTGCTTTAAAGTCCTTCTGATAGCTTCTGACTGCCTGATCGTTGTTTTCTCCTGCAAATAACTGCAAATTGATTCTTTTTTTCATTTTCATTCACTCCTTATTGGTACTTAGCAATGCGCTTGTCGATTTCTGTTAATGCATTGCCGTTGTTTGTGATTGTCCGTGGTGTCGTGCCTGTTGCTCTTGCAACCTCGGCTTTCTTCACCTGTGCTTCAATGATTTTCACGAACTTGTCAATGTTCTTGTTCGTGCTTTCTGCGTCCTCACCAACGACAAAATCAAGAATGTCCTGTGTTGCGTCAATGTTCTTTTCCTGCAGCAAGCCGGAAGCTGTCTTGCCAAGCTCTGCACGCATCTGTGCCTTTTTCAGCTCTTCGTTCTCGGCTCTTAATTTGTCCATTTCATACTGTTGTTTCTGATCGGCATTCATCTTTGCGAGCTTTGCAGCTTCTTCCTTTGCCGTTTCAAGGTCCTTTTCGTAATCAGCTTTCCATTTTGCGTACTTGCCTTTCACGATCTTGTCAACGTCAGCATCCGTGTATTTCTTTTCCGGTTCTGGCTTCGGTTCTTCTTTTGCCGGCTCCGTTCCGTCTGCTGGCGCTTGGCCGTCTGTTGCAGGTTCGTCTGCGAACAACTGCAGTTCGATTCTTGTCTTTCCGTAGTGATTGTTCATGTGTTTCATTTTTTCGTTCCCCCATTTTATAGACTTTGCTTGTCGTTTCTTTCCATAGCTTTTTATGCCGTCAATGCTTGGGCAATCCGGACGTTCTCCGGATATGTTGCGGCGATACTTTCAACGCCAATAAAAAAGGAATTCACCAGAACTTGCGCTTGATCTGATAAACTCCAAAATTTTATGTCAACCGAACCCGGCTGCATACTGTATTCAATTGTGTCTTCTGTCAGCTCTTCAACTGACTGTATCAATGTTTGTATCAACGCCGACACACCAGCGCATACAATGTCTTGGCCGGGCTTTGCGTAATGCGCATGGCCCCGCATTTGAATCCCGTCTTTCAGGCGGGTTATTTCAATCATTCAGTGTCACCTCGATTGCATGAAAAAAGCACCCTGCCTCTGCAAAGTGCTTGCCATTCCACATTATTGTTTAGTATATTCCAGTAGCATTCCAAGCATATCGCCTGCACCAGATTCATCAAATTCCTTAATTTCAGAAGGACTTGCCTGTTTGAGTGCAATATGCACTTCTTTATCGATTCTTTTCAGTTCTTCGAGAGTGTGTTCTTCTTCCATTATCACGTTTATGTAATCTGTTAATTTCATCATTGCTTTACCCCTCATGACAATTCGTTCATTGCTTTTTCAAATTCTTCCTTTTTCAGACGCCCTTTGATTTTGTGCTTTTTACAATACTCACTTATTGCATCATTAAGCCACGCTCTTCTGTCTGTCACGTCTTCCATGAACAATTCGATTGCGAATGCGTACTCATCGTCCCGCTCAAGCAATCCAATAATTTCCCGCAATGCAGACGTTCTCCTCGCATATGTAGGCGTGAATCCAATGTCATTTTTCTTGCATATTTCTTCAGCTAACAATTCAACTGTCGCCTCTTCTATGAAGCGAAGTTTCCCATAGTATTCTGGAAATCTGCTGATTGACCGTGCGTGCAAATGTTCATGAATTATGTTTTTCGTTGTCGCATCCTCTCGAAGCCAAATGTCACAATTAACTTTCTTTCGACCCGGTACATCCATTTCTTCTGGTGTTTTTATCACTGTATTCCCACTCCACTTGCTGTCAGGCAGTCCGAGCTCGTTCAAGTAAAGGTGGACTTGTAACGACGCTTCTTCCAAGTTGTCCGACAAGTGTCCGGGATCAGTGAACAAATCGCCTTTATCCTCTGGTTCGAGTATATCATCTTCAACGGATTTTTCAAGCTCACGCCACTCTTTTTTTGCAAATTTATTCCAATCTTCGGTCGTTCCGCCGTTGTCCAGATAATCGAGCCATGCTTCGTACTCGTCCGAATCTTCATATGCTGCCGTGCTGCATCTGCAGTGTGGATGCATCGGCGGTGCGTTAAGCCCCGGCATCATATCTTCGATGTTGAAGTGCTTCTTGTTTATGTTCTTGCAGATCGGGCAAGCATCGCCCAGTGCAATGAACGTGTACATTTCAAAGCCGTTGCGCTCGTAGGCCTGTTTCTGCGCTTCTGTCTGCACCCTAGCAAGCTCTGTACGCATCAATCTTTCTGCGGCAGATTTCTTCACGTCGAACCGCTTTTCGATTTCCCTTGCAAGCACTCTCGGGTTCTTTCCGGCAATCAGTCCCGACTGCAGCAGGCTGTCAAGCTCATTCTTCAGCAGGTCTTGATACATCCATATACGGTCTGAAAACTTCGCATTGTGAAATGATGCGTTCACGATTGATTCTGCCGCCTTTGAATTGTTCCGGATCGTCTTGCCAAGAATACCAGCCTGCCGTTCCAGTTCGTCTTCTGTCCGGCCCTGCAATATGTCGCCCATGAACTTCTGCAGCTCATCATATCCGCTGATCAATTCAAGCCCGATGTTCGCTTTCAGCATTTCGAGCCTGTTGACCTTCATTGTCAGATTGTAGAGCCGCATTTCGTCGTTTGCTTCTTTCGAGAAATTCTTCTCTTTCACATACCGCTTCGCCTTGCGCTCGTAGGCCTTTATGTCAAGCTCTGAGACACGTTTCTTTGCTTCTGCAAGGGTTATGCCCTCACGGCTTGCATATCGGCCATAGAAGGCGTTTATTTCCTTCTGGCAGTTGTCCAGCATGTTTTCATGGATGCGGGCCATTTCTTCTTCATACGCCTTCTCGTCCGTGACATTGTGCTTCTTCTGTTCTTCCTCACGGTTCCGCCAATATCGGATGTGCTTGTCTTTTTCCCCTTGCTGTCTTTCAGTCAATGCCATTATTCAGCACCTGCCTGCGTTACCTGTTCACCTGCTCCCGGCTGTATAACCGTTTCGGCTGTCGTGCTGTTCTGCGGGAACATCAGGCGGTCAACAATTGTGCTTTCCTGCTTCCTCCGGGCCTTCTCGGCTTCCTTTTCCTTTTTCTTGATTTCTTCGGAAACATCGTCAACGATACTAAGCACACTGAGCTGTGTTTCTTCTGAAACAACGCCATCAAGCTGCGCTGCTGTTTGCGCTTCTTCAAGCACATTCTTCGGAATATTTCTTGAAGTCTTGAACTCAATATCCATCCATGCATCCTTGTTCGACACGTTTGTGGAAAGCGTACAGAACAGCTTGTACCGCTTTTTCATGCTCTTGATAACGAGCCGGTCCAGATTCTTCGCAAGGTCGCTCATTGACTTCAATTTGTATTCGATAGCAACGCCGGATGCATTGCCGAATGATTCTGCGTTGATGTCTGGAACCATTGCAATTTTGTGAATCAGGCGTTCTGTTCGTTCCAGAAGATTTTCCTGTGTGCCGTCTGCTGTCGGCTTCTGCAGGAACTGCACAAGAATGTCTTTTGCATTGTCTGTTCCGTAAATATTGATTACCCTGTTGTCCCTGATCCTGTGCACGCCTTCATCGTCCATCTCTGCGCCCAGAATAGCAAGGTATGCTTCAGCGAAGCTTTCCACATCGTTTGCCTTTTCCCCGATTGCCTTGTTGAAGATTTCCGTCATGCCGGAGATTTCTTCGTACAAGCTCATGCGCTCTGCATTCATCATCCATTCAACAACGTTGATTTTTCCATACGGGTTCGGCTTTTCTTCCTTGAATTCATTGCCTTCGAATTCCACGATTTTTTCTTTCGTGATCACTTCACCGTACTTTGTGAAGCCGTCGTCTTTATATCCGTATCTGACAGCAAAGTATGCAGCTTTCCGCAGTGTGTTTTCATACACAAGGAACACTTCTTTCGGCGTGTTATCTGCAACCCTTGTTTTTGTCGATTCGTCCTGATAGAAGTATTCGAAAGCGTGGCCGTATTTGCACACGTTTTTTATCATTTCATAATCATGGTCGGACATGCCGTTGATGCGGTCAAAGTCCACAATCGCATCGTTCACCGCTTTGTCAGGGTGCTTCTTCTTGACCGGCACGCCGTAAGCATAGCCCAAAAATACGTCTGTAACATACTTCGGGAAGTTTACTGCAAGACGGTTGTCAGGCTTCCACGATTCCTTTTCCGGAAGGTTGAAAATATCATGAAAGCCTTTATACAGGTTTTCAAGATAGTTATATCGTGCAAGCCGTTCTTCGTGCTTTACAATATAATCGTTCACAAGTTCCATTTTGATTTCTTTTCCGGCGTCGCACATAAGCGGCTCCGGCAGCTTGTAGGGTCTTTTGTTTTCTCCCATTTACAGCCCCCCTTTGAATGTCTTGATCTTTGCTGTTGGTTTGTACATTATCGTGTAGCAGAAATATCTCACTGCATCCATGGCGTGATCGTGCTGCTTTATAGGCTTGTCTTCGCCACGCTCGCAAGCTTTTGCATCCCATATATACGACCCGAATTCTTTGATCGTATTCACGCACACTTTCAAAAACAGGATGTTTCCGAGATTCAGTTGTGTCCCCGTGAATCGTATTCCGTCCAGCACATCGTTTCTCGCCTTCCGGATCTTGTAGCCACGTTCCCGCAATAATGCAATGAACGAAGCGGCCGAAGGGTCAATGACAATGCCCTCAATCTTTCTGCCCGCTATAAATTCGGCCAGATCGTCTGCGTATGCATTGTCGGTCTTCTGTGTGCTTTCGTCACGGCCTGAGTAATAATACTCTTCTATGCAGCACCACTTGCCGGCCTGCATGCTCTGCCACAACAAGAACACGGTCGCATTCTGCGTTCCGTAGTCACAACTGACATAATATATCGGCTGCCCTTCACCCGTTATCTTTTCAACAACATGCTTTGCTTCTGAGAACATGTCGTATATAACGCCTTCAGCAACAACCCACAAGCCCAGAATGTACCGCTGGAAGAATACACCGGTATAAAGGCTTGCGTATCTCTCTTTGATTTTTTCCGACAGACTCAAATTGTCGTCCATCGTAAAGTGTAAATACACCAGATTCTTTTCTTTTGCTTTGTCTATCCAGTTAAGCTTGAACCAGTGATACGGCCCGTCCGGGTTGCAGTTGAACCAGAACTTCGATCCTTCCACGGAACAACGGCCGGTCGCCTGATTGACGAAGCTTTCAGGCATCAATGCAACTTCATCAAAAAGAACGCCTGCAAGTGTGATACCTTGTATCAGGTCCTGCGAGCGTTCGTCTTTTCCGCCGAATATATAAAAATAATTTGTGACGCCTTTGAATGTAATCTCCACAAAGTTGTCTGCCCTATGGTCCTTTACTTTGTAGCCACGGCTGCGAAGCATGAGCTTCAGGATAGTTAAAACGTTTCTGCGGAATGAACCGATCGTCTTTCCGCACATTGCAAAGTTCTGCCCGTCAAAGCACATCATTGCCCACATAACAAAAGACAATGCCATTGACACTGTCTTTCCCGAACGAATTGAACCGTCTGCAATTATGCCGTCCTGATCACTGACCGGAGATTCCGGAAGCCACCAAGTCAGAACCTTTTTCTGCTTCTTCGAAAATGCATGGAACCGGAACAAGGCCATTTTCATTAGTCTCGCCATGTTTCTTCCACCTCGCTCCGTAAAGCTTCAATGAATCCGTCGTCCTGCATGTTCGCATCTGGGTCCTCTCCCTTGATGCGTGCCGTCTCAGCTTTGAGTTTTTCAATGCGGGCTTGCTGTTCTTCATAATCAAGCAGACCTTCCCGGAGCTTGTTGCCGCTTGTGTCTCGGATGTATTCTGCTGCCCTTGTGTCGCCTTTCATTGCCTTCTTTATCTGCGCCAGCATGATTGCTTCTTGAACAGTTATGTTCTTTCCCTTTACAGATGCAAGGCACTTTATCTCTTCAAGGTGTCCTTCGTTCAAAGGCATTGAAAGAAGGTCTGACAGCGTGTCACGCATCGCCTTTTTTTCTCTTCTTGCTTTACCAGATGCAATGCCGCCTTTCGCTCCATTCTTTCGAGCTTCGTCCGAGCTTGGAACTATCAAATTGTCATTCACGTTGCATCACCGTCCTTTTATACAACAGCAAGCCTTGCTCTGCGACGTTTATTCCTCTCTTCTGCAGCTTTCTGCTTTCTTGCAACGTATTCTTTTTCAAGCCTTACATATTTGTTTATCTCTTTAAAATTTCTGTCGTATATCTTCTCGACTAATTTGTTGCCGTTCCACACGTCTATCCTGTGCCCTTTTACGAATTGCTTCTTGCACTTCCTTGCACTGGATGTTGTAAATACCGTTTTTCTTGTTTTCGTGTCGATCAGATTGAATGTATTATAGTTAGCCATTTATCAGCACCGCCTTTTCCCCAGTAAACTGTTCCCAACGTTCTATAATTACGTCAACATATTTTGGATCGAGCTCCATTATGAAACACGTTTTGTTCATCTGTTCACACGCAATCAGCGTAGACCCGCTTCCTCCGAACAAATCCAACACATTGTCGAATTCGTTGTTTTTGTCAAACTTTCTCACGATATCGCTAAACAACTTGCACGGCTTTTGTGTCGGGTGCACCCTGTTTGTTTTTTCGCTTGCCATTGTAAATTGTCGCACAACGCTTCTGAAGTTCGCCCATGCAAGCTCGCAATCTGTTTGATCGCTGCTTCCATTGTTCTTGTCCCAGACAATCCAACACTCCGAAGAAGGCAAGCATTCTGTATAATAATTCGCACCCCACCACACTTGTTTTACCCCATCAAACATCGCAGTGCATAAATTAAAGCTATCTATTGCAACCGAATTATTTTCATCGTTCAAGATGTCCGTCTTGTATCTTTCTGCCAGAACACCACTTTTTGAAACAGCGCTCATGCCATAGGGAGGATCTGTGTATATTAGATCAATGTGTGAACCATTCAACAGTTTCTCCACATCTTCGAACGACGTGGAGCTGCCGCACATCAGTCTGTGTTTCCCCAGCTGGTATATATCGCCTGGCTTTGCATTCGGTTCTTTCGGTGGTTCTTCATCGAAATCATCTTCTTCGACTTCTGGCTCTTCTTCAACGCTGAAGTCAAAGCCGAATGCTTCCATGTCAATGTCGAATATGTTTTCAAGTTCTTCTCCGAGCAATTCAAAATCCCATTCTGCAGCTTCCGCCACTTTATTGTCAGCAAGTCTGTACGCCTTCACCTGTTCTTCTGTCAGGTCGTCTGCGATAATGCACGGCACTTCTTCAAGCTTCAACTGCTTCGCCGCCTTGTATCTTGTGTGCCCGGCAACGATCACGCCTTTGCTGTCTATTACAATCGGCACTTTGAATCCGAAATTCTTGATTGATTCAACAACATATTTCACGGCCCCATCGTTTTTTCTTGGGTTTTTTTCGTAAGGCCTTATCTGGCTTATCCCTTTCATTATGATCTGCATTGTTTTTCCCTCTTTCTTTCGTTTTGCAAAACGGTCCCCCGGCACCATAAACGACCGCCGATTGCGACCGCCGAAAGGAGGCCTTCTTTGCACTGGAACCCCGGTTGCCTAAGCCGGATGCAAGAAGAATTGCTGGTGCCGTGTTCGCCGTTCGACGGTACAAGGGCGCAATGGGAATCGAACCCATAGACACAAAAGAAAGGATATAGTTACACGGTGGAATACAGACGAGGCATGTCCAGCCCTACTTGCGCCCATGAAAAAAGCACCAGACTTTTTCGGCCCAGTGCTTTCTTGATATATTATTTGATAATAACATTATATCACAGAAAACTGTCCCCGGCGTCCCCCACTTTTTCAAATTTTCTTTGAAAGCAGGTAGTAAAACTTCCGCCGCTTTGTGTGATAATAATTCCGCCCGCACGGAATGTTCATGACAGTCCGCAAATAATTGTATGATGCAGAAGCGTCCGTGACGCCCTTCAGTATGTATTCCCATATTTCAGCATCCGCTTCCTTTGTGGTTTCTTCAATGATCTCGCACTGTCTGGACAGGTCTTCCCGTCTGATTGCAAGATTTTTCGTCGGGTCCCCTATTCCGGTTCCGTGCGGCATGTCTGTCACCTGTATGCTTTTTAATGTGTCGGTCAAATGTTTCAATTCTTCCTTCCATTCGTCGTACTGTAAGCAGCGATAATACAGCTCCCAAAACCTGTTCCGGCTTATTTCATAACGTTTGCTATTAAGAGGCCTGACATTTCCCATTAAATATCACCCGCTTTTCTGTGCAATGACCTGTCGGCTTCAAATCCGTCCGGATAGCGTTCTTCCAGTTTTTCAATGTTCAGCAGCATTATGTCTTCAAGAGTCCAGCCTAAAGCTGTACAGTATTCTGCTACCATCCACAGAATATCCCCCAGCTCTTTCTTCATGTGTTCACGATCAAGTTCATGTCCCTGATAATATTTCTGGTACATGCCTTGAAGCTCCCCGACTTCGCTTGCCATGCCGAATACTGCATGAAGTGCCTGCTGTGCTCTTGCTATTTCAGTATTGATCGTGCGTGCTGCCAGTTCTTGATATTCATTCGCTGTCAGGCGATATTCTTTTTCGTCATATTCCGCCAGCATATTTGCCTGAATTTCTACAATGTACTGCAGATCCTTGCACTCCTTTTTGGATTTCATAAGCCTTTCATGCTCCCGCATGTATTTTTCTTTCCATTCCATGCCTTCTCTCCCTTATAATATTTTTATTCCTACTTCTTCATGCAGCACTTCGTTCAGGTCTTGCACCGACACATACCCTTTGTTGTAACTGTCCAGCAGATCGTGCACATGTTCCATTACTTCGTCGCAACGTTTCTTTCCGAATCCGAACTTGTCATGCAGGACCGTCAAGAACAAAATGGCCGCCGCTTTATGCGTGCTTTTAACAAGCATGTCCGCATCCCGTCTGTTCCGGACCTGCGGTTTCGCCGGCTTGTTGTTGTTAAAATACTTTTGCTGCTTCATGTTCCCACCTCTTCCACTATCATCTGTTCAACATCATCAAGTGCGCACATCCTGCCTTTTTCATACTTGATCTCCGACCATTTGTGCCCTTCAGATGCAATTTCGTGCGCTTCCGCTGCGCATTGTTTCATTTTTTTCAGCTTATCTTCAATACGTCCGATCGGCTTGCGCAGATTCCAGACACGGATCGCTTTCAATTTCGTTACCCAGTCGCCCGTGTTTACCCCGCAAGAAGTACAATATACTTTCACCCGAAGGCTTGCCGAATTGTGGGGATAGTATTGCGTCATTTTCGCTTTTCCGC
>JAEIGA010012791.1_pt1 | contig 12758 bp, 9 predicted proteins | sample 9270691 | NCBI WGS metagenome assembly JAEIGA01 (sample SAMN17057246, study PRJNA624740) | gut metagenome | biome: biome; isolation source: fecal sample | host: Bos grunniens | place: China: Xizang | collected 2019 | reverse complement strand
CATTTTGCTCACTTGGGAGGTATGATTTTTGGTTGGCTGCTGATTCTATGGTGGCGTTATCGTGGATATGATGGATTTGATTCCTCTCCATGGAATGACGGCACGCTGAAGCGCTGGATAAAAGAAAAGTGGGAACGCCTTTTTTCGAAGCGTCACCCACGAATCAGACGCGATAAGGACAACAATTATAACGATTATCACTATCACGAGTCATTGTAGTAGACTTGCGCAAAGGTATTGCAAAGGTATTGCAAGGGTAGTGAAATCCTATGGCAAACCGATGGTAGCAATCACAGGGAAGTGGTCGGAGTATTTCACTCTGTCCACTTCGCATTTTATAGGTGTAAGTTTGCGTGAGCAAAGAATATAATCAATACGGATTCCTATCTGACCTTTCTTGTAAGTATTACCCAATTGACCAAAACTACTATTCAAGAAGCAGTCGCGTAGTCCGAATCGAATTTTCCAATAGACATAGGATAGGGGAATAGCATTGAAATCGCCTACAACCACCACAGGATGAGGCGATTGACGAATAGATTGCTTAACCTCTCGGGCTTGTTTGTGGCGCAGTTTGCCTGCGTGTTGCAACTTGTGGATAAGACTACTATTCTTGATTTCCTCTACGCTCAATGTGTCAAATTGCAAATCCTCTTTAACTAATCTGTAACTCTCTAAATGATTGACCATTAGGCGTATTGTATCTTTTTCTACAAGAACATCGCATTGGCTGCTGATGTTTGATCTCGATTCGTAGCGGATGGTCTTTTTATTGGTCAAAGGATAACGTGAGAAAACTACATTGCCAAACTGGCGTTTGCTATTATAATGCTTGAAGTCGTAGTAAGTATAAGGATAGTTACTCATGGCTTCGCGCAGGGCAGGCAATGTCAGGCGCTCGGGATTTTTATAGACTAACACCTCTTGCAAACATACAATATCCGCATCTTGGTTATTGATATAGTTCAGCATGGATTTTTTTGCTGCTAAATTCTCGCCAATCATCATTGCATGGGTGTTGTAAGTCATCACCTTTAATGTTCTTTCAAAAGACTGATGGGGCAGACGAATGCGATGCGAAAATAACGAATAAAGCACCCAAACGAAAAGTAAGGTAAGCACGAGAATCACTATTCTTTTGATTCGTTTCATTGATTACTTCGGCTCTAGGGTTATGATTGGTACTAACATTTCCTCCATTGAGATTCCTCCATGTTGGAAGGTGTTGCGATAGAATTGTGCGTAGTGGTTGAAGTTGTTGGGGTATGCAAAGAAATCGCTACCCGAGCAGAATACATAGCTACTGCTCACATTCGGACATGGCAATCCTACCTGCTTTGGACGGGTAATCTCAAAGCAGTTCTTGGATTGGCAATTCAGTGCTTTGCCCACCTTATAGCGCAGGTTGGTATTGGTGTTTTTGTCGCCAATAATCTGCACTGCATTATCTACGCGCGTGGTTCCGTGGTCGGTAGTCAGCACTACTTTGTAGCCCAACGAGGCAATCTTGCGGAACATCTCTGCCGTGGGTGAGTGACGTAGCCAACTTAACGTCAAACTGCGATATGCTGCTTCATCGTTAGCTAGTTCGCGCATCATCTTACTCTCTGTGCGTGAGTGAGATAGCATATCAATGAAGTTGAGTATCACTATGTTTAGCGGTGTCTGCAATCCCTTGAATTGCTTGGTGATCTTCTCACAGAAATCGCTCTCGTTCACCTTGAAATAGGAATAGCCATAACGCTTGCGGAAACGGTCTAGTTGGGTCTGGATAAGGTCTTTCTCGTTGTTGTTCTTGCTTTCCTCCTCATCTTCATCAATCCACAAGTCGGGATACATCTCTTGTATTTGTAGCGGACTTAATCCCGAGAAAATAGCATTGCGGGCATATTGTGTGGCAGTAGGGAGCATAGAGGTGTACATCTGTTCCTCCTTGACCGTAAACCATTCTGATAGAAGTGGTTGGATTGTCTTCCATTGGTCGTATCGGAAGTTGTCAATTACTACAAAGAACACTTTTTCGCCTCCGTCTAGCAATGGAAATACATATTTTTTCATGACGTCCTGCGACAAGGTAGGGCGTGTTGCAGGATTGGTCCACCAACTTTCGTAGTTCTTAGCGATGTATTTAGCAAAAGCTTTGTTGGCTTGCTCGCGTTGCATGCGAAGCATGTCGTGCATGGCAGAATCAACATTCTCCAATTCCAATTCCCAACGTGTGAGGGTTCGCTCGATTGCCATCCATTCCTCGATCGTGTTGGCGGTGTCAATCATATATGTGATATCGGAGAATTCTTGACGGTAGGTGGTGTTGGTATGTTCCTCTACAATCTCGCGTTGGTGGATATGCTTTTTGAGACAGAGCAGTATCTGACTAGGATTCACAGGTTTGATCAGATAATCGGTAATCTTTTGTCCAATAGCTTGCTCCATGATTTGCTCCTCTTCTGACTTGGTGATCATTACCACGGGCAGGGTAGGGTGCATGGATTTTATTTCTTGCAACGCTTCTAATCCTGAAAGTCCAGGCATGTTTTCGTCTAAGAAGACAATATCAAACAACTGCTCTTGACACGCGTCAATAGCATCTTGTCCGTTGTTCACGGGGGTCACCTCGTACCCCTTGTCTTGCAAATAAATGATGTAGGGTTTCAGCAGATGAATCTCATCGTCCGCCCAAAGTATTCGGTTCATAGTTTCTCCATTTGTTTATTAGGTTTAACATATCTTCGGCCCACTCGCTATCGAAATGCATCATTTCGCCCGTGCGGGGGTGACGGAATCCAAGTGTTTTGGCGTGTAGTACTTGTCGAGGACAGAGTGCAAAGCAGTTATGGATATATTGTTTGTATTTCTGTGTAGGTAATCCTTTTAGCACTTCCATACCTCCGTATTTCTCATCGGCGAATAGTGGATGTCCAATACTTTTCATATGTACGCGAATCTGGTGGGTACGCCCAGTTTCCAACCTACATTCTACAAGTGTTACATAGGGATAACGCTCCAATACACGCCAGTGCGTGATAGCTTCTTTCGCATTAGGGTTCTCTTCTAGATCCCATACCCTATATATCGTGCGATCTCGCGTGTCGCGCGCTAGAGCCCCTTCGATGGTGCCGCTATCTTCAGTGAATGTACCCCATACCAAAGCATTGTAAGTGCGCTCGGTGCTATGCTCGAAGAACTGATGCCCTAGATTGGTTTTGGCTTCTGGGGTCTTGGCTATCAACAGCAACCCGCTGGTGTCTTTGTCGATGCGGTGTACCAATCCAATATTAGGATCGTTGATGTCCAATTTGTCGCGGAAATACCATGCTAAAGCATTGAGCAGTGTATGTTCATAGTTGCCATGTCCAGGGTGAACTACCATGCCTGCAGGTTTGTTGATGACCAATACATCATCATCCTCATAGACTATTTCTAATGGTATATCTTCGGGATGAATGGTATAATCGTGTGGTTCGTGATCAAGTAGTACTTGTATGGTATCCAATGGTTTAATCTTGTAGTTGCTGCTTACGGCTTTTCCATTGACCCAAATATTACCTGCATCCGCAGCACTTTGGATACGACTACGCGAAGTACCCGTCATGTGCTCTGCCAAGAACTTATCAATGCGTTGTGGTGTTTGACCTTTGTCTACTTCACAGCGCCAACGTTCCCATACCTCTTGTTGCTCTATATCTAACTCTTTATCCAAATCGTACATTGTCAATAATCTAATTGTAAATTAGAAGAAATCCTCAAATTAGAAGAAATCCTCCTCGTCTTGCTCATTATCAGCAGTTACGATCTTTTCGATGTCTACCGACAATTTTAGATTTACACTACTACCTTCTACAACAACCGTGCCACTTGCAGGAGATTGCGAATAGACAATATAGGATTGCATGGTTTCTTCTGTGGGTGGTATATCATAATCCACAGCTCCTACGCTCAGTTTGTGTGACAACAGCCATGAACGCGCTTCGCTCAATGGTTTGCCTATGATAGAAGGTATAGTCACTGCCTCAGTACCTTTACCTTGTCCTACAATCAGAGTTACAGGTGTATCTTCCGTGAGGCGTGTTCCTGCCTGCAGGGCCAGACCATCCATACGAATATCCAGTACGATGTCACGATAGGCAGATGGTTCATACTCAATGCTATCCACTTGCAGACCCAATGCAGAAAGGGTTGTCTTGGCTTGTCGCAAACTCATGTCGCGCAATTCGGGCAGCACTACAGGTCTGCGGAAGCGTGAATTTTGGATTGCGTATATCGTTCTACCATGTTTTACTTTCGACCCAGCACTTGGATTTTGCTCTACGATGGTTCCTAAAGGTGATTTGTTGGAGTAGGTAGAGTCGATTAGCTCTAAATGTAGCCCTTGTGACTCCAGTGTGATTTTTGCCTCTTCCAAATATAGTTCGGTAATCTTAGGAACTTCAATTTCCACTTTGTGTGCGGTGTATTTGCGTAGGCATACCAATAATATAATAACGGCCACTACCATCACGGCCGCTGCTATTAACAGATTACTCAAGATAAACCCTAGTTTGGTCTCTTTCCAAAAGTTCTTTTTTGCCATAGAATAGAAAAAATCAATAATTTTGCTGCAAAGTTACAATTTTTTTTGTGTATATGCAAAAAATATGTTACTTTTGCACAGTTTTTGGTTCATATATCAAAGACGAATTAACTTTAAAGCTTTAATTTTAAAAAATTTAAAAGTATGAAAAAGATTTTGCTTATTGCTGCTGTAGCCCTTTGTGCTATGGGTTGCTGCAAAAAGGCGGCTAAGTGCCAAGAAACTCCATGTTGTGATCAACCAGCTGTAGAGTGCTGCCAAAAGGTTGACTCTTGCTGTGCAGAGGCTGCTTGCCAAGCTACTGACTCATGCTGCCAAGCTACAGAGGAGTGCCTTAAAGCTGATTGCCCAAAGGCAGATACTTGCCCTAAAAAAGTAGCTGAATAATCAGCGCTTTGGATATTAAAAAACCGTCGATTTCGACGGTTTTTTGTTTTTATTACATGTTTGCATTGTAATATCGAGCGTCTCCAGTCACTTCTTGGCCTACGAAGTCTGGTTTTTCGAATGCTTGTTGTTCGTTTTCTAGCTCCAACTCTGCAATGACAACTCCTGCTAGTCTTCCGTGAAATTCGTCCACTTCCCATGTGAGTGATGATGGATTTGCAGGTACCAACCATCGGGTTTTCTCTATTACGCCAGGCAAACACATATCAATAAACTGCTTGGCATCGGCAATATCAATTTCTTTTTCCCATTCGAAACGCGAAAATCCCATTTCGTTAGGTTTTGACTTGATAGTAAGGAAGGCATGCCCTGTTCCATCTGCAAGTGTCTTTATCCGTACTCTTATGGTGCGGTCGGGATCTTTGCTCAAGTATCCTTGTGTGATGTGATAGTGGCTAATGGCTAGTTGCTTATAGTCTTCGTTCAAAACAAGGAACTTACGTTCAATTTCCATATTTTTCATGAGCGCATTCTGGGTTGTTATCCTTTTCGCTTGCTAGTCATGTTGACTAGATGTGCAATGCTATGGTACTCTATGCCAGAATGAGTGGTTAGTCCAATTTCGCATGTGCGCGAGTTGCTAACACCCATAGTGGCTCCAGCTTTTTGTATTTGTGGTTTGAGTTTGCGTAATGCCCATTCGTTGAGAGCAGGTTCGGTAAATCCTTTGTCTCCTGCAAAAGCGCAACAACCAATCTCCTCTGGAACGAGTACATTCTTGGCGCATTGTTGTGCCACTCGAATAATTGTTTGTGCTAATCCCATCTGGCGTGTAGAGCAGGTAACGTGTACTGCTACACATGCGTCAAGTGGTTCTATCTGAACTTCGCTCATTACGAATTTGTCTATAAACTCAGCTGGCTCATATAGATAGAGATGCTGCATGGTGTGTCTCATGCGGTGCAGACATGGACTCTGGTCGCACAATACTGGCCAACGGCCATTCTCGCTTGCTTTCAGCAGTGCCAACTCCAATTCCGCAGCTTTGCGTTGCGCTTCGTCTGGCATACCTTTGCTTTCCCAAATCGTTCCGCAACATAGGTTCTCCATATTGGCTGGGAAGATGACCTCGTATCCTGCTTTGTTTAGTAGTTCGGTCATGTCATTGATTAGTGGTTTCTTGCCCGAACCTAAACGTTGGTTTAAGCATGATGGAAAATAAACTACGCGCTTGTCTTGTAGTCCTTGCAAACCATGTACAATACCGTACTCTTCGGCAGTTTGTTTCTCTTTTTTGCGTACAGGAGGAGGTAGTGATGGAGTCCATAATGGCACTAAACCGCCAGAACCGTAGTGCATCACTTTACCAGCTATGGTCGTGCCTTTTTTACCAAGAACGGCTTTTGCTACGTTGGCTACTTCTAACATTCCAGTTAATGCGTTGCCGATATTGGCCAAGTTTTGTCCTGCCCAATATCCGATTTTCTTGCCAGTGGCACTCATATCGCGTTCGCGTACTAGGTGGATATACTCACCTACATTGATCTTGATAGGGCAAGAGGTAGAGCATAATCCATCGCCTGCACATAGATCGCGACCGATGTAGCGGAAGTCTTTCTCCAATTGCTTTGCCAATCGGGCATCCGCTTTGTTTCCTGCTTGGGCAGAGGCATGCAGGCGAGCTAACTCGCGTTGTACAATGATGCGTTGGCGGCTGGAGAGTGCGAAACCGCAACTCACGCAGTTTACCTCGCAGAAACCGCACTCAATACAGCGGTCAATCATCTCATGCACCTCGGGTAATGGCTTGATATGTTCTATATATGAGTGTTCATCTTCGTTGAAAATGACGCCTGGGTTCATAATATTTTCAGGGTCAAATAGTTTCTTTACATTGCACATCAGTTGATATGCTTCGTTGCCCCATTCGCGGCGTACGAATGGCGCCATATTGCGACCAGTTCCGTGTTCGGCTTTCAGACTGCCATGGTATTTGTCTACCACCAGTTCCACTACTGCACGCATCATGCTGTCGTATTGTGCAATGGCCTGTGGTGAGTCGAAGCGTTGGTTGAGGATAAAGTGATAATTACCTTCTAAAGCATGTCCGTAGATTACCGCATCAGGATAGTTATGCTCTATGAATAGCTGTTGCAGGTCCAAAGTAGCTTGAGCCAGATGCTCGATAGGGAAGGCAATGTCCTCGATCAAACAAGTGGTGCCTACTTCGCGTGTACCACCCACTGCAGGGAAGATGCCCGAGCGCATTGCCCAGTATTTTCCTGTTAGTTGTGGGTCAGATGTAAAGGCAGCAGGCTGGCACAACTGGTAATCTTCTAACACCTTTTGCAAGGTCTTATTCTTTTTCTCTAGTTCTGCCTCTGTGAGTGCATCTGTGCGAATCAGTACTGCACCTGCATCTATTGGAAGTCCTTGCAAGTCTGGGAAATCTTTCTCTACAGTACGCATAGCCTTGCGGTCAAAGAACTCGGCTGCGGACAGTAGTCCAGTCTGTTTCATTTCGGTGATGGCTTCGCACGCTCCTCTGGTGGTGGGGAAGAGGAGTAGAGCAGAAGCGCTATATGGTTGGATTTCGCCTGTGCTCATGGTTACGGACGATAGGAATGCTAATGTACCTTCGCTACCCACCATCAAATGGGCAATGATATCAAACGGATCGGTGTATTCTACGAATGGCAAGATGGTCAATCCTGTTACATTCTTGATGGCGTATTTCTTGCGTATTAACTCGCATAATGCCTTGTTCTTTTGTGTTTGGATACGCAGGTCGTCAATCTTACGCACAAAGCGTGCATGACTCATCAAGAATTGCGAACGGCTGGCTTGGTCGCCTGTATCGAGGATGGTGCCATCGGGCAGGATGATACGCGCAGATTTCAGTGCTCGATAGCTATTGGCATGCGTTCCGCAGCACATTCCGCTGGCGTTATTCATCACGATTCCGCCCACCATAGCTGACTTGATACTAGCGGGGTCTGGAGTGAAATATCTGCCGTAGGGGCGGAGTATTTCATTCACGCGTTGGCCAATGATACCAGGCTGCAGGGTAATGCTTTGTCCGTTGTCGGATATGCTATATTGCTCCCATTTCTTGCCACAAACCACCAGCAGACTATCGCTGATAGCTTGTCCGCTCAAACTGGTTCCTGCTGCACGGAAGGTCACATGTTTCCCCTCTTTGTGTGCGCGTGTTAGGATGGCTTGCACATCCTGTTCGTTGGCAGGGTGCAACACTTCTTGTGGAATCAGGCGGTAAAAACCAGCATCCGTTCCCCAGGCTAGTCGCTCGATATATTTTTTCATTGGTGTATAGTCCTTAAAAAAGTCTGTTATTAAGGTTTGTGTATGGTGGTATTACTTATACAGGTAATATTTGCTTGAAGCTTTTCGGTAGTTTTCTACATCTTTGTACCAGTATTCGCGGATATCTTCCCACTGATAGCGCTTGCCAAATTCTTCACGAATCTTGTTCGTTCCACACACTTTATCAAACATGTTAAAGCGTTTTTGGTTGCAGAGCTCGAACCAATCTTTCTCTGGCCATAAGCGCATGAGCTCTTGTACCACGAGGAATTGGATTTCGCTCAAGCGAGCCACTTCATAGTCCAAGATGTGTATTTGTACGCCTTGGCACAACTCGCCTTTGAAGGTGCTATAATATGGTTTGTAGTAGATAGGACGGAAATATACTCCAGGCAAGTTTAGTGCATTCAATGCCTCGGATAGGGTGTCTGCACTAATCCATGGTGCGCCCATCACTTCAAATGGTAGGGTATATCCAACGCCGATGCTGATGTATCCAAACTCACCAAAGATACCTGTTACAGGATAGAATACGGCAGATTGTCCGTGAGGTACGTGTGGTGAAGCTACAATCCATTCTAGTCCTGTTTCGTCCCATGTCATGTCGCGTTTCCATCCTTTCATTTTTACGACGGTCAACTTGCATTTGTTCTCGTAGTCAGTTGCGTTGAGATACAATGCTAATTCACCTGGGGTTTGTCCGTAGAGATATGGAATCTTGAACTGGCTAACAAATGAGATGTAACCATCTTCCACCAAACATCCTTCTATCTTGTTTCCTCCCAAAGGGTTAGGACGATCGAGTACAACAAGCTCCTTGCCATGCTCAATACATGCCTCCATGAGCATACCCAATGTAGAGATATAGGTGTAACTGCGGCAACCATTGTCTTGTATGTCATACACCATGACATCAATTTCATCCATCATCTCTTTGTTAGGTTTTTTTGTTTTGCCGTACAATGAGTACATTTTCAATCCAGTCTTTTTATCTACCTCATTGTCTACATGATCGCCTGCATGTACATTACCACGTACACCATGTTCTGGTCCGTAGAGAGCAACGAGGTTCACGTTTGGGGCCTCCCATAGAATATCAATGGTGGATTTGAGTTGGCTATCTACGCCTGTAGGGTTGGTTGTTAGTCCTACACGTTTGCCTTCCAGTACCTTGAATCCGTCTTCACGAAGAACTTCAATACCTGTTTTTACGTTTGCTCCGTACATAGCGGTAGTGAGGAGCAGTAGCAATGCTACGATGCTTGTTGAGATGTGTCGCATAATATATTCTGTGTTTTGATATTAGTTTATATTTTTTAACGCTGCAAAGGTACAAAAAAGTTTTGAACTATGCAAGAACTGCGTGTTTTTAGTTTTTACGAGTGGGGGTGTTTTGATTGGAATCTGCGGAAATGGATATCACAGATTTATCAGTTTGATAGTCTGTTTTTGGTTTTTGTGTTGTATGCACAATATATAAATACCTTGAGGAAGGGTAGGTATGGATTCAGTGTTTGATGCTATGTGTTGATGAACTAGCGTGGTTCCATCAATGCGGTAAATCGTATAGCATCCGCCTAGTGCGTTTTCGATAGTTTGGATAGCGTGGTTATAGTAAAACTCGTAGGTAGGGGTAGTGATGTTTTCGGTATTGGTGTTGTAGGTTCCTAATTGTAGCCCTACGAGGATAGGGTCGTGGTCGCTACAGCGGAACATTGTTCCGTCATTGAGCGAACCATCGTAGGTGTATCCGTCTTTTTCAGGTGCGTTGATATGGTAGGGTGTCATACCCGTTACTTGAGGATATAGAGTGCTATTGCAAAGCGCATGGTCGAGATAGCCTAAAGTGCCTTGATACACATAACTATAACTGCTATCTGCGTGGAAAGTGCGGTGGAGGTCGATCATACCCCAATCGGTGAGGGTGGTGATAGGGTCTTCCTTGCTGTAGGCGTTTAGGTCGCCCACGATGAGAAAATCTTCGTCGCCAAAAGTAGAGGTGTAGGATAGGTAGTTGGAGAGAATAGATTGGGCCTCTTGTACACGGGCTGCGTTGAAGGAGCCTTGTCCATCACCTTGATCTTTGTTGGCACCTGAACCGCTACCGCTTTTAGCCTTGAAGTGGTTGACGGAGAGGATGAACTTCTCGCCAGTAGCTTTCTCGGTGAAGCCTTGCACTTTCTTGCGATTCTCGACGTAGGTGTTGTTGTGCTGCATATTGCCGTGTGGCGTGACCATGTCAGTGCAATAGATATATCCCGATTTAGTAAATGAGCCATTTTTGCTACTGCCGTCGTTGATATAGGCAAAGTTTCTGCCTGTATTCTTGGTAAGGTCAGCAGCCAATTCGGCGAGTGCTCCTTGCCCCGTTTGTATCTCCACGAGGGCGTAGATATCGGCATTGATTTTAGCCAATGCTTGACTTGTTTTGGTGCGTTGTTTCTGGTGGTCCGTGCTAGAGTCAGGCCCATAACCTGTGCCGAAATTATCCACGAGATAGTACTCGAGATTCATGTAGCAGATGAGCAGACTATGTTCGCCGCGAGCGTTGATAAGACTCAAATCATAGCCCTTCTCCATCTCTGCGCGAGTGTTTCCTCGCCATTCACCAGAGATGAAGCTCACACTGTTGTAAGAGTTGACCTTAACCTTGAGGTTGTGCATTCTTTCGTCGATGCGGTGATAGCCGCTGACGTTGGTGAGCGTAAGCATTCCTTGCTCGTTGAGCGAGAGGATAGAGTAGTAGTCTGATGATAGTGGAAGTGCTTGGTTCGTAGGGTTGAAGATACGACGAGGAGCGATGGTAAGTTGTCCTGATTTGGTGTTGTTGGTTACATAGAATGGAGTAGTGAATTGTATCTCCTTGCCTATAAACTGACTCATCTCGCTCGCTGTCCAGAGGTTGATGTTGGTGATGGTGATCACGCCATTCTCTTCCTCTGTATTGTCGCTGCTTGGGTTACTATTGTTGCCACTAATGAGTGGATTAGTCGAGTTCCAAATATATGCAGCACCACCGCCTACGGTTTCGTAGATGGGGGTAGAAGATGCATTCTTTTGGTACTTGGTAAGCTCGCCATAGAGCACCACAAAGTCGCCTACAGCAACGGTACTAGGATTTGTAATCTTCTTTCCGTCAATACCATATACGCGGTAGGCATAAAAGTCTTCGGTAGAGTTGGCGCCTTTGACTTGCTCGATGTAGAACGAAGCATTGCCGTATTTGGACACATTGGTTGCATGGTTGGAGTCAATCTTTTTGATGTACCCCATGACATAGTATTTGGTACCAGTAGTGGCGCCTGCTGCGAGTTTTGAGCATATTTCGCGTGCTTGCAGCACATCAATGGCTTCGGTAGGAATGTTCCAATCTTTTGCCTCCTCGGGTATAGTGATCGTAGCCGCGTAGGTAGTTGCGGCGAAGAGGAGAGAGGTGAGTATGAAGGATAGTTTTTTCATTTGCAGTGTTTGAATTAGGTCGCAAAGGTACGAAAAAAAATGTATATGTACAACAAAACTTGTTTTTTCGTTATCGGCTACATTCTTTTTACAATTTCATGGGGTGTAGTTTGTCTTATGGACTACTATATTCTACGCTAGAGGGTGCAACCCAATATGTTGTACTTAACGCCCTCTTTGATGATGTAGAGTTGGTTGTCTTTTAGTACCTTGCGAATGCCGTGGTTCTCAACTTTGGAATTCTCTACACCAGAATTTGCTGGAGTTGCGTTGTAAGTAATATTTACAGACAAATCATAAGAGTTTTTAGCATTCATGGTGATTTTCAAACAACCATCGTGATTTTCTACAGTCACAGTACCATCTACTAGAAAATATAACTGATCTAAATAGCCGTCCGTCAAAGTTGCATATAGTGATGGAGATACGGTATTGTCCTCATTAGCCCCCGTACTTGCTAACACAGTGCCGACATTCAGCGAATGATTGATAGGATATACTCCTGCAGGAATAATTATCTCGCTATCTGCCTTGTCTGCAAAGAAATATAGTACCATCATATCTGATTGATCTTGAGCAGTTGCTTGGAAAATGATATACCCTTTATCTTGGGTATGATCTTCAATCACGATATCATCCTCTGTGCTATACACACGCTCTATAGCTCTTTCTTGAGAATCGAAATCCAAATGTGGTCGTTCGTATTTGGAATACATCGTGATGCGATATAGTTTAGCATCCTCGCCAATCACTTCCGCATACGCAGTGATGACGCCATCGGGATTGAGCGTAACTAGCAAATCTCCTTTTTCCACGGTGTAGGTATCATATTCTCGAGTCTTTGGATTCCACTCTTGGATATAGGTGTAATCGTTGAAGAAGTCATAGCGTCCCTCTCCAAATCGTCCAAACATGCCGTCATTGACGAATGTGCCTTCCACCGTGTGACTTGCAGGTGTCAAAGATACCATTCGCGTTTGGTCTTCTGTGTAAGCAATCAATTGAGAGTATCCCTCTT
>JAEIGA010012790.1_pt1 | contig 12760 bp, 10 predicted proteins | sample 9270691 | NCBI WGS metagenome assembly JAEIGA01 (sample SAMN17057246, study PRJNA624740) | gut metagenome | biome: biome; isolation source: fecal sample | host: Bos grunniens | place: China: Xizang | collected 2019 | reverse complement strand
TTGGTAGAGCGCGACCTTGCCAAGGTCGAGGTGGCGGGTTCGAGCCCCGTAATCCGCTCCACATGGAAGCTTAGCTCAGCTGGGAGAGCATCTGCCTTACAAGCAGAGGGTCATAGGTTCGAGCCCTATAGTTTCCACCACGATGCTCGGAACGAAAGTTCCGAGCATCTTAAACGGCCTGGTAGTTCAGTTGGTTAGAACGCTAGCCTGTCACGCTAGAGGTCAGGGGTTCGAGCCCCCTTCAGGTCGCCAAAGTCCCTGCCGATTCGGTAGGGACTTTTCTTTTTTTGTCGGAGGAAATGATGGATATCATAGCAAGAATCAGAAGTGATTTTCCCAGCAAGTTTGGAATTCCACGTCAAAGCGGAATTTTGCAAAATTTGGAGAGCCGCATTGTGTTTGAAGGGAAGTATAAGAATCCCGATTACGTTCGCGGAATCGAAGACTTTTCTCACTTGTGGCTGATTTGGTGTTTTTCCGAAAATGCCGGTAAAAGCACATCACCTACCGTTCGCCCGCCCCGTTTGGGTGGAAATACCAGAGTAGGTGTTTTTGCTACGAGATCACCCTTCCGCCCCAATCCCATCGGCCTTTCTTCTGTGCGACTGGTTCGGACAGAGCAAACCGATGATGGAATCTGTCTTATCGTCACGGGTGCCGATTTGATGGATGGAACACCCATTTATGATATCAAGCCCTATATTCCGTTTTCCGATTCTCATCCCGACGCGGTGGGTGGCTTTTCGGATGAGCATCTTGCAGATGCTTTGAATGTGACGGTGCCTTCTCATCTGCTGGATTCAGTTCCGCAGTCAAAGAGGGAAGACCTTCTTGAAATCCTTCGTCAGGACCCCCGCCCTTCTTATCACAACGACCCTGAACGAATCTACGGCTTTTCTTTTGCAGGCTTTGAAATTCGTTTTCAGGTAAACGGTGATGATTTACTTGTAACGTCCGTTGAAAAACTGTAAAAAATCCAAGCGAATTTTCGCTTGGATTTTTTTGTTTCTTATAAAAGTTTTTGCAATGCGGGAACAAGATCGGTCTTTTCCCAAGGAGCGTTCAACTCCTCGCGACCAAGATGACCGTATGCAGCAAAAGGCTTGTAGATCGGTCTTCTCAGGTCCAGAGTGCGGATAATGCCTTGAGGAGTAAGATCAACGAGGGACTTCAGTGCTTCACCGATTTTGTCATCGGAGATCTTGCCGGTACCGAAGGTATCGATCAAAACGGAGGTGGGCTGTGCCACGCCGATTGCATAGGAAAGCTGAACCTCGCATTTCTTTGCAAGACCTGCGGCAACAACGTTCTTTGCAAGATAACGGCAAGCGTAGCATGCGGAGCGGTCTACCTTGGTAGGATCCTTGCCGGAGAAGGCTCCGCCACCGTGACGGGAGTATCCGCCGTAAGTATCAACGATAATTTTTCTTCCCGTTAAACCGCTGTCACCCTGAGGACCACCTACTACAAAGCGGCCGGTAGGATTTACAAAAATCTTGGTATCTTTATCGATCAATTTCGGGTCGATGGTGGTGTTGATGACGTGCTTGATGATATCGCGGTGAATGGTTTCCTGATCTACGTCAGCACCGTGCTGGGAAGAAACAACAATGGCGTCGATTCTCTTGGGGGTACCGTCTTCATATTCAACGGTAACCTGAGTTTTTCCGTCGGGACGAAGATAGGGGAGAAGTCCGCTCTTTCTGGCATTGGTCAAAGTCTTTGCCAGCGCGTGAGAAAGAGAAATGGGCAAAGGCATCAGCTCGGGAGTTTCGTCACAAGCGAAGCCGAACATCATACCCTGGTCGCCTGCACCCTCTGCATCTACACCCATAGCAATGTCGGGAGACTGCTGATGAATTGAACTGATCACAGCGCAAGTATCGCAGTCAAAACCGAATTTTGCACGGTCGTAACCAATCTCGCGAATGGTCTCTCTCACAATTTCCTGATAATCAACGTTTGCAGTAGTGGTAATTTCACCCATTACCAATACAAGGCCGGTGGTTACTGCGGTTTCGCAAGCAACTCTTGCCTTGGGATCTTTTTCCAAAATGGCATCCAGAATCGCATCGGAGATCTGGTCGCAGATTTTATCGGGATGTCCCTCGGTAACGGATTCAGAAGTAAAGAACTGTTTCATAATCACATTCCTTATAATTAAATTAAAGTTATATTTTTGACCATTATATAGAAACTTTGACATAAAATCAAGTCTTTTGTGTGAATAAGTCGGATAAAGACGAATGTAAAGAGAAAAACGGTTTCCTCTCGATGTGAAGAAAGGGTGATTCTTTTGTTAAAAGTGCTTAAAACACGCGGAAAAACTTGACTCTATCTGTATTTTGTGGTAAACTACTATGGAATGAAAATCGGCATTTTTTCGATTTTTGCAAAGGAGTAAGCCTTGGGTGAAATAATTGTTGTAACCAGTTTGAAAGGCGGAGTCGGTAAAACCGTTCTTTCATCCAGTCTTTCGTATAGACTGGCTCAGCTGGGAAAGCGTGTCCTTGCCATCGATATGGATCTGGGCACAGGTGGTCTCGATATTGCTCTCGGAAGAGAGGACTCTGTGATTCCCACCTTCTTGGACGTATTGGGAGGCGTGGTTCGAGCTGAGGATGCTTTGTTTCCCGGTGATGACGGAGTGTATTTTCTTTCCGCACCTGTTTTTTTCAATGAATCTTCTTTGGAGCAGGTCAGCCAAGAAAATTTTAATTCCTTGCTGGATTATCTGAAGAGCGTTTTTGACGTTGTAATTTTTGATATGCCCGCCGGTGGCGGAGCTGCATTTCGCTTTTTTGAAGAATCGGGAAGAGTGGATCAAATTTTACTTGTCAGTACGGCTGCTCCCACGTCTGTCCGTGCGGCGGAACGGTGCGCAATGCGCCTGAAGGATGCGGAGAAAGCAAAGCTTGTTCTTAATTCCTTCCGTGTTACCAAACCCGGTGACAATCCGTTCGGCGTGATCGAGATCATTCACCGTACCAGCGTTCCCATCATCGGTGTTGTTCCTTTTGATTCCGGTGCGGAGAAGGCTCTTGCAAAGGGACTTCCCTTGGCATCGTTTCCCAAGAGTGCCGCAGGAAAGGCGATCGGAAACATTTGTTTGCGGCTGATGGATGAATCGGTTCCTTTGCTGGATGGAGTTATGAATAAGAAAAAAAGAATGCGTTTTTATTGATATCTGACGGAGGTTTAATATGCAAATTGCTTTGATTGCACAGGATGACAAAAAAGAATTAATGGCACAGCTTTGTATTGCTTATTGCGGTATTTTGGCAAAGCATTCCCTGTGTTCTACGGCAACCACCGGAAATTTCATTAATGATTCAACCGGTCTTGAGATCGAATTGGTTCTTCCCGGTGCAGGCGGAGGAACGGAACAGATCGCTTCCCGTATCGCTTACGACGAGATTGATCTGCTTTTGTATTTTCGTGATGCAACGGATGAATTCGATTCTGAGGATGCAAATCTGATTCAGCTTTGCGATACTTATAACATTCCTTTGGCAACGAATCTTGCCACTGCAGAAGCCTTGATCCTTGCTTTGGATCGCGGTGATCTGGATTGGCGAAAGAATTTGAAATAATTTACACAGGACAAAGAAAGAGAAAAAATTATGCAGAGAACAGGATATTGTGCTTCTTTTGGAGCAAATGACATTGGAAAAAGAGTAAAAGTCTGCGGCTGGGTGCAGAAAATGCGCGACCTCGGCTCCTTGATTTTTATGGATCTTCGTGACCGCAGCGGTATTTTGCAGCTGGCTTTTGATGAAAATACACCCAAGGAGGTTTTTGACCTTGCTTTCGGTGTTCGTTCCGAGTACGTACTTGCCGCAGAAGGCGTGATTCGCGCTCGCGGTGAAGGTGCGGTAAACCCCAATTTGCCTACGGGCAGCATCGAGGTTGCCGTTGACCGTCTCGAAGTGCTTTCCGAGGCTGCTACTCCTCCCTTTGAAGTACTCAATTCCATGGATGTTCGTGAAGATATCCGCTTGAAGTACCGTTACTTGAATTTGCGTCATCCCGAACTTCAAAAGAACATTCGTTTTCGTCATCAGCTTGCAAAGAGCGCAAGAGACTATTTTGATACCGAAGGATTTTTGGAGATCGAAACTCCGATTCTGATCAAATCCACTCCCGAAGGCGCAAGAGACTATTTGGTTCCCAGCCGTGTGCATCGCGGCAGCTTCTATGCGCTTCCTCAGTCTCCTCAGCTTTACAAACAGCTTTTGATGGTTTCCGGTTTTGACCGTTATATGCAGATTGCTAAATGCTTCCGTGACGAAGACCTCCGTGCAGACCGTCAGCCTGAATTTACTCAGCTCGACCTTGAGATGTCCTTTGCGGATGAAGATGACGTAATGAGCGTTAACGAAGGCTTCCTCAAAAAAGTTTTCCGCGAAGTTCTCGGAATTGAACTCTCCACTCCTTTGCCCAGAATGCCTTGGAAAGAAGCGATGGAGAACTACGGCTCCGACAAGCCTGACGTTCGTTTTGATATGAAGCTTTGCGATCTCTCTTCCATTCTTGCTTCTACCGAATTCAAGGTGTTTGCAGGTGCCATTGCAGCAGGTGGTTCCGTTCGTGCCATCAACGTGAAGGGCGTAGCGGACAAAATGAGCCGCAAAGAGATCGATAAACTTACTGATTTTGTAAAGACCTACCGTGCAAAGGGTCTTGCTTGGCTCAAAGGCGGCGATGAGAAAACCTCTTCTTACGCGAAGTTTTTGACCGAGGAAGAAAATCTTGCCATCGAAAAGGCTGTGAACTTTGAAAAAGGCGACGTTGTCTTTGTTGTTGCCGATGCTTCCAATCAGGTTGTATTTGATTCCTTGGGTGCGCTGCGCTGCAAGTGTGGCGAAACCTACGGTTTCTATGATAAAAATGAGTTTGCTTTGCTTTGGGTTACCGACTTTCCTATGTTCGAAAAGGACGAAGAAAGCGGACGTTACAAGGCAATGCACCATCCCTTTACCGCTCCTAAGGATGAAGATCTTGCCCTTCTGGATACTGCTCCCGAGCAGGTTCGTGCGAAGGCATATGATATCATCATCAACGGCTGGGAAGTTGGCGGCGGCTCCGTTCGTATCCATCGCGGTGATATTCAGCAAAAGGTATTTGATATCATCGGTCTTTCCGACGAAGAAGCAAATGAGAAATTCGGCTTCTTGTTGGAAGCTTTCCGCTACGGTGTTCCGCCTCACGCAGGTCTTGCCTTTGGCTTTGACCGCTTGGTAAGTCTTTTGCTTGGTTTGGATGCGATTCGCGATTGTATTGCATTCCCCAAGGTTCAGAATGCCTGCGAATTGATGACCGATTGTCCTGCTCCCGTACCTCAGGAGTCTTTGGATGAATTGTCCATCGCCGTATGCAAGGAAGAAGAATAAATTTGAAAGGAATTTTTGGTATTTATGATCGAAATTAATGGGATCACCAAACGCTACGGATCCAAGCTTGCCGCAGATCACGTGAGCTTTACGGTTGGCGCAGGTGAAATCATGGGCTTCCTCGGACCGAACGGTGCAGGTAAGTCTACCACAATGAATATTTTGACCGGCTATCTCTCCGCGACGGAAGGCACGGCAAAAATCGACGGTATCGATATTTTTGAAAATCCGATCGAGGCGAAGAGCAAGATTGGCTTTTTGCCCGAGCATCCTCCGCTGTATTTGGATTTTACCGTTGATGAATATCTGAATTTTGTGTATGATCTCAAAAAGCCTCGTATGGATCGCGAGAAGCATCTGAAGGAAATTTGCGACGTTGTTAAAATTTCCGACGTTCGCGAACGTGTTATCGGTAACCTTTCCAAGGGTTATCGTCAAAGAGTCGGTATCGCCCAGGCTTTGATTGGCAATCCCCCCGTTCTGATTTTTGACGAGCCTACCGTAGGTCTCGACCCGAAGCAGATCATCGAGATTCGTAATCTGATCAAAAAGTTGGGTAAGGAGCATACAATTATTCTTTCTACCCATATCCTTTCCGAGGTTCAGGCAATCTGCGACCGTATCGTTGTCATTAATAAGGGCAAAATCGTTGCGGACGAGAAAACCGAAAATCTTGCCCGTGCCGTTGAGGATAAGAGCAGAATGACTTATCATATCTGCGGTCCCCAGAACGAAGTTCTCAAGACCATCAAGTCCACTGCAGGTGTGGTTTATGCCGAGGTGCTTGGTGCAAGAGACGGTGACAGCACTGCTTACCTCATCGAAAGTGCTGAAAATATTGACGTTCGTAAGCCCTTGTTCTATGCGATGGCAGAGAAGAGATGGCCTATTATTTCTATGGACGTTATGGGCATGGATCTGGAAGACGTGTTCCTTGCTTTGATTACCGATAAGAAAAACAAGAAGGGAGGAAAATAAAGTATGTTTGCCATTTATAAAAAGGAGCTTCGCTCTTACTTTGTTAACCCCATCGGTTACGTTTACGTGGCGCTGTTCCTTGCGGTTTCCTCCTTGCTGTTCACTTATACCACTTTGTATTCCGGCACTTGTGAGGTAAACGTTTATTACACCTTTATGCTGTATTTGTTTGCCATTCTGATTCCTCTTCTGACGATGCGTATGCTCAGTGAAGAGAAAAAGAGTAAGACCGAGCAAATTCTTTTGACTTCTCCCGTTTCGCTTTTCAGTGTAATCTTTGCAAAGTATCTTGCTGCATTCACCTTGTTTGCAGGTACGCTTTTGGCTTCTTGTCTCAATTTCATCGTTTTGTATTTCTACGGTGAACCCAATTCGGTCATTATGTTTTCCACCACCTTGGGAATTCTTTTGATCGGTTCTGCTTTCGTTGCCATTGGTATCTTTGTGTCTGCTTGCACCGAAAACCAGTTGGTATCTGCTCTTGTCACCATTGTTTCCATTGCCTCTACCTTGGTACTTGGAATTTTGGCAAGCTATGTAAAATTCACTCCTCTTCGTGTTGTAATGAAATGGCTTTCCATTTTTGACCGTTTTTACGTATTCACTTACGGTTATTTTGATATTGTGGCTTTGCTTTATTATGTTTCTATCACGGTGGTCTTTATTTTCCTTACGATCCGCGTGTATGAGAAGCGCCGTTGGGAATAATGCTAAACTGAGAGGAAATAGGAAATATGGATAATAAACAAAAAAATAAGAAGAACTTTTTTTCTTCCAGAAAGTTTAAGTACGGCACTGCCGCAACTGTTTTCACGGTTTTCTTTATCGCTGTCGTTATTTTGCTGAATGCAATCGTATCTGCAGTGGATTCTAAGTACAGCCTTTATTTCGATTTGACCGACGACCAAATCTTCTCCATCAGCGACGAAACCGTTAAAATGGTTCAGCAGAGACTGGATGAATATGAAAAAGAGCACGGCCAGAAACCCGAAATCAAGATCAGCTTCCACAATGCGAGAGACCGCATTATGGAGGATGAAATGAAGAGCTGGGTCGTAAATCTTGCAGAAAGCTATGCGGAAAGATTCCCTGAAGTTCGTGTTGAATTTAACGAAGATCTGAATACCCATCCCGAGCGCTACGCTTATTATACCGAGCTTGGTTACGAGATCAATACCGGCTCTGTAATCGTTTCCAATTCTATGGAAAAGGGTGCATTTCGTTACTTGACCTTGGATTCCTGCCTGGTTTATGATGAAAACGGTGAAAACGTTTGGGCATTCCAAGGCGAGATGAAGTTTAATTCCGCTTTCATTTATATCACTTCTCGCAAGAGCCCCGTTGTAAGCTTTACCACGGGTCATGGTGAATCCGTTCCTCAGGCATTGACGGAAATCTTTGCAAACTGCGGCTTTACGATCAAGGACGTAGATTTGACCAAGGATGAAATTGATCCTGATACGAAAATGCTGGTGATGTACAATCCTCAGAAAGATATCACGTATTCTGAGAGTGATAGCGTAGTTACCGAATACACGAAAATTTCCAATTACCTGAACGAGTACCGTTCCATGGTTGTCATTGGTTCTCCCACCACTCCCAAGCTTCCCGTTCTCGATGAACTGCTTGCTGACTGGGGAATGGAACTGGTTCGCAATCAGGTGGTTATGGACGATATTTACTGTCATACCCAGGACAATCAGATGATTTACGTCAATTATGCAGAAACTGATTCTGTTGCTGCCGCGTTGACAAAGTCTTTGACGGATCTTTCCAATCCCCCCAGATCCATTTCCGTGGATTCTGCACCCATTCGTATTTTGAATGAGGGTGACGGAGAAGTTTCCATCACCGAGCCCGTTTTGACCAGCTCTGATAATTCCTACGTAGAGGTAATCACGGAAGAGGGAACCAAGAAGGAAAAAGGACCCTTCAATTTGATGGCGATTTCCACCCGTTTCACTTACGTGAACAATACGAAGACTTACGGACATCTGCTTTTGATTGGTAGCAACAATTTTACCGAAACCAATGCATTCCGTGAACAGTTCGGTAATACGGATATTGTTTACAATATGATTCGTTTGTTGTCCGATGAGGATATCTATATGGAAACCCAGTATAAGGTATTGGAGGATTATACCATCGATATGGAAAGCGGTGCTGTTTATGTATACGGCATTATTTCCGCAATTGTAATTCCTCTGGTAGTCTTTGCCTTTGGCGCTGTGGTTTATGTTAAGAGAAAGCATATGTAACGGAGTTTGTATGAAAAAGAATAGTAAATTTTCTCTTCCCGCTCTTTGGCAGGATAAAAGAATGCGATCCATTCTTATTTCTGCCGCCGTAATTCTTCTTTGCGTTATCATTTACGTTGTGCTTCTTCTCACGGTTTTGAAACCGGAGGTGAAAGAAGAACTTCCCACCGTGGGAAATCACGGCGAGCAAATGCAAAGCGGAAGACCCTTTGTTGTAGACCCCGTTGAGGTAAATCGCGTTCTCGGAATCAAGGTTGATAATGAGTTTGGCGGTTTCAATTACTACAAGGGTGATGACGGTGCGTTTTATTTTGAAGGCGCCGAAGCCATGTATTATGACCAGACCAGTGACTGGATGAACGGCGCCGAAGGACAAGACCTGAGCAACTTGATGGAAAGCGTTTCTATGGTCGAGTCCCTTGTAAACCTTGTTCGTTATATGCTGGCTACCGAAGAGGTCGTTGGATATAACAAGGACAATTTGCAGGCATACGGTCTTGAGAACGGTGGTAAAGCCGCCGTTACGCTGACTTACAGCAATGACAAAGGTGAAACCGAGTCTGCGACCGTACGCTTCGGAAATCTTACCGTATCGGGAAGCGGCTACTACGTAATGGTAGATGGCAGAGATGCATTGTATATTCTGCAAGATACCTATATTACCCGCTGTATTTTCACTGATATCAAATCCTATCTCCTGCCGCAGGTTGCGCCTCCCGTTTCTTCTACCGGCTACGTTGACGTGAAAGAACTGACCATCAAGAAGAAAGGCGAAACCTTTGCTTCTATCCGTGATTTGACCGATGAAGAATACAAGCAGGCAGGCGAAATGTTCACCCACGTGTTCGATTCTCCTTCCGGCTATTATCCTTCTACGGATAACCTGCAAAAACTTTTGGAGCGTTTTATCAGCTTTACCGGTGAGTCTGTGATTGAGTATGACATCACTCGCCGTTTGCAGGATCCGCTTCTCCGTGAAGAAGTTCAGAAGCTTTTCCGTCATTATAGCTTGATGGATAGCGAAAACCGTTGGCATTATGAACTGTTCTATCGCTATGATTCGTTTAATATTACCCTTTATATCAGCGAGAAATTAGAGGTTACCTCCAACGAGACCGACGCAGAACCCACCTATATTTATTACGTGTATTCTCCCGATTTTGATCTGATTGCCGAATTTGACGCTGCAGATCTTGAGTGGGTTGAGTGGGATTTGTTGAAACTTTTGGATAACCACTCATTCTCCGTTTCCATCGATCAGGTTTCTACCGTAGAACTTTCTTATGAGGATACCAACGCGAAATTCACTTTGCAGGATACCGGTGACAATCTGAAAGTTACCGCTTCTAACGGTGTTAAGGTTGATACGGATAACTTCCGTCAGCTTTACAAGGCAATCCTCTTTACCACCATGGAAGGTTATGCAGATAAACCTGCTGAGGCGGATTCGATTCTGAAACTGAAGATTCGTCTTCGTGATGGCAAGGAATACAATTATGAATTCTTTGGAATGACCGCCCGCAAAGCATATTACACTTTGAATGATAGTGGCGAATTCTATATCAACCGTGACTACGTGAAGCAGATTATTTCCGCTTGTACGGGAATTTTGAATGGCGAGACCGTTACCGTAGATCGTAAGAAATAATTCCAAAACATTCTGAAAAAGAAAATGCTATAGAACTACAAGCTTTGTGTTCTATAGCATTTTTCTTATTTTATTGACTTTTTTCTTCAGAAAGGGGAAACAGCGATTCGTAAAATTCTCTTAAAATTCTTGTTTGATACTTCTTTGGAATAAACGATCAATTCCGGTTTCAATGTCTAAACCTTCGTAAAGCATCTGATAAACCGCAGTACAGATGGGGAGTTCGACTTTCTTTTCCAAGGAAAGAAGATGAAGTGCTTTTACCGTGTAATATCCTTCAGCCAGAGCTTCAAAATGCTCTCCTTTGGCGAACAGTTCTCCGAATCTTCTGTTGTGACTGTGTTTCGAAAAGACTGTTGCTTCATAATCCCCTAAATGACAAAGTCCATAGGCAGACCTTGGGTTTCCGCCTGATGCAGCTATGAGCCTTGATATCTCGAGAGTGCCCCTTGACATTAAAGCGCCTTTCAAACTGCTTAGACCGATTCCGTCCAACACTCCTGCGGCAATTCCGATTACGTTCTTCGCGGCAGCGCCGATCTCGTTTCCAATCAAGTCGTTTCCGATATAAAAGCGGATCAAAGGGCTTGTCCAACCGCGAACGAGTTTTTCCTTTAAATCTTCGTTTTTACTGTCGATTACCATACAATTCGGTATATTCTTGACAAAATCCTGCGGATGACCGGGACCAAGCCAAACGGCAACGTTGTCGCCGCATTTCATAACGTCTTCAAAAATTTCCGTCAAGCGCTTTTTGCTTTCGATCTCGATCCCTTTCATACAAAGTATAAAAATCTTGTTATGATAGGGAATACCCGTGTTTCTGATTTCGTTCAAAAGGTTTCGCAGTTGCTGAGAAGGAACTGAGATAACGATTATATCCGAAGAAAGTGCTTTGCTTAAATCATGTACTAATGCAACAGAATCGGGAAGATGTATGATTCCGTTGCTACGGTTGACTTCAAATTCTTTCATTCTGGGAGAGCCGGCAGATCCGTACAAAGATACGTTTTGACCGATTCTATTCAAATACCAGCATATAAAGGATCCCCATCTTCCGCAGCCGATAACTGTAATTTTCATAGAATTTAATTAAGAAGGATATCTGCATTGCGGATATCCTTCTTTTACTCCAAGATTATTTGTTTTCGTTTTCACGCTTGGAAGCCTTTTCTGCTTCTTTCGCAAGCATTTCAGCCAGAGAGCCTGCTGAATTGGTGTTTGCTGCATCGCTTTCGCGCTTCTTAGCATTTTCATCAATGCTCTTTTGAATCTTTTCTTCTTTGATTTTCTCTACGCTTTCCATCGTAGCGCCATCGCTCATCGCTTCTGCGAATTGCTCTTCGTCCATGATTTCATGCTCAATCAGGAAGGCTGCCACAAAGTGAAGCTTGTCCATATGCTCTTTCAAAAGAGAAACGGCTTTCTCAAAGGCAGTGTTTACAATGGAAAGGGTTTCTTCATCGATCAAAGCGGCGACTTTCTCAGAGTAGTTGGGAGTGTTGCTGAAGTCTCTTCCAAGGAAGACCTCGCCGTGTCCGCTTCCGTAAACCACAGGACCCAGCTTATCGCTCATACCGTACTTGGTAATCATATTACGGGCGATTTCGGTTGCACGCTGAATATCATTGGATGCGCCGGTAGAAATGTCGTCCAAAATGAGTTTTTCTGCGACTCTACCACCGAGGAGGGAGACAATCTCTTCTTCCATTTCGATTTTGGACATATAACTCTTATCTTCGCTGGGGAGGGAAAGGGTGTAGCCACCTGCTCTGCCGGAGGGAATAATGGAGATCTGATGGACTTTATCCTGCGTAGTAAGAAAGTGAGTAACAATCGCGTGACCTGCCTCATGATATGCGGTAAGCTTTTTGTCTTTTTCGGAAACAACCTTGCTCTTTTTCTGGGGACCTACAATTACCTTGATCGTTGCTTCCTCAAGCTCCGTTGTGCCGATCAATTTCTTTCCTTTTCTGGCAGCCAGGAGAGCTGCTTCGTTCAAAAGATTGGCAAGGTCAGCACCCGTAAAACCGGGAGTGGATTTCGCAAGAGTTTCAAGGTCAACGTTGTTTTCAAAGTGCTTGTTTTTGGCGTGAACTTCAAGAATTGCTTTTCTGCCCTTGATATCGGGGTAATTGACGGTTACTTGTCTGTCAAAGCGTCCGGGACGGAGAAGGGCAGGGTCCAGAATGTCGGGGCGGTTGGTTGCCGCCATAACGATAACGCCCTCGTTGGAGCCAAAGCCGTCCATTTCTACCAAAAGCTGGTTCAGCGTTTGTTCGCGTTCATCGTGTCCACCACCGAGTCCTGCGCCTCTGTGACGGCCAACGGCATCAATTTCATCAATGAAAATAATGCTGGGAGAAGTTTTTTTAGCGTTTTCAAAAAGGTCTCTTACACGGGATGCACCGACACCAACGTACATTTCTACGAAATCGGAACCGGAAATGGAGTAAAAGGGAACACCAGCTTCGCCTGCAACT
>JAEIGA010012788.1_pt1 | contig 12762 bp, 11 predicted proteins | sample 9270691 | NCBI WGS metagenome assembly JAEIGA01 (sample SAMN17057246, study PRJNA624740) | gut metagenome | biome: biome; isolation source: fecal sample | host: Bos grunniens | place: China: Xizang | collected 2019 | reverse complement strand
CTGAATTCTGTCGGACCTCCATAAGTGCACCCGATGACCTGTCCAGCCCATCCTCCCTTAATCTTATCCATCAGTTCTTCCTTGGTGAAACGTGCTCTTTTAGGAAATGATTGTGCGTTTTCTGCAGATAAAATCAGGGGTTCTGCGATAAGAAGCAATGTTATAAAGGTGAAAATTCTTTTCATTTTGCGTAAGATTATAGAAGTGTTGATAAAAGAATAGTATAAAAAGAGGCTAACCTTTTTAGTCACCCCTATATTACTTGACCTTTACTTCAAGTTTCTTATAAGCTCTTTCGGCTTTTGCCAGAGCAGCTGTAACCGAATCGTCAGTTGCCAGGATCACACCAACTCGACGGTGTCCGGCAATTTCCGGCTTGCCGAAGATACGGATCTGTACTCCCGGCTCTTCAAGTACCTTTTCAAGGTTGCAGAACTCATATTCCTTAGTATTTCCCTCCACAACGATTGCCTTGGATGCAGAGGCGCCATAAAACTTCACATCCGGAATAGGAAGTCCGAGAATCGCTCTTGCATGAAGTGCAAACTCTGACATATCCTGAGAAATCATTGTCACCATTCCTGTATCATGCGGTCTTGGAGAGACTTCGCTGAAGATCACCTGATCACCCTTTACAAAAAGTTCAACTCCAAAGATACCATATCCTCCAAGAGCGTCAGTTATGGCTTTCGCTATCGCTTCTGCCATTTCCAAAGCATCCTGTGACATCGCCTGAGGCTGCCATGACTCACGATAATCGCCATCTACCTGATGATGTCCGACAGGTTTCAGGAATGTCGTACCTGCACAATGGCGTACAGTAAGAAGGGTTATCTCATAGTCAAACTTGACAAATCCCTCAACAATCACCTTTCCGCTACCTGCTCGTCCACCCTCCTGAGATATAGTCCATGCAGCATCTATATCGTCAACTGACTTGATTGTGCTCTGGCCATGTCCTGAAGAGCTCATTACTGGCTTCACCACACATGGGATACCGATTTCCTCAACTGCCTTGTCAAATTCCTCGCGAGTTTCTGCAAAGCGATACGGAGATGTCGGAATTCCGAGAGTCTCGGCTGCAAGACGACGAATTCCTTCACGATTCATAGTAAGACGCGTAGCTGCAGCTGTAGGAACTACATTGAATCCTTCCTCCTCAAGCTTTACAAGCCTGTCTGTTGCAATTGCCTCAATCTCAGGAATGATGAAATCGGGCTTTTCTTCTCTGATCACTGCCTCAAGCGCATCGCCATCAAGCATTGAAAGGACATGATGCCTGTGAGCGACATGCATAGCCGGAGCATTTTCATATTTATCAAGAGCAACGACCTCAACACCATATCGCTGAAGTTCCAATGCAACCTCTTTTCCAAGCTCTCCAGAGCCACACAACACGGCTTTCTTGCCAGAATTTGTGAAAGTAGTACCAATATTTGCCATATTATTTTCCGTAACGTTTCAAGATTGTCTCACCATATGCATCAATTCTGCGATCGCGGAAGAAAGGCCAGCCACGACGAACATATTCAGTTCTATCAAGGTCAACTTCCACAACCTTAACGCCTTCCTCATCATTGCCGAATTCAGCAAGAAGTTCTCCCTGAGGGCCAGTAGCAAATGAACGTCCCCAGAACTTGATACCCTTAGTCACACCTGTAGGATCGTCTTCCTGACCAGTACGGTTTACTGTTATCACAGGTAGGCCGTTGGCTACCGAATGACCTCTCTGAACAAGCTGCCAAGCATCGCTCTGCACCTTCTGCTCTTCTATCGGGTCCGTGTACACGCCACCGATTGCAGTAGGATAGATAAGCATCTGCGCGCCATTGAGAGCCATGCAGCGTGCTGCCTCCGGATACCACTGATCCCAGCACACAAGAACTCCGAGAGAACCCACCGAAGTCTCGATAGGATTGAATCCCATATCTCCAGGAGTGAAGTAGAACTTCTCATAATAGCATGGATCATCCGGAATATGCATCTTACGATATTTACCTGCGATTGTGCCGTCCTTCTCCATCACCACTGCTGTATTGTGATAGATGCCGGCTGTCCTGCGCTCATAAAGAGAAAGCACGATAACGATTCCAAGTTCCTTAGCAAGAGCACCGAAAGTCTCTGTTGAAGGTCCCGGGATAGGTTCAGCAAGGTCACAAAGCTGCGCCTCTTCATGCTTGCAGAAGTAAACCGAATTATGGAGTTCCTGAAGTACGACAAGCTGTGCGCCCATCTCAGCACACTTCCTGATGTTTGACTTAAGTTTCTCTATGTTTGCCTGAATGTCATCACAGCAACTCTGCTGCACCATTCCTACCTTTAGTATATTCATAGTCTATTATTTTACTTCAAAATTGTTTATAAGATCCTTCGCCTAAGCTCAGGATGACAGCTACTAGCGAAGGTAACCTTCAGGGAACTGCATTGTGATGCAATGGAGTGAACCATGTCCTGAAAGGAGAGCACGGCAGTCAATCACGATAACCTCCCTGTCAGGGAATGCAGCCTGAAGTCTCTGACGAGCCACTTCATCAAGTGGTGAGCCTGCTCCTGGAAGGAGAACTGCGCCGTTGATGATAAGGAAATTCGCATATGATGCAGGAAGTCTGTAATCATCAAGATATAGAGGCTCCGGAAGCGGAAGTGGAATGAGATTATATGGTTTTCCGTCAAGCGTCTTGAATCCGCGAAGCTGCTTCTCCATAGCAGCAAGAGGTTCATAATGAGGATCTTCCGGATCCGTACACTGCATATACGCAATTGTATCAGGTGAGCAGAATCGCGCAAGGATGTCCACATGGCTGTCGGTATCATCACCAATGATGGTTCCATGATCCAGCCATAGAATACGCTGCAGACCAAAAGCGCCGCACAACTCCTCTTCAATCTCTTCCTGACTGAGATATTCGTTTCTGTTTACAGAACAAAGGCACTCGGTTGTAGTAAGCATAGTGCCGCATCCGTCGCTGTCAATACTGCCGCCCTCAAGTACATAAGGACGCATATCAACACAAAAGACATCGTCCTGGAATGCGTTATTGAAGAAAATATTTTTTGTTATCTGATTGTCAAGATCTGATGCGAACTTTAAGCCCCAGCCGTTGAAAACGAAATCATAAAGATATTTCTGGCCGTCATCACCTAAGACACTGATTCCGCCATGATCCCTGGCCCATGTATCGTTGAGAGGGGACTCATAAAATCTGATAGACTCCATATCAAGGGTAATTCCCTTGGTCTGTGTAATTCTGGAGATATCAGCCTTACACTCTTCTATATCGCGAGTTACAATCATCAATGGCTCAAAACGGAGAATATTGGAAGCGATGTCCACATAACACTCGAGAACCTTTTCCAATTCATACCATTCGGTCTCGCAATGAGGCCATGTCAACTGAACGCCGCTCTGACGTTCCCACTCTGCCGGTAGTCTGCTCATATCTGTCTGCTTATTATTAATCCGCTCGCAAAGATAATAAAAAAAGACGCCCCGACAAAGGGCGTCTTTTCATCTTATTTGCAAAGATCTACCGAAATTCCGACAGTTGTCTGAATTGCACCGGCAGTACCCGAATAGCCGTGATGGTCACCATTCATGAGAAGTCCACGGATATCAATGGTAAGATCCAGTTTCTCTGAAAGACGAAGTGAATTCAAGAGACCGCATCCAAAAACAAAGTCGTTATCAAAGAACTTTGCAGCATTCCCTCTATTGTATGTCCTAAGATATCCGGTGTGAAAGTATGGAACAAAATTCCAGAAACGATCTTCCTTATAACCACCGATCGCATGCGAAGCATTCAACATGAAATCAACGTGAGCATAAGCGAAACCGAAGGTCTCCTTATACATGCCCTTAGACTCGTTATAATTCTCGGCAGGTCCAAGAACAGTCGGCTCAAATGCCCACTCCGAACCGGTAAGTCCAGAATATCCAAGTCTGAGTCCGAGCTCCTTGGTCAACCACTTACCTACATTTACATCCAAAGCAGCACCTACAGAAGGCTTGTATCCACCATCACCGAAGAAGTTTGCTCCTCCAGCAACTCCAACAAACCAGTTTCTGCCTTCCTTTTTAACGTCATTTTCAACTTCCTGTGCATCAGCAGATGGCGCTACAGCAAATGAAAATGCGACAGCTGCCAATACTCCAAAAAAGAACTTTAATGTTTTCATATGTATCTTCTTTTATATTATCTTGCGACAAAAATCGCGTAAAGATAGCATCTTTTTTAGACATACACAATCCAACATTAAAATTCTTTCATCTCTGCATCAGAATGTTATCTTCACTGCTCTGCTGAGTTCAGGGTGAGCGGGATCAGTTACGATCTCCGATTCAACAACAAGACGGTCCGGAGAGATTCCATATTCCTTGGTAAGAAGGTCGTAAATATATTGACCGCGTGTCTTGCTCAGGTATTCATTTCGTTTCTGCGAACCAGTCTTACTATCGGCAGTTCCCATCAAAGTAATATATACTTTTGTCTGCTGGTCAACCTTTTCCAGGATGTTGGTTGCAATGAAATCCATATGCTGAAGTTCTCTCTCACAAAGTTCGGTCTGGCCTATATTGAAATATACTGTTGCCGGTCCCATCTGAGCAAACAGCTGCGAAGCATCCGGCCTGCTCTTCAACATTCCGTTCTCTTTCTTAAGTTTCTTATTGGAAGCTGCCAGCTCAGCATTCTGCTCTTCCAGTGCAAGATTCGCCATCTCAAGCGCCATTGTCACAGTTTCCAAAGCGGCAACCTGCTCAGCTGCAATAGATTCATATTCTGCAACAACTGATGATGTTCTCACGAACTCCGGCCATCCAAGATCAACCGCCAGTCCCAATGTGACAGATGGCATGATTGCTACACCATCCGAAGCATAGATACGGCCATTCACTACTGTTGCTCTCATGTCAATTACCAGATCGAGACGATAAGCCAATCTGAGATTGTGAAGCAGACCTGCACCGACGGCAAGTTCATTATCTGCAAACTCCGTATTGCCCAGACCATAGGACCTGAAATAACCGGAATGCAGATATGGTACAAAATTCCAGAATCGTGCTTCCTTATATCCGCCTATCGCGTTGGATATATTCCATAGAAAATCCCCATGGACATACATATAACCCAATTTATCCGGAACAATGTCTGCAATCTGCATATTTATTCCTTGATATCCGACTCTCATTCCCACTGAAGGTGTAAACCATTTTCCCACATTAGCATCAACATTCGGAGCAATCATCATGTTTGCCGTATTCATATCTTCAATCCACAAGGAATTGATACCTCCACCAGCACTGATGAACCAGTTGTCACCAAAACGGTTGGTTTCATAAGGGCCTCGCACGAACTTACCATACTCATCCCTATTTCCATTCTCCTGAGCCATCACTGCAGGAGATGCTGCCAAAGAGACAGCGATAAGAGCCGCAGCTCCTAAAAATAAATTCAGACGTTTCATAACCACTAAAATTTAAAGTGTCATGCTCCGTCCTATACAAATTTGGTGTAAAAGTCCACTTTTAGAGATAATATTTTTATATTTACCGGATCATGAACGATTACGCGATAAATATTACAGAGGCTCTTGACAAATGTACTGAAGACATTACATGCCTTGACACGGTCACACTTGACGCTCACATAAGAGCATATGACCTGCTGAATGAACTGCTATCCGATGACATCCAGATATGCTTCGGCAACGACAAGTTCACTCAGGCAGCTGAGAATTTCCTGAAGGCAATGAAAAGCCATAGCATAGTTTACGATGTAGACGCTGCAACCAAAGATCTTGAAGAAAAGCTGAAGCCGCTCGATGAGGCAGTCAACGAGGCACGCTTCAAGGCAGCTGCAGCGGCGTCGCTCCACGAGTTCGCAAAAGAGGTGTTCCACATCTGGCAAAATTCGGGAATATTTGCCCGCAGAAGAGCTCTGAAAGATCTACGGGCAAGGGCAGGATTCCGCTTGGAACCACACAGGATCGGGAATTATGTTGCAAAGACCTTTGACCTGATGAATGATGCGCACTCTGGATTTGCAAAAGCACAGCAGGCAAGGTTCGCAGCAGATGTATCATACAAGATCAAGCCTGACATCTATGAACATCTGCGCGACGAAATACTTAGAAACTCCTATTTCCACTCTGATGGGATGGAGCTGTAATCATCCAAGCGGCGGCATCCTTTGAAGCAATCGTCATAGTCTGTCGGAGCAAGGAATTGTTCGTCATTCAAATGACGTTCATACAGATGATAGGATCCAACACCATCAATTGCCGTAAATGGAGACTCACCTTCTACTGACGAGCAACCTGAAAATGTTTGAGAAAAGTTTTTGACCATTCGGCTGTAGTCAAAAAGTTGCCATGGTATAGCCTCCAGACTCTTGCAGCCCTGGAATGTTCCCTCGTAAGATGACACACGTGGAGATCCTTTAAAGAAATTCCATGGAATTCCCACCAGTTCCTCACATCCACTGAATGCATAACTGAAGTCTGTAACTTCCGGGCATGCCCAGAAAACATTCTTCATAAGACCTACTATTGAGGTTCCGCTGAATACATATGAAAAATCAGTCACCTTGGTATTATGTAGGAAGATGTGTTCAGGAATGGCAGTTATTGCCTCACAATCACTGAATGTCCCTCTGAAACTCAAGGCTTTAGTACAATTTCTAAACAAAATTTCAGGCAAAGCCGTAATAGAAGTGCATCCTGAGAATGTATGATTAAAATTCAAGACTTCAGAACAATCTTCAAACAGAGATTCAGGAATGCGTGCAATATTGACACACCCATAGAATGTAGAAGTAAAGTCAGTCACACCCTTGCATCCGGCAAATAGAGATGAAGGTATGGAGGTCAATTCAGAACAGTTGCGAAATGTTGCACTAAAATTAGTGATATGCTTCATATTCTTGAACAGTCCGACAGGTATGGATGTCAGGCCTGAACAACCACTGAAGGCATGTCTCATTGATTTCGCCTCCTTACATTCATCAAAAAATCCGTCATGGATAGCTTTCAATGCGATGCAACCGGAGAAAACACCTTCAAAATCTTCTGCAGAAACAGCTGACGCAAACAGATCTTTCGAAACTGTTTCCAAAGCCACACAATCAGCGAAAGCATAATCAAAAGATTGTACCGAAGATAAAGCACCATTGATATCAGCAGGCAATGAAGTCAGATATGGATTACCTTGGAACGCACGCTCCATTGACTTCAGTCCGATATTACCCCATTGCTTGATCGCACAAACGGAATGAGGAAAATCAACTTTTTCTAATCTCATTGAACTATCTAGTCCGGCAGCGTTTCCTGAAAGTTTCACATCTACAGTTCTCGGCTCATAGTACGAATATTTATGAGATATCACACCACCTTCCAACAATTCAGATTGCAGAGCTGAATAATGCTCTACAACGCCATCGCCCCAGTCAATATATAGATCTGATTCCCAATCCAGCACAATTGGAAGATAGGCTGTAAAGTCATTGCTGTAGTTTACTCTTACTGTCAATATCATATCATTAGGATTGACAGACGGATCATTCAGCTGAATGACAGACAATTCGGCAAGCACAGTTGTTCCGTCAGATGATAAAAGAGAAACAGTGGTAGAACGCTTCTTATCTGTATCATTATCCTTTACAGTCATTGTGAGCTCATAATACTCATCGGCCAATGCACTCACTGATGTTGTAACCCATTTATCCACAGCAGATGCCTTAAGGCCTCTTGAAGATTTCACAGATAACGTATACGTCTCACCATTCTCCGGAACGACGAAATCTGTTCTGGTTATGCTGAAATATGCAGAACCCTGGGTAATCGTAATAGTCTCAAAAGCGGTACTTCCCATGTTTTCGTAGTACAGTTTCACGCTACCTGTACGCACTGCCTCTGCAGTATTTTCTGCCACAGCAATCTTCAGGACGCTCTGCTTCATGTGAGCCTTCGTACCCGTCTTTTCCACTGTCAGCCAAGAATTTCCGCTCTGGGCGACGTAATCAACATTGGCAGAAACCGGGACAGTTATCTCGCCACCGGCCGCACTCATGTAATATTCAAGTCCAGATGACACCGAAAGTTTTGACTCATAGAAGTTTATGACCTTCACAAAAGAATAGCCTTCCCCGTCTGAGACAATCACATTTATAAAACCATCCGAATACTCAGCCGGACATTTTACATAAATATTTCCACGTGAAGATGAATTCGACGCAACCCGGACAACATAATTTCCGTCTGACGAAGCAGTAACGACAGTCTGAGCTGTCGCATCAGTAAGTGTGTAGCCGATGACAAGCTCACCTCCAGGAACAACACCGGCCTCAGAATTGTCAATATTGAAGGTTATGCCCACCTTCATCTTCAAAGGGATGGTCACGACATTGCCGTCGGCCATATTGAAATATACATTCTTTCCATCCTGCCTTACGCCAGTAAAAATACATGCAGGAGCGGTAGCATCACTGCCGTCCTCTCCGGTTGCCTTACCAAGCTTGGTCCATGATTTTTCGTTATCATAAGAAACATACCAATCCCCTTCTTCAATCTTGAACTTAGGAGCTATGGCATCCTTTCCATCAGCGCCATCAGCTGCAGAAGCCTTAACCTTATTTCCGGCATCATCACAAAGCCATTCACCGTTTACAGTCCAATACCAGATTCCGTCCGTATCCTGCTTTGCTCCTATCTGAGGAGTAGAGCCATCGCTGCCTGACTCTCCGTCAGCACCGTCACTGCCATGATAGATTGCTATCGGCTCATTATTATTGAAGGTAATAAGGTATCCTACTTCCACACCATTCTCAGTCAAAGAAGTCACAGATGTGATTCTATCACCTTCTTCATATGCATAAAGAAGATCCATAAGGTTCATCACCTCATTATTGAGATTCGAGCAGAGTGACTCAAGGTATTGAATACGATTCTCATGATCGTCAACCTTATTTCTCAGGTCAGTATCATCAAAACATGCAGTGAAGATGCCGCACAAAAGCGCTAAAGCAAAAGAAAGGGACTGTTTCATATCATAATATTTTCTCATGCAAATATAACTTTTTAGTCTTGATTATGTAACTTTGGTCATATAAATACTAAACAAACATCATCATAACTCAGCGTCAAGCGTCTGCAAGACCAGCTTGACGAATTCAAAAAGACAGGGAAATAATGGACAGATATATCTTTAATGTGATTGTGCCGAAGTATGGAGAATTTGATTCTGCGCACAAGGAAGATCACGCATTGACCGTAATAGACCAGGCCATGCTTTTATTGGATGGTATGGGTCCGTGGGTTAACAGCCAAGAGAATGTTGCTCCGGAATGGCTGCAGGAAGTTGACAGAAACATATTGAAGATGGCTGCAGCATGTCATGACCTTGGTCTGATTAACGGAAGGGAGAGACATCACCTTGACTCCGGAGAAATCATTAGAAAGAATGCTGCACTACGTCAGTGGTTCACTGAAGAAGAAATTGAGACGATTGCCCAGGCTGCGGAAGACCATCGCGCATCAGGCACTTCGGAGCCACGCAGCATCTACGGCAAGATCGTAGCAGAGGCCGACAGGGTAATCGACACTGAGACGATCATACGCCGCACTATCCAGTTCGGTCACAAACACTACCCGGACCTGAGTCCGGAGGAACATATCCAACGCGCAATAAGCCACTTGAAAGAGAAGTACGGCAGAGGCGGCTATCTGAAATTATGGATTCCCTGGGGTGATAATGCAACACGCCTGAATGCTCTTCAGGACCTCATAGCAGACGACGAGGCTCTCCTGACTGCAGTCAGACGTGTTTACATGCTACAATAAATCAGCATCCAGAATCTGGGCAGCATGATTCTTTGTATCAACCTTCTCGATGATTTCTGTCAATACGCCGTTTTCATCAAAGATGAAGGTCTTACGCAGCGTTCCCATATATTTCTTACCGTATAGAGTCTTTTCTCCCCAGGCACCGAACGCCTGGATCATTTCTGTGGAAGTATCAGCCAGGAGTGTAAATGGAAGCTCATATTTCTCCGCAAACTTCTTGTGTGAGTTCACACTATCCTTGCTGACTCCCACGACATTATAACCACGGGCAACCATCGCCTCATAGTTATCACGCAGGTTGCATGCTTCCTGAGTACATCCGCTGGTATTATCCTTCGGATAGAAATAAATGATGGTCTTTTTTCCGAGCAGATCCTTACTCTCTAAAGTTTTGCCGTTCTGATCCAATACCTGGAACTCCGGCATCTTGTCTCCAATCTGTAACATATAATCTATCATTAGTTCTTGTTGGAATCATCAACATTCTTGCCGAGCATCTCATCGATTATTTCAAGAACGATAAGAGATGTTTCAAGCGAATTATATTCGGACTCTGTCTGACCGTTGTCTACAAGGTCAGCGAATTCCTTGAACTCATAGTAATACTCGTTGTAAGGCAGTCCATCACTGAGTAATGCGCGTCCCGGTTTCGGTCCCTGACCTGATGTAGGAGCAGCATGAGGAACAATTTCAGCTTTACGAGCGATGTGGATTTCATCCAGAATCAGATTACCCCGTTCGCCGGCAATCTCAGTCGGCAGAAAACTGTCATATGACTTTGACCATGAAAGGACCGCATCCATCCCGTCATAACTCAGGCATGCAGTTCCATATACATCAGCCTCTCCTTCATTTGTCTGAATGGTATTCAACCTGCCCTGTACACAATCCGGACGACCGAACAACGCCACCAAAGGATACAAGGTATACACTCCGACATCACGAAGCGCACCAGCCGTACCAGGCTTGAATGATGTTGCCACATCACCTTTCTTAAGAGCCTCATACTTGGATGAGTATTGACAGAAGTAAGAACTATATTGACGGATAGGAGCGATTTCCGAAAGCTTTGATGCAACATTGCGGAAGTTCGGATTCAAAGTCGACACCATAGCTTCCATCAAAAGGCACCCACTTTCTCTTGCAGCCTCAATCATTCTCCTGCCCTGCTCTGCATTTATTGCCAGCGGCTTTTCGCAAAGGACATGCTTCCCGGCTTTCAGGCAGGTTATCGTATAGTCACAATGTGTCTGGTTTGGAGTACCGATGTATATGGCATCGACCTGCGGATCCGCCGCCATCTCCTCTACCGAAGTATATATCTTTGCTCCTTGAGCCAATGGATTACGGTTCACAAACGCCTCTGCAGCCTCTGACGTCCTTGAGCAAACAGCTGTTACCTTTATTCTTGAATCCTGCGCTGCGCCTTTCAACACCCAGTCACTGATTCTTCCTGTACCTATAACACCAAATCTTAACATATCCACTTCTTTACTTGCGTGTAACAATTAAAACTCAAAAATCCTTTCATAAGCATAAACTAGTTGTAATTGCGGTCACAAAGATAACATTTTACTCCATAATGTCTCAAAGAAGAAATGGTAAACAATGCTCCCTAAGCACAGTAGTTTTGATTGTTGTTCTTCCTGCAGGTATTGATGTATTTAAGGATATTATAAGAAAACAAAAAAGCCATGGATACTCAGATCAGGTGAGTAGCCACTGAATGAAATGCGCCCATATTAGCGCAACGCAGATACTTCTGACTATCAACACTTTAAACAATCACAGGTGGGCTATTTTGCCCACCTTCAAACAGCTAAATCATTGACTATCAACACAAAGCAAAACACGCCCCAAAAAAACCTAAGCGCTCAAATATCCTTTATACTATTTGTATTACACTTGAACGAACTCTTGAGTACGGATTCTAAAGCGGTACAGACCTTACCACCTGTAGCAGTTTGATGGTAAAGTGCTACAGATGGGTACGCGAGAGGTTCGGAGAACATAGAAGCAGCGATGGCGCCCGACCCGAACAAAGTTAGTGGTCGAAGTGCCCTAATAGGGGCTGCCAGAGCGAGGCGAAGACTGGGGTTAAGATAGTTCTGAAAAGCGATAGGCTTTGAACTATTTGTTCAAAGCTGTAGCAACATCAACCGCACAAGCAACTGTACAACCTACCATTGGGTGTTACCGATGCCGAGGAATCCCATCATCTCAATATGTGAATATTTCAGAAAAATCTACCGAACCTAATATCAGAATGCCAGACAATCATAAGTTTCCAAAATCTCCTCCTGTCTCAGACCTAGGTAACGCTTGGTGATTGCGATGCTGCTATGATTGAACAGTTCCATCAGCTTAACTAGGGCGAGTTCGGAGTTTTCGCTGTTCATGTTGTAAACCTGTCTACCAAAGGTCTTGCGGAGTGAGTGACCATTGGCGACTAATCGGAAACAGGTCGTGCATTGATTACAAGAGGTCGTTCCGTCCATGAAAACGAGCGTTTCTATGGACAGAGTGATGAAATTGATGATATCGGCCAGAAAATAGGGCCTTTTCTTGGACGTGAAGGGTTAAATGACAGTTCCAGCCAGAAAAAGGGGCGTTTTTATGGCCGCGGAAGTGGAAAAAAAAGAGATACCCCAATCGGAGTATCTCTCGTAAGTATTTGGTAATGAGATGCCCGATCAAGTCGGGCATGACTCATTGTCATTACCGGCTCGACCGGTAATCTCTTACTTGTTGAGCGCAGTAGCAACGTCAACCGCACAAGCTACAGTACAACCTACCATTGGGTTGTTACCGATGCCGAGGAATCCCATCATCTCAACGTGTGCTGGAACTGATGAAGAACCTGCGAACTGTGCGTCAGAGTGCATACGACCCATAGTGTCGGTCATTCCGTATGAAGCTGGACCT
>JAEIGA010012787.1_pt1 | contig 12762 bp, 16 predicted proteins | sample 9270691 | NCBI WGS metagenome assembly JAEIGA01 (sample SAMN17057246, study PRJNA624740) | gut metagenome | biome: biome; isolation source: fecal sample | host: Bos grunniens | place: China: Xizang | collected 2019 | reverse complement strand
AGAACGTGTACCATTCATCAAGTTTGTGATTACGTCTGTCAGGGTACAGACCTGCCAAAACCTCATAGTTCAGTTGCACAGTGCGTTTCTGATTGTAGGAAGAAGGCAACAGTTGAATCATCTGCCACCACTGCTGTTTGTCATTGTGTTCCAGATATTGAATCCGGGCAATGTTCATGACGTGAATTATGTCTTCCAGCACCATACGGTTCCGGTCATCCAGATGTTCATGACTGAAGTCATCCGGTGTAAACGGTTTGACATGAATCTTGTGCATTGTTGAACATGAATTGGCAACGGTACCAATCTTATATGTGTCAAATTCTTTCCACCAGTACAAGGGTGCAGTGATGTCACAGGTCACAGTCAGCATCCGTCTGTACTTCGCATGGACACTGCCACCTGCGGCAAGTCGCATCATCAGATCACGGTCATTGGCACCAATGACAAAATCACCGATGCACTCATGATGGTCTTTACAGAATGGATGGGTGCATTCCTCTTTGCATGCATAACTGTCACTTCTGTCCCAACTGTTCATGGGATTTCGCATCCCTCTGATGGCGGCTTCCCAACCATAGATTTCTGTGTTGTCAATCTTAATCATGACCTTCACCCCTCAATCTTGCGTTTTCCTCTCGCAAAAGACGGATGAAGTCCTTCTGTTCATCAATAGTGTCAATCGCATCACTGCACCCCATAAGCAGGGGGAAATAATTCATATAAATTTCCTCTGCCACCGTAAAAGCGATTCTTGACCCACGGTACTCAAAGAAAAGACCATCTGTGTTGATGTCTTGGTTATTCTCAATAAACCGTTTCAATTCATCAAAAAAGTTAATCATGACTGTTCACCACCCATCTGACCACAGGCCGCACCAAGTTCCAGAAGGAACGTCATGACCTTACTGCCGTAAATGCCATATTTGTTCAGCACCCGGACAACCGGTGCCATGGACTGTTCACCCAGCATCATGGCATTCAGAAATACTTCCGGGTTGATGTTAAATTCACTCATCGTCTGCTCCCTCGCTTTCGTGTTTCTTGCAGATTTCTGCAATTTGCTTATCATATACGGCATCTATGGCATCACCAATTTGCAACAAATTAACCTTGTTATAGTCATTGCCACGGCACATATCAATGAAAACATCCATGATGGCATTTCTAAAACGGTCTATTGCTTCCACCGCAACCTCGGCTCTCGGTGCGACATCTTCTGTGGTGGCAGAAAACAAATCATCTGCTTTGATAAACCACTCACTTTTTGGGAATGGCATACCCTGCACTTGAAAAGAGTATTTTTTCTTCTTGTTTAGTTTATCCGCATCAATGTATCTACTCATCGTCTGCACCACCTTCACAGTCAGGACACACCTGCCGGCCTTCCGGGATTTCATCACCGCAACTGACACACCTTTCAGTGGTGTCTTTTTTGGCATAGTCATTCAGTTCCGGTTTGTGAATGCAAGTCCAGATGCAACACAGGATGTTCCAGCAGAATGCCCTGTCATGGGGTTCATCCCTGTCACCCCTCAACCACTTCAGATAATGCCTGACCGCACTATCAATGTAGCAGTGGGTGGGGATGCCCTTCTGCCAGTTGTTTTCACCATACTTCTTGCACCCTTCTTCAAAGTGCTTGGCCACTTCAAGGAACAGGGTGTGGGGGTCAGGGAAAAGTTTGTTACCCGGTAACGCACGATACAGGAACATAACGTGACCTGTGTTCATGAAGTCTTGTATCTGAATAAGTGTAGGGTCAGCAAGCCCCTTGCCAACCACATCCAGCGGCAACAGATCACAGCGGCCTTTGCCTTCCTGAATGTCCCTGACAGCACCGGTGTCAAACTGTCTTCTGGTGCCGCTGTCCTTGATGTGGGGTACTTCATCAACCTGTGTACCAAAGAAAAGTTCATACCACTTGTCAATAATATCGGCAGGTGAGAAGTCTAAATTGTACCTACCACAAAAATCATTGCCCTTAAAAGGACAGTCATGACATGGGTGTGAATTACAAAAATCGTGAAGTGCATTTCTCTTTTCTTGCGTTGTCATTGTTCCTCACCCCCCTCAAAAGAAATCAGCAATAATGTACATAAGTAAAGCACCCCATGTCAGCGCATAGTTGACTTTATCCACATCTTTCTTGGGGTTTATCAGATTCAGAAATCCAACCCCCACCCACAAAACAAGTTCAATAATCTTCCAAACCATTACTTATATTTCCTTTCATAAAATCGTTCCAGTGCGGCATAGAAGGGACAGTTGCGGTAGTTTGTTGGGTGTGCACACAACCCATACAATACATCCCTTCTTACCTGTGCATCAGGGAAGTGCCAGTCACCACATTCACAGTGACTGACCCCTTCCTTTTCGTACCTATAAAATGGGCATTCTGCGGCAATCGGCATACAAACACCCTACCTTTCCATGGTTATTCATTTCACAAACACCCTTATTCTCTTTCCGTTGACCCTCTTGGCCACCGTTTGACAATCCAGTTGCCTGTTGATTTCCTTGCTGAACGTTGCCAGACCCATGGACTGGAATCCATTGTCATTACAGAAGATTTCATATCTGGAATGAACCAGTCTGGTTTCCTGATTGATGATTTCTTCCGTTTCAATTTCAGACAGAAACAACAAAATGGGGTTGTTGTATTCGGTGTATTCCTTGATTTCCTTCTCCACCTTCTGCGACTGGGTGAAGGAATGGTTTTCCAGAATGCGTTTCAAACCTTCCACACCAATCTTGACCAGATATTCCATGACTTCAGGTGCCTTCAGTTTCCATGCAATGTAGGGGTCATAATCCGGGTCATTCTTGGTGAATGTGGCATTGAATGGGATGATTACCATTCTGCGTAACACCGCACCGGTTCTGTCCTTCATTCTGGGAATCTGGTTGGCACTGAAAATCAACTTTACAAAGGGTTTGAAAAAGAATAAATCCTGTCCTTTGTTTTCCGCTTTGATCAGGTTGCCAGACACAATTTTCTTGAAGTGTGCAATGCTTCTGCCGTGAAGGAATTCATCACTGATGTCATCACCAATGTTGGCCAGTTTGCCAAACATGGTGACCGGTGCAAACCTTTCATCCAGTTCATCCAGACCCAAGTTTGAAGTGTTCTGGACACCCAAAACATCCTGAAGCATCTGAAGGAAGGTTGACTTAACGTTGGCCTTCTCACCGGTCAAAAACATGGACACGGACAGTTCATTTCTTCTGAAGAAACAATACCCAATACATTCTGCCAGCAGTTGACAGATTTCAGGGTCATGGCATGCCATTTTTTCCAGTGTTTTTGCGGCAATCTCACTGTGTGCGGCAGGGTTGTAATTCCACGGAATCTGGTTGGTGATGACCATATCCGGGTGGAATCCAATCAGACTGTCACTGGCAAGGTCATAAATACCATTCTTGAATGCTATCAAATTGGCATCTGCTGTGGGTTCATTGTCAGGACACATCACTTCAATGTACTTCAACACTTCTTTGCGCTGTGCATCCTTCATTTGCGGATATGCCTTCAGCATCATGAATTCAATGTTCCTGTACCCGGCACAGTAAATGCCATCCTTGTACACATGCAACTGGCCGTTGATGCGCTTGATGTGGTGTTGGTTTATCATCCAGTTTGCAAAGCCATCGTGCAGAAACTTTTTCCCATCAAAGAAAATGGGTTTTTCAAATGCTTCATCACGCAAAATCACCGCCAGTTCAGCATCTTCCAACGGTTCCGGAAGCACATAATTATTGATGATTTTGATGGTTTCCCGGCACTGGTCATTGGTCATGCCCAGTTGGGTCTGAAGCACCAGAATATATCCAAAAAAATCATTGTTTCTGCTGGCTGTCTGGGTGAAGTCAATCTTGGTGTTGACCGGGTGCATCCACAGGGGCAGTTCATCATATTCCCCTGCTTCCGGATCAATCTCACCCCATTCACAGAAACGTTCTTCACCGTCAACCTTCAGCACTTCCGGCATACCACCGGTCTTGATGTCAGCAACCAGACCACATGCCAAGGTCAACCCGGTGCCGCATCTGTCAACACCGCTGTTCCGGAAGGTGAAGTGTTTGCCACGTTTGGTGCATGTCACCCTGCACTTAATCTGCAAATCTTCAACAATTTGCATCATAATTTCAGCAGATTTTGCATCATCCAGATCAATCATGATACAATCATCACGCAAAACCCCAGCAAAAGAAGGCAATTTTTGCACTTCTTTGTATGACTTGAATTTGTCCAAACCCTTGTATTTTTCGGTGGGTTGCTTACCTTCTGTGGCAATAAAACCCTTATACAATCCACCCATGTGTCAGACCCCCAAATCAATACCATATTTGATGCGGTAATACCTCTTGTCTTCATCAGAAAGGCGGTCTGCCAGAATCTGCCGCATGACGGTGTTTTCTTCTTCCAACCTGTCAAGGTTCATCACCATAAGGTCTTCATAAAGACCGTACAGACCATCATAAATGGTTTGCATGTTGCCCTGTGTCACCGGGTCATCAGGCCATTCAATTTCATTCTGAAGGGCTTCAAGCAACCCTTCAAACTGTTGTAAATCAATCATTTTCTTCACCAGACCCTTCCAAAAACACTGATTTTTTACCAGACCCAAAACAAACACTGCACTGGGTTGACGTGCCATTTCGCAATCGGTCACCCCTGACTGTCAAAAATCGTCCACAGTCACACATACAAACCCAGTGTGCCTGACCCTTTGCGTTGGTGCGCTTACTCTTACGGATAACCGTCAAGTGCCCACACCGCTTATTTCTCATATCCTTGTATTTCATAAAATTACCCCAAAATCTGCAAGTCTTTTAATGGCCAAATCTATGTACCATTGTTTGTCCAGATATGCTGGACACCCTACACCGTTGACATCATCATTCACAATGAAGCACTTGTCAGGTGTGTTGCCAAACTTGGCCGGATTGCTCCCATCCCTACACTTCAGGATTTTACCGTCAGCACGTCTGGTGGAAGCAAACACCCGGTAACACTTGTATGAATACCGGTGGCCATTGTGTTCCACATGCTCATATTTACTGGACAGTTTGACCAGTTTCTGAAATTCCATCAGATCATCACAACCATTGATGGTCACTGCCGGGTGAATACCCTTGGTCATGTAGTCCACCAATGCCCGGTTGATGATGGGAAGGTCTGCATCCAGTCTGGACAGTTCCTTCACGTATGCCCCTTTGCGTTCATACTTGTCAGCACCGGTGAATTTGAACAGGTAGTTGTTCACATCCTTCTGGTAAATGAAGTCCACCTGATCAAATGCCAATTTAATCTGACACCGGGCTGTACTGCATGTGGTTTCCCACTCATAACAAATGTCATCCAGCATATTGAATGCTTCATCCGTGTCAGGAATCTGGACAATCAGACCATCTGTGTTTGACTGTATCAGTTCAAACCCCGGTATTTTCTCCAACCATTCCAACAGCATGATCAGCATCAGTTGGCAGTTCACCACCATGGTGTTGTTCATGCAGGGGTCATAGGCCGGGTTGTTTTTGTCCTTCATGGCACCGGAAAGACTGTTCAGCAGTTTCTTATACGGTGCCTGTTCTTTCTTCTTTCCAGCGGCCTTTAATGCCATTCTGGTGTCATATACCTCTTTGTATTTCTCCGGGTGTTTGGCGGCTCTGGTTACCCTCTGGTGGGCAATCAGGTAACTGGGGTAATAACTCCCCACGTCAACGTGCAAAATCAATCCTTTGCGGAAAATTGGCCTTTCTGATGCACCGTGAATGCCACCCCAACCATCAACATGCGGAATGCCGCAAATGTTGGTGGTCAGTGACCGGTTGTAAAAGAATTTGCTGAATGCTTCCGGGTCAGTGTGGTCATACTTGTAACGCTGTGACGGTGTAGCTGTCGCATAGGCCGCTTTCATCTCTGCAATGCAGTCCCGCTTGGCATTTCTGAACCATTCCAGCACAGATGAATATTTATTCAGTTTGATAAACGGTTCAATGAAGAAGTCAAATTCATCATCACGGTCAGTCTTGACACAATCCAGCACCTTGGCCGTGATTCCGGCATCCGTCTTCCCCAAATAGGACAGGGGAAGGTTGAAGACCTGACACATCTGCAACATGGCATCAAATTCACTTTTCCGTTCCAGAAATACTTCCACGGTCTGTTCCACATCATGGCGGCAATACTTGACCGTTTCTGCAATCTCTGCCGGGGTCAGTTTCCGGTCAATGCGGAAGTCCACGTCTGATTCCTTGATGTTATGCCCCATGAACCCTTCCATGGTCTTCAGACCAATAGGTGGGTTGGGCATCACATCATAGTTGTTCAGGGGAATCTGCCAGAACAGGTTTGAAAACATCCAACCGGGTTTGTCCTTGACAATAATCCAGTCATTGACTTCCTTGGGGTCAAAATCCAGCAGAATTGCCCTCAAAATGAATTGGTCATAATTACGGCTGTTGTAACCACACCAGATGTCATTTTTATGGTCTTCATAGAATGCTTTCAACGTTGCCGGGTCATTGATGATGACATGTTCCTTCTGGGCTTCCATGTCCAGAATGACCACCAACCAGTCATGGGAAAAAATCTCAAAGTCATAGAACAGAATGGCAATCACCCCCGTCTTCACAGATAGTCACAATGTGTCTGCACAGTTCTTCAGGAATTACAGACCGTTCTTTGCTACCATTCAAACCCTGTGTCCCGGTTCTCGCCCCTCTCGGTGCACTGATGTGACAGGGGTCACCATTCTTGCACATCGGTTTGAATCTCGGATTTGGATGGTTTGTCCAGATGTCTGTGGGTTTCATTCGTGAATCACCATACTGGCAATACGTCACCGTGTATCTTGGCAACCCCTGCATCCACGTCATCTTCCGCATCCCACCCCTTGGGTTTTCTATAAACCAGTATTTTGGGGATAATGCCAAAATCAATCGCAAAACATGCTGGTCAACAGCATCACAAAATTTTGCATAACCGCTGACAGGATCAAGATTTCCGGTTTGCGGATTTTTCACCCTGTGATGACTAATTGCCGCAATACTAAATGTGGCACAGTCTGGGCTTGCCCAAATTACATCCGGTCTGCCAAACTGTTTGATTATCAAGTCAGCGGTGACCGTCATGATGTCTGCGTATAGGTCAATGTTGCTGAAGGACTTGTCCCATTCCACAGAAAAGACTTCGTGTCCTCTTGCTTCAAATGCCTTCCCAATAGATTTGGTGCCGGCAAACAATTCAAGTATTTTCATTTTGCAAGTCATCCCTTCAAATATTTCTGTAAATCCGTGACTGGGTTTTTGGGGGTATTTCCATATATGTAATGAAATTCAGTGTGGCAGTTTCTACAAAGACAAACACACTTCTTCACTTCCTTCTCTATGGCTTTTCGCCCTCTGCCCCGGATGCTTCTGCTGATTCCAAACTCCTTTGCTTCATTGTCAATGTGGTGAAAATCAATAATGTAAAATCTATCTTCACCACACTTCACACAGGGTGTTTTCAATGAATTTACAAAGTCTATTGTCTTTTGCCGTTGGAATTGATTTCGTTCTGCATATTTTCCTTTCACGGATAATCACCCCTCAATAAACCCTGTGGGGTATTAAAAACCCCACAGGAATATATTTTCAATTACTCTGCATCGTAAACTTCTTCAATCTTGTAGGTGCTGTAACCCTTGGACTGACCGTAATCCAGCAGGTATTCAAAGCGACCATCAACCGCTTCATGGATGTCCATAACAAAATCATTGACACCTTCAAGGTTGCTGTCCTTCAGAATCAGGTTGATTTCTGCCTTGTGGGTGTCATCGTCAAGGATTGCAGACAACATGTCCACCACCCTGTGGCGCATCCAGTCTTCATGGAACACACCGTTGTAGAAAATCAGACTGTCCTTGTATTCACCCTTCAGAATCTTGAACCAGATGGACACCATGGGATTGCCACCCTTGGACATCTTTGCTTCCATCTTGTCAATCTTGACTTCATAGGTGCCAACCGGCACTTCCTTGTAGTCACCACCGCTGGCATTCTGGCTGATTTCCTTCTGGCTTGCCGCCAGTTCCTCTGCGTTGATTTTGCTTGCGTACTTATCAAAAATAGACATAATTATTTACCTTCCTTTTCTTCAATGATTTTGATGAATTTATAGTATTTTGACAGTCCCCACTTATCAGGGTCAGTACCTGTTACATTAGCACCCTTGTCTTTGCTATATGTGAATCCACGGTCATTGGTCAGGGTGCCATTCTCCCACGTGTAGACCTTACCAATGGTGAAAAACTGTTCCGGTCTTTTATACTCAACGCACACAACCTTGAAGGTCTTAACTGTTTCTTCAACCTTGGTGATGACCAGATCACCAAAGCAGATTTCACCCTTTCGCAACTCCGCACAGGTGATGGTCTTGATGCAGTTGCCATTGGTGTGATAAACCGACACACCAGCAAAGATGCGCTTTTCACAGTGGATAAAAGACCCGGCTTCAATGCCCTCACCGGCTTCAATGCCCCAACCGGCTTCAATGCCCTCACCGGCTTCAATGCCCCAACCGGCTTCAATGCCCTCACCGGCTTTAATGCCCCAACCGGCTTTAATGCCCCAACCGGCTTCAATGCCCCAACCGGCTTCAATGCCCTCACCGGCTTCAATGCCACAACCGGCTTTAATGCCACAACCGGCTTCAATGCCCTCACCGGCTTCAATGCCCCAACCGGCTTCAATGCCCTCACCGGCTTCAATGCCACAACCGGCTTTAATGCCCAAACCGGCAATCAAGGTTCTTTGAACCTTGATATACTTCTTACTTACAACCTTGCCACGGACAATCAGACGGTCATCCAGTTCAATTTCAATAGTTTCTTCAGAAATCAAATCACCTTCCAGTACATAATCACCGTTGGCAATTTGCTTCAATCCATCCCATTCTTTGTTCAGTTTCATGATGTTGTTTCCTTTCTTATGCTCTGGTTCTTCTGGTTCTGCGTACCGGCTGACTGTCATCATTCGTGACCGGCTGTTCCACAGGGGTTTCCATCTGCTCAACCTGCTCCCTCAACCTCGCCATGACTTCTTCCGTTTCATCGTCAACCATCAGCATGGGGGGTGTTTCCGTTTCCATAACCGGTTTTCTGCCCTTTCTGGCCGTCTTTTCAGGTTGGGTGGGTTCTTCTACCGGTGCAACATCCTGACCGCCCACAGTGGCATAAAATGCTTCAATGGCATCGCAAGACAGGGGAATCTGGGTCTTGCCGTGACTGGTGATTCTACCACCACCAAAGACCACGGAATCAGACTTGAAAGACAGGTATCTTCCGTCATCCTCAACCAACACACGGCACACAATGTCAACCATGCCGGCAATCTTATTGGCAATCTTGTCCTGAATGTTGGGTCTGATTGCCGTGATTTTGTCGCCAGACCTCTTGGTGATGTCTTTGGACATGTCTTCATGGCTGATCAGAATGACATTGTAGGGAAGATTCAGCAGTCTTCTGAAGGTGGACAGGAATTCGGTTCTGACCTTATCCCATGCCCTGAAACTGTCTTCAGATTCATGGGTGATGCCCATTTGCTTGTACATGTACAGGCGGCAAGATTCATACGTGTCTTCCAGTAGGTCAACAACAATGGTTTCAAAGTCTGACCCTGCTTCAAGGTCATCAATAGCACCCTTGAAGACTTCCCATGCCAGTTTCTTCTGGCGGCCATCCATGGTGTCCTTGATGGGCAATCTGGCCATTGTGACGGTCTTCACATTTCCGTCTGTGTTCAGGTTCAAAGGTGTGGGTGCGGCATCACACACAGTGGTCTTTCCACTGAAGGGGGCACCGTAAATCCACATCTTTTTGAAGTTGGTGGCATCAATGGCCACACGGTTTGTACTTGGTAACATGTCTTGTAAATCTCCTTCTTGACAGTATTTTTTATAATCACACCAGTCACACAATCTGGTGGGATTTTTGGAATATTCAGTCATCTGTGGGATGACCTGTGTCAGTTCCAGATGGTCAATGACCTTCTGGGGGTTGTATTGGACAGGTTCAATCTTGGGTTGCACCTTGCCCAACTCCTTCATCAATCGTTGACGGAAGTCAAAGATTGTTTCTGTTTTTTTCTGTCTGATCTGCACCTTGGGAACAAAGACAAAATACATGTTGCGGATGTGCTTGCCGGGGTTCTTTTTCTCCCAGTAATATTTGTACAGGTGCAGTTGGCGGCTGTCCATGTAGCGCATCCAGTTGTTTGAATACTTGAAGTCATACAGGTCAAACACATCCACTTCATCAATGTGTTCATATCTCCCAAGGGGAACCAGTAGGTCAAGGGTGCCAATGAAGTTGGTGTCAATGACCTGTACTTCATGGGTGCCTTCCGGCAACAGTGCCTTGACCATGGGGATCAGGTGCCGTAACTTGATTTCTTCATCAATGTGTTGGTCTGTAATGACCGGGTAACTGTTGAAGTATTCTGCAATAGCGGTGTCAATGTCTGTTTCAATACCTTTGTGAAGTGCGGTACCAATAATCAGTGCATTGGCCGGGTCATCAGATGGTAATGTCTGAAGACCGTCAATGTACCGGCACTTATACTGGAATGGACACTGTTCAAAGGTTGACACAGCGGAATAACCAAAGGGGGAATGAATTTCAGGCATCACCGCCACCCCCTTTTCAGACCACAGAAGGCCACTATTTCAGTGCCAATGGTTGGTGGGTTCTGCTTGATGAACCTGACCAACGTCTGGAACCGGGGGAATTCATGGGGGTACAGCACCAAGGAAATACACCCGGCATCATCAATCTGGTTCAATTTCTGCACCTGAAGGTCAGAAGGTCTGCCGTTTGGTGCCTTCAACTCCACTTCAAGACTGATACCACGCACCACAATGTGCATGTCAGGCATTCCGGCTTTGATGTACTTACCACCACCCCACCGCTTTTCCCAGTAACCACAGGGTTCTGCAACCATGTCCTGTTCCGGGGTGCCCAGTGCATAAATGCCTTCAGATTCCAACCAGTCCTTGAATTTGTTTTCAAAACTTTTTTCAGCACCCATATCAATCACCTATGTATTCACGCATGCTGTCAAGGCATTCATCACAGTAATATTCACCGTCAATGCACACAGCATCATCCTGTTGAATGGGCATCAGACATCTGCAACACTTGGGCAACCTTGCCAGTGCTTTTTGCTGTTCATAATCGTGCCGCATGAAATCGGCAACCGGGTCATCTGTGTAACACATAGTCAAAATCCTTTCCTTTCAATGAATAAGTCATCTGTGAAATCCTTCCGTTCCTGAAGGGTTTGGTAAATCCATTCTTCAACTGAATTTTCACACTGTAAAATCCAGTAGAAACAAGGTCTGTTCTGACCCATGCGGTGGATTCTTTTCTTTGACTGTTCAAACAGGTCAGACCGTTCCGGTAAACTGAAGTAAATGATTTTGTTTGCCTTCTGAAGATTCAACCCCATGGCACCGGCCTGATATTGAATGAATGTGACGGAATCTTCATGGTTCTCATACGGTGTCAAAAGTTTCTGATCACCGTTGATGACCCCCCACGGTCTGCCAAGTTCATTGGCAATGTGAATCAACCGTTTTGCTTCCTCTTTGAAGTTATAGAAGACAATCACCCTGTCATTGGTTGACTGAAGCAGTTCCCGGAAGGCATCCAGTTTGTCACCGCTGTACATACCACACAACTGCCTTGCATACAGTCTTTTGGTGAAAATCTGGTCACCAATCAGTTCAATGTCACCCACCTTGACAATGCCTGTCTTCATGAATTTCCGGTATTCCTTTGATGTGGGAACCGTCACCGTTGTGAAGGTCTGTTCCGGAAGGTCAAAGACTTCTTCCGTTTTGACAAAATCGGCACCGTGTTCACGGAATTTCTGCTTCAACCGTTCCACATTCTTGTAGGGGTTGTCCATGTCCACAATCTTGTGGAAGAAACCATCAGATTCAATAGTCTTCCAGTTGACATATTGCCGGTTGTAAAGGTCTTCTGAAATGTTCCACCCCAGCAACTGTGCCTGTGTCCACAGGTTTTCATACTTGCCAGCAGTGGGTGTACCAGACAGCAGAATCACATTCTTGGGTTTCAACTGAAGAATGAATTTTGTCTGCTTGGCCGTTTTGTTTTGAATCAGTGACGATTCATCCAGCATCAGGGTGAAGTCTGTCAGATTCAGAAGGTCTTTCCTTCTCCATGCCAGTTCATAGTTGATGATTGCCACGGTTCTGTTGGCACCGTGATACCCATGCCATGCGGCATACCATGACATGAACACATCAACCTTTCCTTTTTTGGTCAGGTCATGAACCGCACATCCGGGGTAATGTTCCTTGAAGTGGTTCACCCAGTCATTGACCTTTGACTTCTGACAGATGATTATGTTTGTGTCACTGCCGTAGGACAGCATTTTTTCACTTCCAGTGAAGGTTTTACCCAGACCCATATCATGATAGTAGGCAACATTCTGAAAGCCCTTGGTGCGCTGTAATGCCGCTTCCTGATGGGGGAATAGTTTCATACCAGTCCCCCCTTTGGAATGGTCTTGGTTTGGTCAAGGTGTCTATGCACCAGCACCATTTCAGTGGGGGTGTCCTTTGCCACCAACCAGTCATAGGTATCAAGTCCTAACCGCTGGATGACCTTCCGCTGTTCGTATGTAGGTTTCTTGCCGTTTTTCATCTTGCATTTACCTTCTTCAATAAATTTTCTGCCGCTTTGT
>JAEIGA010012786.1_pt1 | contig 12762 bp, 8 predicted proteins | sample 9270691 | NCBI WGS metagenome assembly JAEIGA01 (sample SAMN17057246, study PRJNA624740) | gut metagenome | biome: biome; isolation source: fecal sample | host: Bos grunniens | place: China: Xizang | collected 2019 | reverse complement strand
GGCATTTTTTTAAATATTACTTTTTTAAATATTACTTTTCTCTGCAATTATTTTGAAACAGGAATTCAAATAAATCACATGTGAAACTGCGATAATCGCACTCCTCAGCATCTTCTTCTCAAACGAAGATGTTACCCCCACATCATCCACCGACGCTTTCAGCCCAAACTGGAATTGCAGAATATTCTCCAATTCCTGACAAAAATAGTCATAAGCAATCTCATCGGTGTACACTTTTACCTGCCTGCAAAACAATTCGCTGATATTCTCCAGTGACACCACATTTTTCAAAATCGCAATGACAATCAAATGAATAATCTGATTTGTGTCATACTGCTTCTTGACGGGACTTGCCACCAATCCTTTCTTCACGTAATTACTAATCATCGAATTCGTAATTTCAATATATCCCAAAGGCTCTAGTACACTGTTGATATATCGCGTAACTTGTTCCAGATACAACCCCATGTTTGGCACCTCTCTATAGCGTGGCAGGTGAAATTTCGCTATCGAGTTCGCCATTTTTTGTTTTAATTCATCTTCCATGCTAGTATTATATTTCGAAAAAAAATAAAAGTCAACGTCAAATCGGCTTTCCAAAATCGCTTGACACAACATTTATCAACTGATACACTAAGATAAGATAAGGTTTTCAAAACCAGATGAACTCATATATCGAACTCATAAATCGAAACAGTACACACGATATTCATAAGATACAGACAGTGTACTGATACGACATAAAAATTATAAACGAGGTAGAACAGATGAAATACAAATTAGTAGCTGATTCCAGCGCAAATCTTCTTACATTAGACGCTCCATTCGAATATGCTTCCGTTCCTTTAACATTGAATGCAGGTGATAAATCTTTTATCGACGACGCAAACTTAGACGTGAAAGAAATGGTAGATTTTTTAAGTTCCTACAAAGGAAAATCTGGTTCTGCCTGCCCAAGTGTTGCGGATTGGCTCAATGCATTTGGCGATGCCGACCGAATTATCTGTTTTACAATTACTAGTGGTCTTTCTGGAAGTTACAACGCTGCTCACATTGCTAAAGCTGATTACGAAGCAGAACATCCAGACCGCAAAGTATTTGTATTAGACTCTCTCTCTGCAGGTTCTGAATTGAAACTGCATATGGAAAAAGCAATCGAATTGATTCAGGTTGGTATGGACTTCCATGATTTGTGTATTGAACTTCATAATTATGCTCACAATCATTGTGAATTGATTTTCTGTTTGGAATCTCTGAATAACTTAGCAAACAACGGCCGTGTTAGTCCTTTGGTTGCTAAAGTTGCTGGTGTTTTGGGTATTCGTGTTTATGGTCGTGCAAGCAATCAAGGACAGCTCGAACAGAAAGACAAATGTCGTGGTGAAAAGAAAGCTCTGATTGCCATTCACAAATATATGAAGGAATTAGGTTATACCAGCGGAAAAGTTCGTATTGACCATTGCTTCAACGAAGGAGCTGCTCTCCAGTTAAAAGATATGATTTTGAAAGAATGTCCAAGTGCAGACGTTGTTATTGAAGAAACTCGTGGTCTGTGTAGCTTCTACGCAGAACAGGGTGGTCTGATGGTTGGTTTTGAAGTTGTAAAATTAAACTAAACAATATACAAGGGAATATCTCATGATGCTTGTATCATGAAATATTCCCTTATTTTAAAATTCGAACACTTTTTTGATGCTATTATAATGCAGGAAAATCCCTTGTCTGGCAAATTCTTCAATTTCTTCTCGCGTTGCCAGCATAAAACCGTCAGTTTCTTTCTCCTGTGCCTTCACATCTTTTTCATCAAAATCCATGACAAATCGGTACACATCAACAAAATAGTTATCTCCCTCGCCAGGATTTTCTCGCTGGTAAGTAAACATATATCCACCTTCTGCATCTGTCACGTCAAGCCCTGTCTCCTCCAAAACTTCACGTTTTACTGCATCCGCTGAGTCTTCGCCAGCCATCACCGCTCCACCAGAAACTTCCCACCAGCCTGGAGCCCAATGTTTTGTCATCACACGCTTGGTAATCAAAAATTTCTTATCTGGGCGACATACGACACCAAGAACCGTCAAATGATATTCTCCATCTTTCAGACACCAATCATTTCGTTTCATCGTACGACCTGTTCTCTGCTTATTTTTATCATAAATATCCCAAAATTCCATCGAAAAATCCCCCTATATTGTAATGGGGAGTTTCGAAAGAAACTCCCCAAAAAACTTACTCAGCACCTTCTGTTGCAAAATATTCTTTCATCAATTTAAATACAGTTCCAGACAACAATGCCACACCTATCAAGTTTGGAATTGCCATCAAACCATTAAATGTATCTGCAATACTCCACATTAGTCCCAAATCCATCGTAGCTCCCACAATGGAAACCAATACATATGCAACCATAAAGAATTTTGTATATTTACTTGCAAACAAGAACTCAAAGCATCTTGCACCATACAATCCCCATCCGATAATTGTTGAGAATGCAAAACAGCACATTGCAACGGCAGTAAAAATAGAAACCCAATTTCCATATGTAGCAACAAATCCGCTAATGGTCAGTTCTGCACCAGCCGCTTCTCCAAAGTCAATGGAAACACCACTACACAAGATTGTCAATGCAGTCAAAGTACAAATAACGATAGTATCTGCAAATACTTCAAAGATACCAAAAAGTCCCTGTTTTACAGGTTTCTTCGTATCTGCACACGCATGAGCGATAGAACCTGTACCAAGACCAGCTTCGTTAGAGAAAATACCACGAGATACACCACGTTTCATACTTACAAAGAAGGTTCCAACTACACCACCAGTTACTGCCATTGGATTAAAAGCACCTTCAAAAATCATTCCAAATACCGTTGGAACAGATTTGATATTGATAAATACTACACCCAAACCAAGAATAACGTATAAAACAGCCATAAATGGAACTAATTTTTCTGCAACTCGTCCAATACGTTTGATACCACCTAAAAATACCAATGCAAGAATCACTGCAATCACGATTCCGATAATCAGATTCACTGTTGGAACCGCTTCCTGTGCAACTACGCCATAGCTTAATAAAGCGGAGTTAATTGCTGCTGTAATTGTATTTACCTGTGTAGCATTTCCAGTACCAAATACAGTCAAAACACCAAACACAGCATATGTAGCAGCCAACCAGTGCCAGTTTTTACCCAAACCATTTTTAATATAGTACATTGGTCCACCAACGTACTCACCTTTTTCATTTGTTTCACGATAATGAACCGCCAAAGTTACTTCGGCAAACTTTGTACACATACCAAGCAACGCGGAAATCCACATCCAAAATACTGCACCAGGACCTCCGATAGCAATCGCACCCGCTACCCCAGCAATATTTCCTGTTCCTACGGTTGCTGCAAGTGCTGTACATACTGCCTGAAATGGTGTAATCGCACCATCGGATGCTTCTTTCTTCTTAAAAATTCTTCCCAAAGTTGTCTTCATTGCATATGGGAACTTGCGAATCTGAATAAATCTTGTGCCAATGCTTAAGTATAACCCTACTCCGATGATACAAATCATCGCTGGTACACCCCAGATAAAGTTATTCACTATGCCATTGACTTTTTCCAGCATGTCTAACATTTTTTCATACTCCTCTTTCCGTTCTCTTTCGTGCTTTCTGCACATAATATTTCACATTATAACACTAAATAAGTAAAGTGAAAAGTTTTTTTTCCTCTTTTTTGCCTACTCCTTTCGAAAACTTCTAGGTGTAAAAGCACCGTAAATCATGTATAATGTAGCTATCCGCAAAAATTACTGATAAACATTTTTACAGGAAGGAATCTTTATGAGTATTCAAGAACTTGTTTTCAAACAACGTAACTTTTTTCATACACACCAAACCATCGATGTAAATTACCGTATTTCTTACTTAAAAAAATTGCGTAATGCCATTTACACCCACGAAACCAAAATCCATGATGCCCTCAAAAAAGATTTGGGCAAATCTGAAACAGAAGGTTTCATGTGCGAAGTTGGTATGACATTAAGCGAACTTACTTATCAAATCAAACACATAAAAAAATGGAGTAAACCACATTGTCATGTTACCAGCCTTGCTCATTTTCCAGCTAAAAGTTTTACGATTGCAGAGCCTTACGGTGTTGTCTTGGTTATGTCTCCATGGAATTATCCATTTTTACTTTGCATGGGACCTATGATTGGAGCGATTGCTGCTGGAAACTGCTGCGTGGTCAAACCATCTGCTTACTCTCCTGCAACTTCTTCTATTATTAAGAAGATTATCGAAGACGTATTTCCACCTGAATATGTCACTGTTGTGGAAGGTGGACGCGATGCCAATACCGAGCTTTTAAACACTCGTTTTGACTACATTTTCTTTACTGGTGGTGTGAGTGTTGGAAAACTTGTGATGGAGAAAGCTTCTGCCCATTTGACACCAGTAACCTTGGAACTTGGTGGCAAAAGCCCTTGCATCATCGATGAAAGCTGTAATCTTAAAGTTGCTGCCACCAGAGTCGCTTTTGGAAAATATCTAAACTGTGGGCAAACCTGTATTGCACCAGACTACGCCCTTGTGCACAACAGCGTGAGAGACGCATTTATCAAAGAACTGAAACTTCAGATTATAAAAATGTACGGAGAAGCTCCTTTGGAAAATCCAGATTACGGAAAAATTATTAATAAAAAACATTTCGAGCGAATCCTCGGATTAATCGATGAAAAGAAAATCGTACATGGTGGTAAAAGCAATTCCGAAACCTTACAGATAGAACCTACGGTATTAAATTTTGTCACACCAGACGATGCTGTTATGCAGGAAGAAATTTTTGGACCTATTTTTCCAATCCTTACTTACAACACACTCGACGAGGCAGAAGAATTTATAACTTCTCGCGAAAAGCCTCTGGCTCTTTATCTGTTTACAGATAAGAAAGAAACCGAAGAACGATTTATAAAATATGTTTCTTTCGGTGGCGGTTGTATCAACGATACAATTATTCATCTTGCCACTTGTGAGATGGGATTTGGAGGAGTTGGACAAAGCGGTATGGGCAGTTATCATGGAAAGAAAAGTTTTGATACATTTTCACACGAGAAAAGTATTGTGAAGAAATATTGCTGGTTGGATTTGCCGATGAGGTACCAGCCTTATAAAGAGATATATTATAAGATTATACGAATGTTTTTGAGATAAAAATTACGCAACAAACGCATGTGTTTTCTAGTATTACTTCTAAAAACACATGCGTTTCTTCTTATATTATAATATACAATTACTTTGTAGCATCCAATACTCGCAGTACCATATTCACAGCACCAACGTTGTATCCTGCAACCCCATAAAGTGCTGTCATATTTTCGTCCAGCACCGCAATCAATGGAAGTTCTCCTGGATCTTTGTGCATATCCATCGCAACTTTTTCCATCTTTTCACCAAAATCATCATACAAAAATTCTACATTTGAAATCTTTGTTAAGGTACGTTTCAGTGTAGGGTCTTCTTTTACCTTCTGGTCCTTAATAATAAAGTAAACCTTTCCATGTTTCAGATTCTGGAAGGATTCGCTCACATCATACATTTCGTTCAAAACGTGTTCGGTTGGTTCTTTGCTTTCTTCTAACCAAATGAACAAACCTTTCTGGTCTTTTACCAACTCAGATGCCATGCAAGTACTTCCATCTTCTTTTGTCAAAGCAAAATCATTTACTTTGTGGTCATCTAACATATCATCTAAAGTTGCCTTTGCCTGCTGCAGATAAAGATCCATAGTTTCTCCCTCTTTCACTTCAAATACCAGTTTCTTAATCAGGCAGTTACCATTTGGCAGACGATTTGCTGTCATAACGCGGAATTTTCCAGGGAATGTCTGGATTGTTCCATCAAAATCTTCTTTTCTCCATGGCAGACGAATTGGACGATATCCGCCTTTTTCATAACGTGCAATCATCCAGTTATCGTGATAACGCCATTCTACACCTTCTGTTTCATGGATACAGATTTTTGCAGTACGTTCTGAAGAATTATCCTCACGTTTTTCTAAGGTGATAAACTTACCATCCATCCAAGCTTCTACGGCAAAATCCGCAAAGCTGAATCTTGCAGCAACACCTAATGTTCTCAAAATCTGGATGCAAACAACTTTTGCAGTCATTTCATTTCCATATCCTGTAGTCAGTGCACCTTCTGCAGATGTAATCACACGACCACGTTCCATATTTTTCTGAACTTTCAGATGTCCACTTACATATTCCCAAGCTGCTTTTGGATTTTTACGGAATTCTTCTTTCTGTTCTTCACTAAAGAAGTTCAAAATAAATGGTCTATAACTTCTAAAATGTTCAAAGATTACCTTTGGACAAAGTACAAATCTTGTAAAAGTTTCTTTATCGTATAAGTCTGCGTACGGAACAGACAAGAGGCAGTTTTCTTCCAGGAAATCACAAGTCACATCTACAAAATCTTTTTCGCGGAATGTATTTAACAATGCCAATTTCCATTCCTTTGGATATTTTCCTTCCGTATCCTTTGCAAGGAAATCTGCAATTTCTTTCTGATTCGCACATGCCTGCTTCATGATTTCACGACAACGAACTTTTTCTTCTTCAGAGTAACCCACAATGGCTTTCTCTGCCAATTCTTCATCATAAAATGCTGCCACTTTTGCCAGACGTTTGTTTGTAGCCACCTGCATTCTTGCTTTTGCTGCTGCAATTTCATCTGGTGTCATATGAACAAAGTTTTTGGAAGTTGCAACTGGAGCAACCGTTGTCATGTCTTCCCATTCACCAACTGTCTCGGTTACTGTTCCAGCAACAATCGTACAAGAGCTCTGCTCAATCGTATTTACAAACACTTCTGTTGTAACGCCTTCTTCATAAATAGAAACCAACAAAGTTCCAAAACCTGTTTCAAATACAGCTTTTCCATTTTCGTCAGTTACTACAGAAGCAATATTTCCAAACATACCAAAGTTGAAGATTGCAAAAGAAACGTTCACATTTGGCATTGGATTTCCCGCTTTATCCACAACATTTACTTCAAAATGTGTAGTTTCTGCATAAGTACTCAGACGGTTTACTACATGTACGGAACCATCTCTTCCCAAAACACATTCCTTTGGAATCACTGGCAGATGCCAATTTGCCAAAATAACCATTGCTCTGGAAGATGGGCTCGCAAACCAGCCTTTATTTAACATTGGTTCTGGTTCACAGGCACCGAGGAATTTCCATTCTCCGTCACACCAAACTTCTACCCATGCATGGTTGTCGTTACAATGTGCCCACAATGGAGTAAATGCCTGACGTGCTGGAATACCCATACTACGGAAGATTACTGCACCAAAAATAGATTCCTCTCCACATCTTCCATAACCGCTCTTGTACAGAGTTTCTGGACCAGCAGTACGTGGGTCTGTGGACTGGTATGTAACCTCAGATGCACACCAATAATTCAATTCAATTGCTGCCTGTTCCATATTCATTCCATTAATGTTGTTTTTTAACATATTGTAGAAGAACGGACGACAGTTTGTAATATTTTCACTACTCAAACGATGGTATAAAACATATGCAACGAAAATATCTTCTGGAACTTTTCCTGCAAATGGTCCTTCATACCATAAATATACGCCATGCTTTGCATAGGCTAAAAATAATTCTGGCGAATAATCTGCGGCATCACTGATTGGCATTGCAGCATAAAGACACATCAACGCTTCTGCTTCGTCCGCATTACACTGTGCAAAAACTGCTTCAATTTCTGTTCGTTTTGCACCTACTCGCTCCATTCGTGCTTGAAAATGTGGTTCTAACTGTTCTAAAAATTCTCTTGAAAACATCGCACGAATCTCCTTTGCATTTTTCTTATTTTACACCTTCCAACACTCTTAAAACCATGTTTACAGAACCAACACTATAACCTGCAACGCTATACAAACTATTCATCTTTTCATCAATTACTGCAATCAATGGATATTCGCCTGGGTCTTTATAAAGTTCATCTGCCAGATTTTCCATTGCATCTGTAAAATCGTCATACAAAAATTCAACATTCGTAACTTTTGTCATCGTATGTTTTAACGTCACATCTTCTTTTGCACTCTTATCACGAAGAATAAAATAAACTTTTGCATTCTCTAATTTTTCGAAAGATTCGCTCATTTCATACATTTCGTTCAAAACGTGTTCCGTTGGTTCTTTTCTCACCTGTAACCAGATGAATACACCCTTCTTCTCTTTCACCAGCTCTGACATCATACGACTTGTTCCATCTTCTCTGGTAAATGCAAAATCACTTACTTTATGATTTTCTACGATGTCATCAATCGTTACTGGTGTCTGTTTTAAATAAATATCTTTTTCTTCCCCGTCGTTTACTTCAAAAACATATCTTTTCACAAAACTATTTCCATTTGGAAGTCGATTTGAAGTATATACTCGATATCTTCCAGGGAAAATTTTTACTGTTCCATCAAAATGTTCGTCACTCAAAGGAATCATAATCGGACGATAATGTCCATGTTCTAATTTTTCAATCATAAGATTCTGTTCATAAATCCATTTTACCCCTTCGGATTCATGAATACGAATCATAGCAGTACGCCCACCCGAAACATCGATTGGCTTTTCTAGATGTACAAATTCACCATCTATCCAAACTTCTACCATATGGTCTGTTGGATTGATTCTTGCAGGAACCCCCAATGTTCTCAGCAATTTCACACATACTACTTTTTTGGTCTTTTTATTTCCATATCCTAAAATCAAGGAACCACGCGTAGTCGCAATGATACGACCACGTTCCATTCTTTTACTAGATTTTAAAATGGTGTTAATGTATTTCCATGCTTCAACAGGTGACTTACGAAATTGTTCTTTTTGTTCCTCACTAAGCCAATTCATAATGAATCTTCTATATTCATAGATAAATTCAAAATCGACTCTTGGACACAATACATATCGATATAAAATATCTTTGTCATATAAATCGGCATATGGTGCTGTCATCTCACAGTGTTCTTCTAAAATCTGACAAGTTACATCGATATAATCTTTTTCCTGCAAGGTATTTAAAATCGCCAATTTCCATTCGTGAGGATATCTTCCCTCTGGGTCCTTTGCCAAAAACTTTGCTACTTCCTGCATATTGCCACAGGCTAATTTCATAATTTCACGACAACGAACTTTTTCTTCTTCGGAATATCCCACAATTGCTCGTTCTGCAACTTCTTCATCATAAAAAGCTTCCACTTTTTTCAGTAGAGAGGCAGCTGCTTCCTCTACCTTTCTCTCACTTTCTGCTAATTGCTCTGGTGTCAAACGAGTATAATTTTTCATAGAAGCAACGGGAGCATATACTACAAAATCTTCCCATTCTTCTAATTTATCTGTTTTTGTGCCAGCCACCAAGGTACAAGTATCCTGCTCGCAGGTATTCACTAACAATTCTGTACAGATTTCATTCTCATGAATCGAAACCAACATACTACCATAACCAGTTTCAATTCTCGCTTTTCCATTCTCGTCGGTATGCAATGCAGCTACATTTCCAAAGAAACCATAGTTAAATACCCCAAAATAAACCGTAACATCTGGCAATGGATTGCCAGCCTGATCTACAACCAAAACTTCCAAATATTTTGTTTCCGCGTAAGTTCTCAACTCATTTACAACCAAATCCGATGCATCTCGCCCCAACACTGCATTTTCTGGTGTGATTGGCAGATGCCAGTTCGCCTGAAGCATCATGGCACGAGTCGTTGGATTTCGAAACCATCCTTTATTTAAAATAAGTTCTGGTTCGCAAGCACCCAGAAACTTCCATTCGCCATCGCACCATACTTCTACCCAAGCGTGATTATCATCACAGTGAGACCACAATGGTGCCATAACCTGGCGGGCCGGAATCCCCATAGTACGGAAAATGAAGGCTCCAAAAATAGATTCTTCTCCACATCTTCCATATCCACTTCGATATAAACTTTCTGGACCAGCGGTACGTGGGTCTGTTGTTTGATAGGTAACCTGTGATGCACACCAATAATTTAATTGAACAGCAGCATCCGTCATGCTCTTGCCTTCCACTTGTCCTTTCAATAATTCGTAGAAAAATGGTCGACAATCGGTAATATTCTCAATTCCCAATCTGTGATATAGAACATATCCTGCAAAAATATCTTCTGGAATCTTTCCAGCAAATGGTCCTTCATACCATAAAAATACACCATGTTTTGCGTAGGACAAAAACAGTTCTGGTGAATAATCTGTCACATCATTGATTGGCATAGATGCATACAAACATTTTAATGCCTCTGCTTCGTCCTCTGTGCAATGAACAAGCAAGGCTTCAATTTCTGCTTTTTTATCTCCTACCTGCTCTAATTTTTTCTGAAAAAACACTTCAATTTGTTGTAAAAAGCCTTTGGTAAACATAAAACTCCCCTTTTACGTTTTTTATTCTATTCCTTTTAAAACACTGATTGCATTTCTTACATTTTCTTCAGAAGTCTGCCAAACATCATATTCACTTAATGATGGCAGCCCCATACTTACTTCGGCTTTGCGATAACGCATTGGGCTGTCTAATGTTACTTTTCCAGACATATGGTAGCTAGTTCCTCCTGTAACAGGACGCAGTTTACGGATTACTTCTGCTCCAACTCCGCCACCTGCCATAATGTCAATTCTTCCGTTCGCCCTTTCAATCATCTCGCGAATCAACTCTCTGCCAGCCCAAGCAGATTGCTGTTGTCCAGAAGTTAAAATTGTGTTCACACCTAAGGAAATGGATTCCTCCAGTGTCTGTACCGGATTACGGCACATATCAAATGCACGATGCAAGGTAACATCCATGTCCCCTGCTTCCTGCATCATTTTTTCCATTGCTCTTAAATCAAGGTCTCCATCGGCATTCAGTGCACCAATAACCACTGCCTGCACGTTACCTTCTTCACGAAATGCACGAATTTCTTCGCACATCATATCCAATTCGTACTGAGAATAGCAAAAATCTCCAAAACGAGGACGGATTAATGCATGAATACGAATATCAGATTCCTTACGGATTCGATGAAGCAGAGCCATACTTGGTGTTGTTCCTCCAATTGGAAGGTTTCCACACAGCTCAAGGCGGCTGGCACCGCCTCTTGCTGCATTTAACGCAGACTCAACACTGTCTACGCAACATTCTAATATAAATGAATTCATATTGTTTCCTTTTCTAAATCTTTTCAGATTTCAATAACTTGTAACACAACTGTCATCAAAAATCAACCTTTTTAATTCAGTTCCTGCTCAATTTTACGAATTTCTTTTGTGCGGATTTCTCTGCAGATGTCATCGATGAATACCTGCAAATCTTTCTGCCCTTCGTCTCCTAAGAAACGGCTTCTTACAGAAACTTTTCCTTCTTCCTGTTCTTTTTCACCAACAACCAGCATGTAAGGAACTTTTGCCAATCTTGTTTCACGAATCTTATATCCGATTTTTTCAGAACGGTGGTCTACTGTACACAGGATTCCGCTTGCTTTCAGTTCTGCAGCTACTTTATCCGCATAGTCCTGATATTTTTCAGAAATAGGAAGTACACGAACCTGTTCTGGACACAGCCATGTTGGGAACAGACCTGCATATTTTTCAATCAACCAAGCCAAAGTTCTTTCATAACATCCCATAGATGTTCTGTGAATGATGTATGGACGAACTTTGTCACCATTCTGGTCAATATAGTACATATCGAACTGTTCTGCTAACAGTGGGTCCCACTGAACAGTAATCATAGTGTCTTCTTTTCCATATACGTTTTTCGCATTGATATCTACTTTTGGTCCGTAGAATGCTGCTTCACCAACATCTTCTACAAATGGGATTTCCAGTTCTGTCAGCATTTCACGAATGTGCTGTTCTGTTTCTTCCCAAACTTCTGCAGTTCCGATGTATTTTCCTCTGTTGTCTGGGTCCCATTTGGACAGGTGATATGTTACATCATCCTGTACGCCCAGTGTTGTCAGACAATGTTTTGCCAGTGCCAGACATTTTTTAAATTCTTCTACCATCTGGTCTGGACGAACAATCAAATGTCCTTCGGAAATTGTAAACTGACGAACACGTGTCAGACCATGCATTTCTCCAGAATCTTCGTTACGGAACAATGTAGAAGTTTCACCATAACGAATTGGCAGGTCGCGGTAGGATTTCTGACTTGCTTTATAAACATAATACTGGAATGGGCATGTCATTGGACGCAGAGCAAATACTTCTTTGTCTGTTTCTTCATCGCCAAGTACGAACATACCATCTTTGTAATGATCCCAGTGTCCAGAAATTTTGTACAGATCGCTCTTAGCCATCAATGGTGTTTTTGTACGAACATAACCCCAGTTGTTATCTTCTTCATCTTCAATCCATCTCTGCAGAGTCTGGATCATTTTTGCACCCTTTGGCATCATCAGAGGAAGACCCTGACCGATAACGTCAACAGTTGTAAACAGCTCCATTTCACGTCCCAGTTTGTTGTGGTCACGTTTTTTAATATCTTCTAAATGCTGTAAATAAGCATCCAATTCTTCTTTTGTTGTAAATGCGCTTCCGTAAATTCTCTGCAGCATTGCTTTTTTGGAATCTCCTCTCCAGTAAGCACCGGAAGAAGATGTAAGTTTAAATGCTTTGATTCCTTTTGTACTCATCAGGTGAGGACCAGCACACAGGTCAACAAATTCTCCCTGACGGTAGAAAGAAATTTCTGCATCTTCT
>JAEIGA010012785.1_pt1 | contig 12763 bp, 8 predicted proteins | sample 9270691 | NCBI WGS metagenome assembly JAEIGA01 (sample SAMN17057246, study PRJNA624740) | gut metagenome | biome: biome; isolation source: fecal sample | host: Bos grunniens | place: China: Xizang | collected 2019 | reverse complement strand
GTAGTTATTCGTACGGCGCAGGAAGAGCGCACCCACCACAAGGCTCAGGATACCTATTATTATCATGACATGGCGTACCCAGTCGAACACTTCGGTCGCGGCGAAGAGTTTGTAAACACGGAAAATTGCCAAGAATCCGGCATTTACCAAGCCCGTAGACAGCAGAGCGGATGCAGGAGCGGGAGCTGCAAAATTGGCATCAACGCCAATAGTGTAGAGAGGGAAAATCTCCATCTTACAGCTATATCCTGTAAGAATTAACAAGAATGCGACCTTTAGATAGAGTGGATTTCCATGAGTAATAAGGCCCTGCATATCCTGATAATTCAACGAGTTGTTCTCGGCTGCGGCGCTTAGCAGAAGTATACCCAAATAGGCGATGGCAATACCCGTAGAGCATACGAACAGATATTTCCATGTTGCCTCAAGAGTCTGCTCCGAGTGTCGGTGATAGAGGATTCCGGCACTACAAAGGGTTGTTGTTTCGAGCAGAATCCATGTTACGGCAATGTTGTTGGCGAAATATACACCCGTAATAGCCGTAATAAGCAACATCAGCAGCGCAAAATATTTGCGATAGTTGCTGAAATCGTCATCCTTGAGATACTCTTGCGAGTGCAGCAGGACAAAAGCTCCTACAATGACTAAAAGGGTATAGAAGAGCGTTCCTGCTTCGTCGAAGGTGAAAAAGAGTCCTGATGTTGCGAGATACTCACCGCCAAATAGCAATCTTCCGGCAAAAAGTAGGTGTGCAGCGATGTAGAGGCCACACAAAATATGCACTTCGCGGCGTGAGCGAACGAAGAATGTGCATGCGGCGATTGCCAACCATAGTATTAAGTATAAATATATCATTGTCCTAATCCTTTACATGTGTTAAAGAGTCACTATCGTCGGTATGAATCTGATGATCCACCTTTGTCATGAACATTCCGAGCATCAATACCGAGATTAAGATATCGAGCATAATGGCTGAATTTATCAATATAGGCATCTCGACTCCGATGGCCATAGAGAACAGGAATACGCCATTTTCGATAACCAGAAAGCCTACCATGTGCGTAAAGATGCGCGAACGAAGCACGATGAGTATAAGTCCGCTCAACAGTGCATATAATGCCACGCCGAAGAATATCATGTGAGTAGATGAATCGGCGACAAAATAGGTCGTTACGACGCTGATTATGAGCGCTATGAACGACAGCATCAAGGAGTTGAACTGTGAACTTCCCGATGAACTTATACGGTTTATCTTAGTCTGATGGATTACTCGCATCAGGATGGCGGGAACGATTATGGCTTTGAAAATCAGGGTTTCGGTAACTACAAATGAGAGTTCCACCCAGTCGAGCGTATGTAGGCGCAACAGTGCAATGCCGAGCAATAACCACCCCTGAAAGGCGATAATCGAGGCGTAGTTGCGGAATCGCTCCACAATCGAGAGATAGATGAGCGATATGATGTATAATATTATGAGAGATAGCAACATGGCATTAAATATTAATGTTTAGCTGTAATAAATAACCGATGAAGAATATCAGCGCAGCAAGTGCCGATATGGTTACAATGAAAGTTGTGTTGCGCTGAAGTTTGTTGCGAGCCTGTGTAGACTCGACAATGCCGATTGAAAGACCTGTCAGCAGAATAGCCAAAGGTACTGCGAACCACCAATGGAAGCAGCATGTAGCCGCTATGGCATTTGCTGCAATCATCGAGAAACAAGCCGTCTTTAGCCAGCCTGCAATCTGAATCATTGCCAAATCGATGCCCGAGTAGTCCAGACACATCACTTCGTGAATCATCGTAAGCTCGAGGTGTGTGCGAGGGTCATCTACCGGCACGCGACCCGCCTCGACGAATGTGATTTTCACAAAGAGATATGCCGTTAGGAACATTACAATGGTGTAATGCAGGTCGAAGGTCTGCTCATGCTCGAAAATCTCGGCCAAAGAGGTGTAGCCGCAGAACATGGCAAGTGTGGCAAAGCCAATCATAAGCGCAGGCTCTATCAATGCTCCATAAAGTGCCTCACGCGCAGCTCCCATGCCTTCGAAAGAGCTTCCTGTATCCATCGCAGCGAGGATTATCGCCACGCGTGCGAGGGCCAGGGTATATGCCAGACATATAACATCGCCTTCGAACGAGATGAGCGGATAGAGGTCGGCTACGGGAATCATCAGCAAGGCAACGATGGCTACGGCAAGATATACCGTGGGGGCTATGCGGAATAGTATGGATGTTGTCGGAGAGTATACCGAGCCTTTACGCAGTAGCAAACGCACATTATAAATGTGCTGGAAGAAGGAGACTCCTTTACGCCCTGCCAGCAATGCGCGAGTACGGTTGATGACACCCGTAATAGTGAGTGCCACAACTATCATGAGTAGTGTATTTAGTAGTATTGCCATGACTAAATGAGGTTTAAGATTGATAGCAGGAATATTGCAACAAGGAATACCAGCGCAAAGAGAATGTAGTGGTTGATTTTTCCGGTACGCAGACGCATGATGCGAGTGTTTATGATGCGCAATATCTCCATCCACCATGCTGCGAAGAGGCGGTCTACCTTATCCTTATGCTTTACATTGTAGTTGTGTGGCGATGGGAATATTTCGCTCTTGTCCACAGTGCGACCCTCAACGGTGTTTTGCGTCAGGGATGTGGCTATTGACTCAAATCCCTCGGCGAAAGATTCTCCTGTGTACTGCATACGAATATTCGGGGCTGTAAAACCGCATCCCCAGGTGGGGCCCTGCTCTATCGTGCGCGAAGATTGTGCACGACGCTTAAGGATATATAGCAGCGAAGCGATGATAATCAAAGCCAAAGCCACGAGTGAGATATTTACAAGAGCCGAGTTGGCATATATCTCGATAATTGGTGCGGCAAAATGGGTAAATTGTGTCGCTACGCGCTCGGTAATGCGTACAGCATACTGCGGTAGAATGCCTATAAGCAAGATGCCGACAACGGGTATGCCCATGGCTGCGATGCGGTATCCGTCTACCTCCGAGGCTTCAGCTACATGGTGGTCGCGTGGTGAGCCGAGGAATACCGTGCTGTAAAGTTTTGTGAAGGCCAACACCACAATACCTCCGATTAATGCCAGCGAGAACAGACCTCCGGCTGCAGCGAGGGTGTTTACTCCGTCACGCACACTGCTGAACATGCCAAGATAGATGAAAAACTCTCCGACAAAGCCATTAAGAGGGGGCAATGCGCAGATTGCTACGGTAGCGATAAGGAAGAGAATGGCCGTCATAGGCATGCTCTTTGCTACGCCTCCGAAACGGTCAAGCAGCGTTGTGTGCATCTGCGAATAGAGGTTTCCGGCACCGAAGAATAACAGGCTCTTGAAGAGTGAGTGGTTGAGCATATGCATCAATGCTCCACACAAAGCAAGCGTGGCAACTACATTGTTACCGGCGGCCTGACCAAGAGCTGCGATGCCAAAACCGATGAATATAACACCAATATTCTCGATACTTGAGTATGCCAATATGCGTTTTACATCGTTCTGTGCTGCTGCAAGTACTACACCCCACAATCCTGTGACGATGCCTACAACAAGAATGATTATTCCTATGGTATGTAGCTCTGTGTTAGAGGATATGTTCATCACAACGCGCATAATGCCATAAACTCCCGTCTTAATCATTACACCCGACATTATAGCCGAAACATGTGATGGTGCAGCGGGGTGTGCCTCCGGAAGCCATACATGCATAGGGAAGAGTCCCGCCTTCATGCCGAATCCTAATAGGAAAAGCAGGAATAGGGGGATTGTTTTACCCACCGCAAAGCATTGTGGCAGAGCATCAAAGTTCGCCGAGCCGCATATGGAGTACATTGTGGCAAATCCTGCGACAAGGAAAATGAAACCTATGTGCATCATCACCAAGTAGGCCAATGCTGCGCGCATTACTTCGGCACGCTGGGCATCGAACAGGATAAGGATGAAGGATGCAATAGTCATCAGCTCCCAAGAGATGAGGAATGAGAATCCTCCGCTGGATATTACCACCAGCATCATTGCAAGAATCATCACCACCAAAGCCAGATAGTGCAGCGAGATGTGTGCCGAGGATTTCTCTTTAAGATAGTGCGCTAAATATCCGCGCGAATATAAAATGGTAGCGATTCCCGAGATGCCGATAATTAAGAGCATAAATGCCGATAGGGCGTCTACCGAGAGGCTCTCTGCACCAAACAGCGGCGATTGCATCTGCATTATCACCACATCAGAGGCACCCATCAATACTCCTATGGCCGGGATTGTTGCTGCTGCGGTTGCAATGCCTACAGCACCAAGAGCTACCCATACCTTTGAGCGCAGAGGTGTTGTAAACAATATAGCCACCAACAGCGCTAATGCAAGTAAAAAATAGAGATAGAACATCTTGCAGTAAATGTTTGTTTTGTTTTTCAGTTTACTTTCCTGTTATGCCGAAGCTTAGGCCTTGGGGTATTACAACGAGTTGCATACGGAACACATGACCGTTGCAACTACAGCTGCGGTTTCAGTTCGCAGGCGTTGCTCCCCAAGCGATATCGGTTGAAAACCGTTTTCGAGTGCAAAATTAATCTCTTCAGGCGAAAAATCACCCTCCGGACCAATTAAAATCATAATATTTTCATTTTTTTTAATAATTGACGGCAAATAGCTTCGTTTGAAGCCCTTTTCGTCGAACGAAGAGTCGCAATGGGCGATGAATTTCTGACCCTCAAACTCCGCTGTGATAAGTTTGCGTAATGGGGTAAGTTCGTCTAATGTGGGGTGATAGGCCTTTAGCGACTGCTTTACGGCAGATGTTATCACACGCTCTTCGCGCTCATGCTTTATGATGCGGCGCTCGCTGTGGTCGCAAATGATTGGAACAAAGCGTGTTACTCCTACCTCGGTGGCTTTCTCCAAAAACCATTCAAAGCGCTCAATGTTCTTTGTCGGAGCGACGGCCATTGTCAGTTGATAGGGCATTTTCTCAAACTCCGCTTCGGAGCTGATGACCTCGACCGAGCAGCGGCGTGCATCGGCTACCGTAATACGACACAGGTGCATGTTACCCTGTCCATCGGTGATGTGTAGTGTATCGCCTACGCCTAAACGCAGAACTTTGATGCAATGTTTTGACTCCTCCTCACAAAGTGTATAGCAGGGAGGTGTAATATCAGGTGCGTAAAATAGTTGCATAACTTTAGAGTATATATTATCTTTGCAAAGATAATTATTAAATATAAGTATTGAAATACGACGGATAATAATTTTAATGCAAAAGATATGAAATACTTATTTCCATTGGTAATCTCGCTGTTGCTTGCTATGGGATTTTGTGGTTGTGGGGATGCGACCAAGCAGGGTGAAAACCCATTTTTTGAGGAGCGTTGGGATACTCCATACGGAGCACCTCCGTTTGACAGGATTGAAATTAAGCATTTCAAGCCCGCTTTAGAGGAGGGTATGGTTCGCCACTTGGCGGATATTGATGCTATTGTCAATTCGCAGCAGGAGCCGACATTTGATAATGTTATTCTGGCATACAACAATTCCGGCAATATGCTCTGGCGTGTGGGCAGAGTCTTCAGTCTGCTTAATTCGGCGCATACATCGGATGAGTTGCAGGCTCTATCCGAGGAGATGATGCCCCGATTGTCGGCGCATGGTGATGCCATATCGCTCAACGAGGCTCTCTTTGCCAAGATTAAGGCAGTTTACGATATTCGTCACAGTTTGTCGCTGAATGATGTGCAGATGCGCCTTACCGAGCAGATGTATGACGATTTTGTTCGCTCCGGAGCGTTGCTTTCGGCTGAGGATAAAAGCCGTTTGAAGGAGATAAATGAGCGTCTGTCAACCTTGAGTGTGCAGTTTGGCAACAATCTGCTTGCCGAGACAAACAATTTTGTTTTGGAGGTCCCCAGAACTCGTTTGTCGGGGGTGCCACAGTCGGTGCGCGATGCTGCCGAGGCACAAGCCAAGGAGATGGAGAAGAAGGGCTTTGTCTTTACGCTTCACTCTCCGAGCATGATACCTTTGCTCACTTATGCCGACGACAGAGCATTGCGTGAGGAGATTTATAAGGCATATACATCGCGCGGTGATAGTGGTAATGAGTTTGATAACAATGCTATAATTACCGAGATGGTGCGCTTGCGTTGCGAGAAAGCTAAACTTTTGGGATTCAAGTCATATGCTCACTATGTCACAGCTCGCCAGATGGCAGGCTCTCCCGATGCGGTATATGAATTATTGGAGGGCATTTGGAGTCCCGCATTGGCTACGGCGAAGGATGAGCTGGCGCGCATGGAGCGACTCTTTAGGAAGGATAATGGCGCTGATGCCGTATTTGAGTCTTGGGACTGGTGGTATTATGCCGAGAAGGTTCGCCAGCGTGATTATCAGCTGGAGGAGGCGAATGTCAGAGAGTATCTGTCGCTGAATAATGTCAAGGGGGGTATATTTTTCCTCGCAAATCGCCTTTATGGTATCTCTTTCCGTCCGATTTCGGCACCTTTATATCACGAGGAGTGTGAGGTTTACGAGGTGAAGGATAGTAACGATGAGGTTTTGGGTTTGATTTACTTTGATTTCCATCCCCGAGCAAGCAAGCGAGGCGGAGCATGGTGTGGAACATACACGCCGCAGCGTTACGAAAATGGCAAGCGTATAGCTCCGGTTGTTACAGTCGTATGTAATTTTACCCGTCCTACCGATTCGCGTCCGGCTCTGCTTTCGATAGATGAAACCGAGACATTGTTCCATGAGTTTGGTCATGCTCTGCATGTCCTCTTTGCCGAGGTGCCATATCGAGGTTTGTCGGAGGTTGAGGGCGATTTTGTCGAGCTGCCGTCGCAGATTATGGAGAATTGGGCCTTCTCGAAGGAGATGCTTAAGACCTATGCCGTACATTATCGTCGTAGCGAGGTTATGCCTGATTCGATGATTGAAAAGATTCATAATGCGTCGAAATTCAACGAGGGTTTTGCTACAACCGAGTTGGTGGCAGCCGCATTGTCGGATCTGGACATCCATTCATTGCAGGAGGTGCCTGAGGATTTCTCTCTGGCCGAGTTCCAGAATAAGGTTTTGGTTGAAAAGCGTGGACTTATCCCACAAATTGAGCCTCGTTATCGTTATACCTATTTTAACCATATCTTTAATGGCGGATACTCTTCAGGATATTACTTCTATACCTGGGCAGAGGTGCTGGATAAGGATGCCTTCGAGGCTTTTGTCGAGAGTGGTGATTTGTTCGATACCGATATAGCTAAATCTTTCCGTCGTGAGATTCTCTCAAGGGGAGGTACTCGCCCGGGAATGGATATGTATCGTGCGTTTAGAGGTGCTAATCCCGATAAAAATGCGTTGCTGCGTGCTCGTGGATTCCTGAAGGAGGATGCTCCGCAGATGGATTCGTTGCCCGAGCAGGAGATAGTGGAGGTTGAGCGCATCGATACACGCGAGTTGGCGCGTCAGCGTGCCGAGAAGTCGCGCCGTGAGCGTGAGGCAGCTGAAGCAGAAACTGCCAATGCTGAAGCAGAAGCAGATGCTGCGACTGAAACAACGACCGAAACAGCGACCGAAATAGTAACAATAACAGAAACTGCAACTGCGATTGATATTGCAACAAATACAGAAGTTATTAAGGAAACGGTCGCTGATACTAAAACCGAGATTGAAACTACGGCAACTGAGGTTGTCGATATCGCTACCGATGTCACTGTTGACATTGCCACCGATAAGACTGTCGATATCTCGGCAGATGTTATTACCAAAGAGTAGAAAAAAGAAGAAACCGAATAAAAACAAAACTATGAAAAAATTATTTTTTATTATGACTTTTAGTGCTTTGGTTGCCTCATGTGGCAACGATATGCCTGTCGTAGAGCTTCCTGAAATCGATACGACAAATCCGTTGTTGGCCGAGTGGGATACTCCTCATGCCACACCTCCGTTTGACAAAATTAAGATTACTGACTATGAGCCGGCTATCGAAACTGCCATTGCAGTGTCGCGTGCCGAGGTGGATGCCATCATCAACAATCCGGCAAAACCTTCGTTTGCCAATACCATCGAGGCTTTGGAGCGTCAGGGCCAGTTGCTTGGCCGTATTTTAGGCATATTCTATAATTTGCGCGAGGCTGATACCTCTGACGAGATGGATGCCATTGCTCTGCGCATACAGCCAAAACTTACCGAGCTAAGCAACGATGTGTCGCTCAATCCACAACTTTTTGAGCGCGTGAAGGCTGTCTACGAAGGTTCGCAGTTGCTGCTTTCGAAAGCCGAGAAGAAACTCTTGGAGGATACTTATAAGGGTTTTGCTCGTTCGGGTGCGGCGCTTAACGATGAGCAGAAGGTGCTTTATCGTCAATATACATCGGAACTTTCGGAGGCAACACTCCTCTTTGCGCAGAATTCGTTGTCGGCAACAAATGCCTTCTCGATTAATATTACCGATGAGAAGAAAATTGCTGAGTTGCCCGACTTTGTAAAGGAGGGTATGGCTGCCGAGGCAAAGGCTCGTGGCGAGAAGGGCTGGACCGTTACATTGCAGGCTCCGAGCTATGTGCCTTTTGTGACTTATTCTTCCGAGCGCGACCTTAAAGAGAAGCTCTATCGTGCATATAATACACGCGCCTATGGTGGCGAATTCGACAATGTGGAGCTGGTAAAGCGTATTGCTACGCTGCGAATGAATATCGCCAAGTTGTTGGGCTACAATACCTATGCCGACTATGTTCTGGAGGAGGCTATGGCGCAGAGCTCGGCGACAGTAAACTCATTCCTTGCCGAACTGCGCGATAAGACCATAGAGTATGGCCGTAAAGATTATGCCATGATTAACGACTATGCCAAGTCGTTGGGCCATGTGGGCGATGTTATGCCTTGGGATTGGGCGTATTATTCAGAGAAGTACAAGAACGAGAAGTATGCCATTAACGATGAGCAGGTGAAGCCTTATCTGAAGCTCGACAATGTTATCAACGGCGTATTCCTGCTTGCCGAGAAGCTCTATGGCTTGCAGTTTGAGGCAAACAGTGAGATTCAGGTATATCATCCCGATGTTACGGCCTATGATGTGAAGGATGCCGATGGCGAATTCCTGGCGGTGCTTTACCTCGACTTCTTCCCCCGCGCATCGAAGCGCTCGGGTGCATGGATGACCGAGTTCCGTGGTGCAAAGGTTGTCGATGGCGTTGAGACGCGTCCTTTGGTGTCGCTTGTGATGAATTTCACGAAGCCTACCGAAACAACTCCTTCTCTGCTCACTTTTGATGAGTTCAATACCTTCCTGCATGAGTTCGGACACGCTCTGCACGGCATGTTGGCAAAGGGTAAATATGAGTCGTTGAACGGTACAAATGTATATCGTGACTTTGTAGAGTTGCCGTCGCAGATTTTGGAGAATTGGGCTACCGAGAAGGAGTACCTCGATATGTGGGCAGTGCATTACCAGACCGGAGAGGCTATCCCTGCCGAGTTGGTTGAGAAGATTGTTGCTGCGAAGAACTATTTGGCAGCTTATGGCAATCTGCGTCAGCTGTCGTTCGGTATGAGCGATATGGCATGGCACACCTTGACTGAGGCTTATGAGGGTGATGTTGAGTCATTCGAGCGTGAGGCTATGTCTTCGGTACAGATTACTCCCGTAGTTGAGGGTACATCGCTCTCGACATCGTTCAACCACATTTTCGCCGGAGGTTATGCCGCAGGATACTATGGTTATAAGTGGGCTGAGGTTTTGGCGGCAGATGCCTTCTCGTTGTTTGACCAGACGGGCATCTTCAATGCCGAGACAGCTGCGGCTTTCCGCAAGTTGTTGCAGACCGGAGGTCAGCGTCACCCGATGGATATCTATGTTGAGTTCCGTGGCCATGAGCCCCAGGTTGATGCACTGATTGAGTCAATGAACTTGAAATAGGGAATTGCGATTTTTGTGTAATGAAATAAAATTAGGCTATCCAAAGATAGCCTAATTTTATTTCTTCACCTCTCTATCGGGATTTTGGCGGATGAAGGCCTCCCACGACGATGAGCCTTTGGCGGCTTTCTTGCCTCCGCCCAAGCCTTTGACGCGTTCGTTGCCCATAGCCAGATTTATAGGTGTGCGAGCCGTGAAGTAGTGGCACATCGCCACAGCCATACCGTCCGTAGCATCCAATCGGCGAGGTGTGTAGTCCAACTTCAGCATACGCTTTATAATCGCAGCAACCTGCTCTTTTGAGGCTGCACCCGAGCCGGCTATGGCCTGCTTTATGCGCGTTGGGGCATACTCGAAGACCTCCTTGTCGTGTTGTAGGGCAGCTGCCATTGCCACACCCTGCGCGCGACCAAGCTTGAGCATACTCTGCACATTGGTGCCAAAGAACGGCGACTCAAGGGCCACTTCGCGAGGATTGTAATCTTCGATAAGGCGGCTTACGCGGTCGAATATATAACGCAACTTACGATAAGGGTCGCTCATCGTATGTAGGTCGATGTCGCCCATCACCACCGAGCGCAGCGTGCGCCCCTCGACCTCGATAATGCCGTAGCCCATATAGTTCGTGCCGGGGTCGATGCCCATGATGCGATATGTGGTTTGATTCTCTGCCATGATGAACTGTTAAACAGCCTCCTTTATAAAATACTGCACTTATCCATCGATAAGTGCAGATAATTTCGGTTAATCCTATTTCGCCTTTTTATGGTTCTTTACTCCTTGGGCCTCTTTGTGTGCATTACGAGCCTGAGCACGCAACTTCATTGGTGTCATACCCCAGAATTTCTTGCAGAAAGCGCTTAGATGACCTGGATTTGAGAAGTTGAAGTTTTCTGCAACCTCACGAATCGACATATCGGTCTTCTCCAAACAGCGCAGGATGCTTATACTACGCTTCTGCTGCATCCACGCATATGGGGTAATATCTTTGAAGTGGCGTCGGAATACCACATTGAATGTCGAGATATCATAGCCGCATATTGCCGCAAGGTCGTTAAGTGTATGAACCTTCTCGACATTATTCTCGATTAGGGCAGTGAATGACGAGTCGTAGCTGAGAAGATTATATAGGAATTTTAACAACTCCTTGGGCGGGTAGTAGAATCTAAGCAGTACAAAGAGCACTTGAATCGAAGGGTAGTGTAGGTGTTTGCACTCTATGCCGTCGTGCAGATATCTGCTTATGGTGCCCAGAAAATCGCGTAAGGGCTCGTTGAACGGTAGCGATTCGAATTCGTAGTGCATTGTTTTGTGCGAATTGAACAGCTGCATGAGTGTACTTGTGTCACAAGCTCCACCCAGCGAGGTGAAGTATGCAACGATATATTCCACATTAGATTTTGCTGTTATAGTGTAGTCGTAGTCCTTATAACATAAAACCATATTTTTCTCGGCAACTTCGTAATCTTCGCGCTCTTTAGAACTTATGTTGATTGTTCCATAGGTTATGAAAACTATGCGATTTGTGGAACTTGCTTCGATGACGATGCTCTCGCCTTCCATGCAACGACCCAAGTAGAATCCGGCTTCAGGATGTTGTAAAGCCATACATGATGGGGGGCATGATAACTTCATAAAAGTGTGTTTTAGTTGGTTATTAAAAGTATATTATCTTCGTGCTTATTTGCAAATATATAGATTTATAACAATAAAAACAAACTTTATGCTGCTTTTTTGTCGATTCGTGGGCCTGATAACAACAAAGCCCTATGCTCTGGGCATAGGGCTTTGTTATGTTGTGAATTATAACGATTTACTTCAACAACTCCTCCATTTTGGCCTTCACCTCCTCGCCACGCAAGCCTGTAGCGATAATCTCGCCTGTCGAGCAGTCGATAAGGAAGTTTGCGGGGATAGAGTTGATGGCATAATCTGCGCGTGCCTGGTTGTCCCACATCTTAAGTGCGCTCACATGCAACCAATCGAGCTCCTTCTCCTTGATAGCCTTCAACCAAGCATCCTCGGCACGGTCGAACGATACACCAAAAATCTCGAAACCCTTCTTGTGGAAAGTCTTATAGGTCTCGATAAGATAGGGAACCTCGCGCATGCAAGGGCCGCACCATGAAGCCCAGAAATCGAGCAGGACATACTTGTTCTTGCCGTTCTCTACAACGCTCTTCAATGAAAGCTCCTTGCCCTCTGGAGTCTTCTCCACAACATCGATATAAGGGTTGCCGGGCTGCACCTTCAAGGCCTTCTCGGCCATCTCCTTCATCATTGCGAACTCCTCTGCCTTCTCTGCAGGAACTTTTGCGATGATGTCAAGCAACTCTTGTGGTTCGAGCATATAATAGATAGACTTCAAGTTATCCTGACCTACCAGATTTGTGATGTTCTCAATTGTGAAATTCTTGGTAAAAGAGGTTATTTGCTCCTCAATGCTGTCGGCCTTCTCGCTATCGCCTGCCTCTGCAGCCTCTCGGTATTGCTTCTCAAGCTCTGCAATGTGAGCCTCCGCACCGGCAAGCATATCATTAGATGTTGTGCCTGTAACGGTGAAGCTGCGGTCCTCGGGATTCGCCTTCGCAACCTTGATATCTCCGGCCTCCAAAAAGAGAGGAATGTAGATGCCGTTGTAACCCTGGCCAATGGTAATATACGCCTTCTTTGCCTCGGTAACCTCACCATTGAATACGAATGAGTTGTTTACGATTGTTACAGAGTCGATTTTCTCGGTTGTACGATTGCCTGTAGGTACTTCGATATATGCGGTAATGCCATCCTCAAATGTTGCATCTGTACCGCTGATTGTGTACTTTGTGCTGTTTGTGCAGGCT
>JAEIGA010012784.1_pt1 | contig 12763 bp, 10 predicted proteins | sample 9270691 | NCBI WGS metagenome assembly JAEIGA01 (sample SAMN17057246, study PRJNA624740) | gut metagenome | biome: biome; isolation source: fecal sample | host: Bos grunniens | place: China: Xizang | collected 2019 | reverse complement strand
CTGTTGATGGTGTGCCTGGATAAGCGTAAACACCTGAAAGACCAGCGTCGATAGCGCCTTGTGCAATGGCTTCATCTCCAAGTAATAAAATCTTCTTCATTTGTTTATCGGATTTTGTTATTATTTTTTACACTAAATTTTTCAAAAAATTCTAATTCTGCAAATGTAACAAATTCTTTCATTCAAAAGTACACCTTTAATTAAAAAAAACTCAAAATCTAAGAAACTCAGAATAAGAACCTTTTCACCTTTGTGACTTTGTGTTTTTTTTGAATTTTTGAATTTCATTATTTTAAAAAATCCTTATATTTGCAGATTCGATATAAAGATTATGAGAAAACTTGTAAGTAGAGAGGATGTCGTTAAAATTATAGGAAAAGATAATTTTCTTACAAGAGGCGTTGCATCTATGGCGATGAGCATCCTGGGATTGAATAAGATAAATAGATTATATTCGCCTTCTGCAGATCTATACGATCAGCCGTTTACAGAACATATGTTAAATATGTATGGAATCACATATGATAATAATGTTGCTGAACTTAATTCAATACCTAAAGAAGGTCCTTTTATTGTCGTCGCAAATCATCCTTTCGGTGGAATAGAAGGCGTGATACTTTTCGATGCTATCGCTAGGGTTCGTCCCGACTTCAAGTTGATGGCAAACTTTATCTTGTCGCATGTTCCAAATCTTAAGAATGTGGTCATTCCTGTGAATCCTTTCATCAGTAATCCAGAGTGGGGCAGCAGTGTGTCAGGAATAAAAATGTCTATGCAATATCTTTTGGAAGGTCATGGACTCGGCGTCTTTCCTGCAGGAGAGGTGTCGCGTTACAACGGCAACGATTACCCTGAAGATATAGAATGGTCGGTCACAATAGCGAAACTCGCCAAGAAATCAGGAGCGCCTGTCATACCTCTTTATTTCCATGGAAGAAACTCAAAGAGATTCTACCGCATGGCAAAAATGCATTCCATGTTAGGAACTGCAATGTTGCCTCACGAACTTGTCAATAAATGCAACAAGCATATTGTCATGAGGATAGGTAAACCAATAACACCATCCGAACTGACACCTTATGATGATCCTAAGAAACTCGCCGCTTATTTGCGTGCACGCACTTACGCTCTCGAGGCAAACGTAAATAATGAAGAAACCAAGACATTGTCGTCTAAGGTGGAACAACTGCCACCACCGATGAAGTCGGACGTGCTGCTCGAAGAGTTGAATAAGATACGCGAGAAATCATATCTCTTCACTTGTGCTCAGTATGAGTGTTTCTTTGCCGAATATAACGACATACCGAATCTTATGTACGAACTCGGACGTTGTCGCGAAGAGGCTTTCCGCGCAATAGGTGAAGGTAGTGGAAAACAACTTGATACTGACAATTACGACACATATTATCGTCATCTCATCCTTTGGGATAAGGAAGAGAATCGTCTCGTGGGTGGTTACCGCCTCGGTATAGGAAAGGAAATAGTTGAGCAAAAAGGCATCGATGGTTTCTATATCAGTTCATTGTTCAAACTGAAAGAATCTTTTAAAGATGTATTGAAAAAATCTATAGAACTGGGACGTTCATTTGTCGCTGTCGATTATCAGAAAGACATAATTTCTCTTATGCTTCTTTTGAAAGGTCTTATGATGGTTGCCTATAAATATAAAGATGTCGAGTATTTTATCGGACCTGTAAGTATAAGTAACTGGTATCCTAAGTTTTATAAGAGTATGATGGTTAAATATATCTCAAGTGAATTCTCTTGTGATGAACTTAAAGATATGGTTGAAGCACGTACTCCTTTCAAAATCGATTTCTTGAGAACTGATGCTGATATCTTGCTTGAAAACAATATGTCTTCTGTCGAGAAGTTCGACCGTTATATGATGAAGTTGAGCAATGGTGAATATCGTCTCCCAACTTTATTCAAGAAATATCTTAAGATGCAGTCGAAGTTCTTATGCTTCAATATCGACCCTGATTTCCACGATGCTCTCGATGGTCTTCTTCTTCTGGAATTTAAAAACATTCCTGAGTCTGAATTGCATATGCTTATGAAAGACAGCAGCGAAGAGGAAAGAGAATTGTTGATAAAGAGATTTTTGAAATAATTAAGAATTAGGAATGATGGTTTCGTTATTTCTAAGGTCCTAAAATTATAAAGTTCTAAAAAAGCGCATTCGCGCTTTTTTTTATGCAGCAAAATTTTTTTTTGTTCGTTGTTTTATCAAAATAAAATAATAATTGTTATATTTGATGTTGATATATTTAAGTTTCCAAAACAATAAAATTTATTAACATTATGAATGAAAATAAAAGACTTAGACGTAATCCGATGAATAAAGTTATCGGCGGTGTTTGCTCAGGATTGGCAGATTATTTTTCAGTAGATGTTGTGTTGGTTAGAGCGATCTTCGCTGCTTCCTTTCTTTTTGCAGGTGTAGGTGCTGGATTATATCTTATTTTGTGGTTGTTGATGCCTAATTACTAAATGGAATCTAATTAATTTAATATGGAAAATAAAAAACTTGAACGTAATCCGATGAACAAGGTCGTTGGCGGCGTTTGTTCTGGATTGGCGGATTTCTTTAATCTCGATGTAGCTCTTGTCAGACTTGTTTTTGTAATAGCACTCCTCTTCGCTAGTTTCGGGTTCTGGCTCTATATCTTGTTATGGATATTTGTTCCAGAAAAAAATATCGGTATTGATTTCGGTCATCAAACCGCTGCACCTCAGCAACCGGAAGACAATGTCCAGCAGTCTGATGGTGATAATAAAAAGATGACTTCTATTGTCACTGGCGCAATAGTGATTCTTATAGGATTGATTTTCTTGATAAATAATTTCATACCAATCTCATGGGTGTGGAAACTTTGGCCGTTGATACTTGTTGCTATAGGCGCAGTTATGATTTTCAAAGCGAGCAAGAAAGGAGACGGCGATGAGTAAAGGAAAAAATAATAAAGATAAAGACAATGGTATCATCAGCGGCATCATTCTAATTACTATAGGAATAATCGCATTGATGGTAACATTCTTCGATATTGAAATAGTATGGTGGGAACTTGCTAAATTCTGGCCTATATTCTTGATAATATTCGGCATCTCCATACTTCCGTTAAATAAATTGTTGAAATCAATTTTTGTGATAATATTGATATTGTTATCGTGCTTGTTGTATTATAATAATGTCAATAATAATGTTAGAACACAGAGTCACTTCAGTTACGACATAATTGATGAAGGTGTTAATATTCAGGAATTTTCTGAACCTTACAATTCAAATGTTGAGACAGCGAGTGTAGAACTTAACTATGGGGCGGGATGTGTTTATCTTTCATCTCCAGTAGATTACTTGGTTAAAGCTACAAATGCAAGTAATTACATAGTACAAGATTTGTCAATTAAATATGAAAGAAATCATGCTGATATTGATTTTGAAGGTGGTAACAATGTCAATATGAATGGCAAGGATTTGAAGTCTAATAATTTTAATATTGCATTGAATGAAAATCCAATATATGATTTTGAGATAAATCTCGGCGCATGTAATATGAATTTTGATTTCTCGGAATATAAGGTGTCGGATATTGAAGTCAATTGCGGCGCGTGCGATATTGATATGAAACTTGGAGATTTGTATGGCACTACCAATGTGGATTTGGAGATGGGTGTTTCTGATATAAAAATAGGAATCCCATCAGGTTCAGGTTGTCGCATTGAATGTGAGACAGTGTTGAGCAACAAAGACTTCCCAGGATTTGATAAAAAATCAGGAAAGGTTTACGAAACAACAAACTATCTCTCTGCAAATAAACATATCAACATAAAAGTAGAAGGAGCAATCTCTGATTTTGAGATTTATCAATATTAATTAGAGTCGAGTTATCTTAATTTTTTTTGAACAATTTAAAAACCTATTTGTTAAAAATACACTCTACACTATAAACTCTACACTCTGCAAAAAAACTTTTTTAAAATGGAATACAAAGATTACTACAAAATATTAGGCGTGGAGCGTTCTGCTTCGCAGGATGATATCAAGAAGGCTTATCGTAAGTTGGCAGTGAAATATCATCCCGACAAAAATCCTGGTGATAAAGTCGCGGAAGAAAAATTCAAGGAGATATCAGAGGCATATCAGGTCATTGGCAATCCTGACTCTCGCAAGAAATATGATGAACTTGGCGCCAATTGGAAACAATATGAGAACGCAGGTTTCGGTGGGGGAGCGCATGGATTCAATGCGAGCGGTTTCTCCGACTTCTTCGATATGTTCTTCGGCGGACAGGATGGCGGTGCAGGTTTTGATTTCAGTAACTTTATGGGCGGAATGGGCGGCGGCCGTCGTTCCACACGTCCAGCTAAAGGCAGCGATATCAATGCAACGATAAATCTTACTTTGTTGGAAGCATATCAGGGATCGCAGCGTCTCATCGATGTTGGCGGCAGCTCAATTAAAATTACAATCAAAGAAGGCGTACGCGACGGACAGATTCTTCGTCTTAAAGGAAAAGGAAATCCTGGAAGAAACGGAGGCGAAAACGGCGACCTTCTCATTAAAGTCGTCATTATGAATGACCCAGTATATCAACGCGATGGCGATGATCTCATAAGAAATGTTAACATTGATGTTTATACAGCAATACTCGGTGGCAAGATAACTCTCAGTACCCTGAAGGGAGATGTCAATGTGCCGATAAAAGCGCAGACTCAGAATAATAGCACATTGCGACTCAAAGGTTTAGGTATGCCGCATTACGGAAAAGAAGGCGCTGGTGCATTGTTGCTTAAAGTGCAGATTCTGCTCCCTGAACACTTCTCGGCAAAAGAACTCGAACTTATCAAAGAGGCGCACGAGAAGTCGATAAGTCAATAAGTTGATAAATCAATAAGTAATTAGCTTTGGGCAAGTCTCGAAGCTAATTTTTTTTAACTTTTTTGTTGAAAAAAAACATTCTTTTTCTGACTTTTTTTTCGTTACTTTGCATTTAATTGTAAAATGCCTAAATGGGCATATTTTATTGTTGAATTTATTGAGAATAATAGGAATGCAAACGAGATTTACTCTTACCACTTTTATAATAACTTTAATATTGCTTTTTTCAAATGTAGAACTTTTCGCGCAGAATGACAACAACGTAAAAGGTTTTGTATATGAGAAAGCGTCAGGCGAACCGATGATGTTCTGTAATGTTTATTTCAAAGGCACTACGATAGGTGCTTCCACCGACGTCAACGGTTTCTTTAACATCACAAGAATACCCGACGGAGATTATACAATTCTCGTCACTAACCTCGGTTACGACACCATCGCGGAAAATATTTCACTAAAAGGAAATCAAGTTGTAAATAAAAAATATTATTTGGATGAGTCATCCGTTGTTCTTCAAGCTGTTAGCATCACTGCTGATAAAATTGAAGCGCAGACCGAGACCAAGACTTCTGTCGTTAATATCACACCAAAGACCATCACCAAGATTCCTTCTATGGGCGGACAAGCTGACTTGGCACAGTATCTCCAGGTCCTTCCTGGTGTTGTCTTCACCGGTGACCAAGGTGGACAGCTATATATCAGAGGTGGTTCTCCAATCCAAAACAAGGTGCTCCTCGACGGAATGGTCATCTATAATCCTTTCCACTCAATAGGTCTCTTCTCAGTCTTCGATACCGATATCATCAGAAATGCTGAGATTTATACTGGAGGTTTCGGTGCTGAATATGGCGGTCGTATCTCTTCTGTGATGGATATCACCACCCGCGACGGTAACAAAAAACGTATCTCAGGTAAGGTGGGCGCAAGTACTTTCGGCGCAAAACTTACTCTCGAAGGTCCTCTGAAAAAAGCTAAAAATCCTGATGATATGACTGCATCTTTCATCTTCTCAATGAAAAACTCATATCTCGAAAAGACAAGTCAGACATTGTATAAAGGTATTCTCGATGGCGAGACATTGCCTTATAACTATAACGATATTTATGGTAAGGTGTCTCTCAATTCAACAAACGGAAGTAAGATTAACTTCTTCGGTTTTAACTTCAATGATGACGTAAATAATTATAAGTCAATATCTAAATTTGGATGGGATTCATATGGCGGAGGAACGAATTTCGTTATCATTCCTGGAAAATCACCAGTTCTTATCGAAGGTAACATCGCTTTCTCTGAATACAAAGCCGTCTTAGAAGAACAAAACAATCCCAACAGAGAGAGTTCTATCAATGGATTCAATGCTGGTTTTGCTTTCACATATTTCCTCGGTAAAAACACATTGAAATATGGTATTGAGATGCTCGGTTTTAAGACAGTATTTGATTATACCAAAGCAAACGGAATCAATATCAGCCAGGTTGAAAATACAACAGAATTAGGTGCCTACCTTAAGTATAAAGCTCAATTCAACAATCTTATCTTCGAACCTAGTTTGAGAGTTCAGGCATATGCTTCTATATCAGAAGTGTCGCCGGAACCTCGTCTTGCATTGAAATATAATGTTACAGAATGGTTCCGTCTCAAAGCGGCAGGCGGCTTTTACTCTCAGAACCTCATCGCTGCTAACAGCGACCGCGACGTCGTGAACCTTTTCTACGGATTCTTGTCGGGTCAGACTAATGTGCCTACATATTTCAATGGCGAGAAAGTGACTACAAAACTTCAGAAGGCAGTTCATTATATCTTTGGTACTGAGTTTGACGTGTATAGTAACACAACACTTAATGTTGAAGGCTATTATAAAGATTTTCAACAGCTGACAAGCATGAACAGAAACCAGATATATAGCGAAAATGACGCTCCTCCTGGAACTCCACAGATTGAGAAGAAAGACTTTATGATTGAGACTGGCGATGCTTATGGCGTTGACTTCTCCTTGAAATATGAAGATAAAAGATGGTATCTGTGGGCAGCATATTCTTTGGCTTATGTTAATAAAGATTATGAAAATGCTGAAGGTGAGCTGGTCACATATCGTACTCACTACGACCGCCGTCATAATGTGAATCTCATCGCGACATATACTGCGGGTAGCAAGAGCCAATGGGAACTCAGCGCTCGCTGGAACTTCGGAACAGGATTCCCATTTACAAAAGTGAGCGGATTCTACGAAGAACTTCCTTACAACAACATCTATTTTGATCCTTATACAGAAAGTGGTAACGTCGGTATCATATACGGCGATCTTAACACCGGTCAGCTGCCAACTTATCACCGCCTCGACTTCGATGTTAAACGTAAATTCTATTTCTCAGAATCAGTCATCCTCGAAGCAGATTTCAGCATCACCAACGTCTATAATAGAAAAAATATATTCTATATCGACATCATGACTGCTGATTTGATTTATCAATTGCCATTGATGCCAAGTCTCGGCTTAACATTGTCATTCTAAAAATATGGAAAAACCTATAGCAAAGAAATCTCCTCGTGAACTCGTGAATCACGGGGAGATTCGTGTTGATAATTACTACTGGCTTAATGAACGCGAAAACCCTGAAGTAATTGATTATCTTGAACAAGAGAATCTCTATCAAGAGACGATGATGAAAGATACTGAAGAACTTCAGAATAAGATCTATGATGAGATAGTGGGACGCATCAAACAAGACGACGTCTCTTATCCTATAAAAAGAAACGGTTATTATTACTATTCACGCTACGAAGAAGGTCAGGAATATCCTGTTTATTGCCGTCGAAAAGATAATATGGAAAATCCAGAGGAGATTCTCCTCGATGGCAACAAAATGGCAGAAGGTCATCATTACTTCGATATTGGCGCGTATAGCATAAGTCCAGACAATAGACTTATCGCTTATAGCGTCGATATGGTCAGCCGTCGTCAGTATCATATTTTCGTAAAAGAAATAGCGACAGGTGAGATGTTTGCTGAAGATATTGAGAACACTACCGGAAATATGGTGTGGGCTAACGATAACGCGACGCTTTTCTATAGCATGAAAGATGAGTCATTACGTTCATGCAAGATTATGCGCCATAAACTCGGCGACAATCCTTCTAATGATGAACTCGTTTATTTTGAAGAAGATACCGCTTTCAGTTGTTATGTCTCAAAGACAAAATCGAGACGTTATATCATGATAATATCCGACAGCACTATGTCGTCGGAAGTGCGTTATGTAGATGCCGATAATCCTTATGATGAGTTTAAGATTTTCCAGAAACGTGAGTACGATCATCTTTATGGTATCGGTCATTATGGCGATCATTTTTATATTCTTACTAATGTTGATGGCGCGAAGAACTTCAAAATTATGAAGACTCCTGTCGACAAGACAGAGAAGGAAAACTGGACCGAACTGCTCGCACATCGCGACGACGTCTTGATTGAAGACTTCGATTTGTTCGCTGATTTTCTTGTTATTGAAGAACGTAAGGAAGGTCTTATCAAATTGAGAATCAGAACATGGGATGGTTCTACTGATTATTATATCGATTTCGGTGAGCCTACCTATACCGCGTATTCTTCTGCTAACCCTGATTTCGATTCGCATTATTTGAGATATGGATATAACTCCATGACTACACCTGCTTCTCTTTATGAATATGATATGATAAAACGAGAGTCGGTCTTGTTGAAACGTCAGGAAATCATAGGCGGTTATGAACCAAACGATTACGTCACTGAACGTCATTATGCGCCTTCGCATGACGGTGTCTTGGTTCCTATTTCTTTGGTATATAAAAAAGGTATGAAGAAAGACGGAAGCAATCCTTTGGTGCTTTATGGCTACGGTTCGTATGGCAGCAGCATGGATGCTTACTTCTCCACAGCACGTCTGTCGCTCTTAGATAGAGGCTTCGTGTGGGCGGTCGCTCACATAAGAGGCGGCGAGGAAATGGGACGCCAATGGTACGAAGACGGCAAACTTTTGAAGAAGAAAAATACTTTCCTCGATTTCATCTACTGCGGAAAATATCTCGTCAACGAAGGTTTTACCAATAACGATAAGATGTTCGCTATGGGCGGAAGTGCCGGCGGTCTGCTCGTAGGCGCGGTCGCTAATATGGCACCGGAGATGTGGAAAGGCATAGTGGCTCAGGTGCCTTTCGTCGATGTGGTTACAACAATGCTCGACGATACAATTCCTCTGACAACAGGCGAATACGACGAATGGGGCAACCCTAACGAAAAAGAATATTACGACTATATGATGTCTTATTCTCCTTATGACAACGTGGAACGCAAAGACTATCCGGCGATGCTGGTAACAACAGGACTGCACGATAGCCAGGTGCAATATTGGGAACCTGCTAAATGGGTCGCTAAATTAAGAGAGATGAAGACCGACAATAATCCGTTGTATCTAAAGACCAATATGGACTTCGGACACGGCGGTGCTTCAGGACGCTTCGAAGGAATAAAAGAAATAGCTCTGGAATATGCTTTCATCCTGAGCCTATAAGAAAGACATAATACAAAAGGAAAGACGTGCCAATGAAATTTTATTGACACGTCTTTTTTTATTGTATTTTGATTTTATGAATCTTTATTCAATCATGAGTTTCTTTGTGAAATTGCCTTCTGCACTTTCAATATTGATGAAATAAACTCCGCTCTTGTATCCTGAAACATTGATTTCTACGCCGTTGGCATTTGCTTCAATTTCTTCGACTATCATTCCTAAACAGTTGTAAATCTTTACTGTTGATGACGCACCATTGGCAGTTGATAGCTTTATGAAATCTTTTGCTGGATTAGGATAAATGTTGAAGTCGTTGACTTCGTTTTCATCGATGTTGACAACAAAGTCGATTAAATCAATGACGCCTATTGATGTCTTGTTGCCGTATTTTGCAACAACTACCACTGTCTTCATTCCAGATTCATCGATGATGATGTCGTGTGACAAGGTGTTTACGTTTTCTTTCACTAAAATGTTATTGACATAGATGTCGTATGCTGATGGCTCGCCGTTCTGAGGCGCTCCCCATGAGACCTTGAGTTTGTTGCCGCCGTAGGCTTCAAGTTGAAGATTTTCGATAGGATAGACGTGTTCGCTATATTCGTAAGCGAAGCGGCTGTTGAAGACTTTCTTGCTTTCCTTGTCTTGAATCCATAACGCTACTTCGAGGTCGTTGATGTCTTCGACGTCGGTCTGCGACATATCGTAAGAGAATTCAAAACGTTGATATTCGCCGCTCTTGATATTGAGGTCGTTTCCTTCAGCACTGTCGAACATCTTCATCATAATATGGTGAAATTCTGTCTCGCCGTTGCTGCCTGTGTTCTCTGTAGTGGTTTTTTCGTTGACAGAGATGAATGCGCTTAAGCCTTGCATGTCGATATATGACATGAAATCAGCTATTATATTGATTGTGTTGCCGTCTGTTGTGAATGAGCCTCTGATATCTGCGATAGAAGGTGCGTTGATAGCAGCGTCGATGTCTTCTTGTGTTACGATGCCGTTGATGGTGGTGGTTCCATCGAAGAATATTGTAGGCACCGCCGATACATTGTAGAACGCTTTCTTTGTTGCGCCATCGTTGTTGAAATAAGGGTCGCCGATTGTAGGCCAGTTCATGGCGTATTTTACGTAGGTGTATTTGTCAGGGTTGGCTTCTGTCAGAGCGTGCATTGTAGCGTTCACCTCGACGCAAGGTCCGCAGGTCGAGCTTGAGAAATGTTCTATCATAGGAATTTTTGGAGCGAGACCTGCTGCAGCGACTATCTCTTTGTTCAAGATGTTGTTGGTGCTGTTTTCGTCGGCGCTGCCGTTTGCTGTGTTAATTTCGATGTTAAGTTCGTAGTTGCCAAGTGGCAGCGATTGTTTTGTCTCGAAGGAGAAGCTGTCACTTTCCATAGGTCCTAAATCTGTGGTGAATGATTCTGTTACAGTCTCGCCATTGATGGTGTATGTCGCTTCAAAAGATTCAATGTCGACTTCTCCCATATTCTGTATGCTGAAACTTATTTCGTTCTCTCCGTAAAGCACGTAATCGTGGTTGTTGATATTGTTGAGACTGATGTCAACTTGGTTTTGACTATTGATGTAAAGGTCGTCGAAGAACCAGAAGTTGATGTTATATGAGTTGCCTTCGAAGAAGATGCAGACTTTTACATTGTCTTTTCCGAGGTCTGGGCTTTCGAAGAGCTCGAACACCTCGTAAGTGCCGTCGGTGTCGTAATGTTTGCTCCAAGCAGTGTTCCATGTGTTGCCGTTGTCGCTAGATGTTGCGATGCCGATGGTTCCGCCTTCGGTAGAGCCATCATAAACATCGACATTATGTTTCAATGACAATGTAGCAGAAGTGATGCCAGAGAAATTGACGGAAGAGTAGATCGCTCTGGAGATGCCTTCGTAAGGTGGTGTCCATCCGAACTGCAGCTCGTTTGGCGTTCCGCCAGCAATGTCGCTTCTGGCTATCATCCAGTTGGATGCCCCATCGTCAACTAAAGACCATCCTGCAGGCAACTCGTTGGAATCGAATGTCTCTTGGAAAACAACGCCAGCGCCTTGACCGAATAAATTATAAGCAGTTAATAATGCAATAAATGTAAAAAGTAAGGATTTTCTCATAAGTGTAGATTAAATTTATCAACGTACAAAAATAAGAAAAATCCTCACTATATGAACTGTTAATCTAGATAAAGATCGTTGAAGAATGTCTCTGCCTCATGAATGGCACTTTGGTAGCAGTCGGAGCTATGTATGACATTGCGCAACGTATCGATGCCGTAACGTCGCCTATATTTTATCTTTAGGTGGTTGAGCGCCTCTGTAGCGCTGACTCTGTCGGAGAAAGGCGAATGTAACGCGATTCCAATACAAGGACCTTCGGTCATATATTCTATCAGTTCGTTAAAAAAGTCCTTGTCTTTGTGGCAGCTGTAAATGGTCTCCGCCTCCTCGCGAGTCAAAGTCTTTTCTTCAGCCTCAACGACGACAAAGTCGCGACGATGTAACTCATTGATGATTTCGTCGGTGTGTTTTAAAAAACCTGGTTTTATGATGATGAATCCATCGTAATTAGGAAACATAGATGAGCTGTAACCATAACCGTCGTTTTGTTTTATAAATGCAGATTTCATAACTTTTATTTTATGAATGAAACAAAGTACGTCAATAAAAGTTTCTAAATGATTTTTAAGAATTTTATCCTTTGAAAAAAATAAACAAATCATTATTTTTGCGCTATAGTTGAGAGACTCTGCGTCTTTGAGACTTTACGACATTAAGACTTTTAATATGAACATATATCAACTTTTTGTAAGAACATTCGGAAATAAAAATAAAGACGTCGTCTTCGATGGCGACAAGTCTCAAAATAAATGCGGCACTTTCGCTGATATTAACGATAAGGCGTTAGAAGCTCTCAAGACTCTGGGTATTACTCATATCTGGCTCACCGGCGTGATTCGTCATTCGAGTATGACGGCATATCCTGAGCTGGGGATAAAATCTAGCAATCCTCTCATCACCAAAGGCAAGGCTGGTTCACCTTATTCTATAATGGATTATTACGACATCGACCCTGATCTTGCTGTCAATCCGCAGAATAGGATGGAGGAGTTTGAAGACGTCATGCAACGCATCCATGATAAAGGCATGAAGGTTATCATCGATTTCATCCCTAACCATCTCGCACGTGAATATAAGTCGTTGTGTAAACCGATGTATGTGGAGGACTTCGGCGTCAATGATAACAAAAACGTCGTTTTCGCAAAAGACAATAATTTCTATTACTGTCCAGATCAACAACTTGTAATTCCTGGACAACAGACAACGGTCACTGAGCTTGTCG
>JAEIGA010012783.1_pt1 | contig 12764 bp, 20 predicted proteins | sample 9270691 | NCBI WGS metagenome assembly JAEIGA01 (sample SAMN17057246, study PRJNA624740) | gut metagenome | biome: biome; isolation source: fecal sample | host: Bos grunniens | place: China: Xizang | collected 2019 | reverse complement strand
GGAAAGAAACAATGGCAAAAAGACACTGAGCGTGGATATTTTATGGCATAAGAGGTAAGACAGTTAAAAAGCAGTCTTGTAAATATTAAGCTATATGGTAAAAATAGGATTACTATAAGAAATAAAAGAAAGGAGATGTTATAAATGGTAACATTACAGGAAATACAAACATTAAAAACAAAATTATCAGGGGTGAGAGATAAAACAGTTCAAGCACAGACATTATATGATTCAACAATGGCAAGAATTGTTGAATCTCTTAATAAGCTTGCAAAAATGCTTTATGAAATATCCCCGGACACCCAGCCAACAGAATTTTTAGCCTCATTTTCTCCTGAGGTATTTTCTCTTTCAGAAAATTTAAATGAAAATGGGTATTGTGATGTTGAAAAAATATTAGACGTTGATGCTCTCTCAAAAGTAACAGAGTATGTAAATGATATTTTATCAAAAATGGACGCAGATATTCAATCAAAGTATGACGACATTTCTAATCAGGTCGAAGAGTGGCAAAAGATTATAAGGGGTGAACAAAATGCATCCACATTTTTTTGAAATGCTAAATACACTTAATAATACATACATTTCAAAAAACGCCGAATATGAAGCTATATTAAAAACAATAGATGTGGACGAAGTAAGTCTTGAAAAACATAAAAAAGAGGCTGAAACTTTGGAAAAAAGTTCGAGACTTTTGAATCTTATGGCAGACAATCAGCGAACAGAAGCTTGCAAAAAGCTTGAGGATGTATGTACTTATGCTCTTCAATATGCTACAGGCAGAAATCTTGAAATGAAGATTGATATGACGATGCTTCGTAATAAGGTTGCAGCAGAAATCGCAGTCTTAAAACCGGAAACAGGAGTCGAAAACTTTCCTATGGATGGTGGCGGTGGAGGCTTGGCAGACATTATTTCAATGGCGCTAAGGTTTACACTTTTGTCGACGTATGCAAACCCCAACATTGACGGACCGGTTATTTTAGATGAGCCTGCTAAAAATGTATCAGCTGATTATATTGGTAATGTTGCTGACTTTTTACTAAGAGCATCGAGGGATTTTAATAGACAAATTATTTTGTCAACGCACAACGACTATATTGCGGCTGCTGCACCTAAAAGATACAGATTTCATCTTGATGAAAACGATGTGACCGCAATAGAGTGTGAAACACAGACAGAAGAGGGAGATGAGCAAGTATGATGAAGGACATGCTTTTATCAAGTAAGGATATGTATGATAAAAGTTTTGACGACCTTATTGATTATGTAACACAGTGTAAAAAAGATAATTCTGGATTTATTGAATCTATAGAAGAAGCCAGAAGTAATCTTTTATATATAGGTGAAGCATTTGATGCGATTGCAAGCTTGGCAGGTACAGCTGTCACTCCTGCCAAGCTTGCAGCAATCATAGAGGGTGCAAAGTTATTTGTAAAAGCGGCTGATAGTGCAATGCGAGCATCGAGCGACAGTTATGATTTTTATTCTACAACCTATGCAGAGATCGCAAGCTCTATAGGCGTATCACTTGTGTCAATGAGAGTGCCGGATAGAAAGGGTGGTAATAATGAGTCAAAGCCAAATGACAACGCTTAAGTTTGTTGAGGAAATAAAAGGCCTTATGTTTAATGAGCGAGGAAAGCTCATAAATGAAAAGGATGCACTTCAAAAGCGCTTTCATAAAGGTGTTGATTTCTTTTTATCAGCAGCATCTCATTCAAAAGAAGAAATATCAAGGGCTTCTGATAATATGGCTGATATTATGAGAAGAATAGATTTTCTAACAAAAGAAATCTATGACCTTGACCTTATTATTGGTACAAAACTTGAAACATTCTTTGCAGATTTTGAAGTAAGAATTCAAATCCCGCAAAGAATAGATGAGAGCGGCGACAAAAGTGACGCTTGCTCGCCGCTCCTACATTTCACTGATGATGAAATGGTAAACATTACTCCTGAAGATTTATGGGCACTGAAAATACTAAAGCCTGCGCTACATTATCAAAACATCAAAATCATGAGGAGAGAAAAATAATTATGAAATTAAAGCGCTTTATTTTAGAGGGTATCTTATACATACTTATAAAGTATATACAGCCTGCTGTGAAAACTTTTTGTGATGTATTAGTATAAGATATAAAATGAGGACTTGGTCCTCTACTTACCTTTGTAGGGTTTTATAAGTGTCTGAAGAAAAGTCGCTTCTAAGGGTGTGCGACTAAAACGGAACCAAAAACAATACACTAAAACCCGACAGATGTGCGTTAGTATATCTGATTGCGTAGGCATAAAGACAAATGTCAGGTATGCCGAGCAAACCCAAATATAAATCTGAATTCGGGGCGCAATGCCCCAGTGTAATAATGCGGACGATTAATAAGTGCCGCATTATTTTTTCCTTTTTTCAAGTATTAGTTATAAAATAAAGAGGGCATTGTCCCTCTAATACAAAGGAGGAATTTCAGCTATGGCATACACAATAGAATATGAAAAAGGACACTACATTGTTTATGATGAAGAGGGAAATGAGTGTGGGCAATATGACAGCCCACAGGATGCAAGAGAGGATTACCCAGATGCAAGATAACGCATCTGGGTAATAATTTTCCTATAAATAAAACTATAAGAAATAAAATGAAAAAGAAAGAGGGAATTTATCATGAAAACACTAACAAATTACGTATTATATTTAATTCAAACAGTAATGAAAATATTAGTATTTATTGTAGCCTTTATTGGCTACTTAATAGGAATTTGCTGCAGAACAGCAGACAACACAAGAAAGAGAATGTAAAAATTTAGAGGCTTTTTAGCCTCTAAATTTTTTATCTTTCATAGTATAAGGAATAAAAGGGAAAGGAGCAAAAAGCATCCAATTTCCCTTAATTTTTTACTTATTATAAGGAGGAAAAACTTATGAACAAAACAACAGCAAACGTTGTGACTAACACGACAGACAAAACAGGAGAGGTATTACAACTCTTAAGAAGTCCATGTGTGGACTTCAATAGACAGTCAGAGAAATACTGGGGCTGTCTATTTTTGCCGCAACAAAATGGCAAAACAACGATATTGGCAGCAAGTCAGTATTATGTAATGATGGCAGAAAACATTGAATGCAGTCCAAAGGGAATTTACTTTGACTTCTTTGACAACTGTTGGAAAGATGAAAATCCGCTACCGTACTCACCTGAGGAACTTGTCAAATGCGTAGAAATGAACTCCGTGCCACCAATGCTTGAAGAGGGAAAAGTGGCACCATTTGGAAGTATTATTTTCCCAACAAATAACTTAGTGAACTGGCTATCAGAGTTTCCAAAGCCGGTTATTGACAAGTCAAGACTTATTATTGCAGCAACAGAAAGAGCACAAGACGAGGTAGTTTTAAAGTTTCATCAGGGGGAACATGGAAGACAAAGCGTTATGAAAGACATTGGAACTTTTATAATTGACAAAAATTCCCTAATTCCTGAGGAACTTGTGAAAGTGGGACAGACTTACAAGTGTAATCTTGTAGGCAAAGATGATGGCAAAATTCTTGTGAATGTGTTGGAGCCTTATGGCAGAGTAAACATTGGCATTAAATTTTCATTCAAAGCTTTTGATCCAAAATATATGAAAGACTGGAACGCTTTAAAAAATTTGTGCGGCGAAGAATCAGCAAGAGCAGGAATATTCCCACATAATCAAATAATTGCAACAAATGCAGTGGAGTCTGAATTTGAAAATTGGCTACCAATACCAACTCATCTAAATACAGGAATGATATATGCAGCGTCAAAATTTATGCTGTTATCACCTAATAAACTTATGAGATTTCAGGTGGCAAACAAACCAAACTCTCATGTCTTAATGGAGAGTTTGCCACTTGGTTCTGATGAGCCGCGCATCAGAATTATTCAGACAACAATGAATCAAAGTTATGGGATGCAACTAAGATGAATGGTTTAATTGTATCTAATAATCAGCAACTTGTCTTTGAGGATTTAATCTACGTATATGAGATTGTACAAAGGCAAGTTGCTATAATTGATGAAGATGTTGTAAATTTATATCTTGATTTTGTAAGTGTGGCAAAAAGAATTCCCGATATTGAAGATATTGTAGCATCAATAGACTCAAGAAATGAAGACATTATTAATGAGACGTGTTTTCTTTTTGGACTCCCTGAAGCAGACTTTGATATTGTAATGGGTAAATATTGTCACGAAATAGCGTCTTCGCTTGATACAGTGTGCCAGAGAATTCTGGAAAAATATAATCTCTCACATATCTGCTGTGGTGAGATGTTTTGCGGTGAAAATGTTCATCCTTCTCAGAACATTTTATTTTCAAGATGGCATACTTAGACATTAACTGGGAAGAAGAGCTGATTTGCTCATATTCAAAGAATGAACATATTGCAGTGTTGATTCATAGGCAAATGGACGAGATCCCAGACTTTTATGATTTCGTCCTTGCTTGTTATGAATTTAATGACCAAAAAGTTTTAGATTTACTGCTTGAAACAGGAGCAATAAATGATGAATATGAAGCAGAACAACTAACAGAAGAGGTTTTGGAGCAGCTAACAGACAGAGGGTATTTTGAAGATTTTGACAATTATCTATACGAGGTTGTTAAAAAATATTCTCTTTTAGTAACTTTTAGAAACCTTGAGGAATATTCTGAGTTTTTGCAGATAGAAGACTCAGACGATTTTATAATAGCAGGAGAAGCTCAAAATTCGCTTTTGCCGAAGTTTTCTGTTTGCGGTATAACTTCAATGCAAGGATACACAATATTGCAGAGCGGCGAAATTTTAGGCTTAGAAAGAGGTACAGATGAACGATGTTGTATTAAAAGATGAAGAGGATCTTCTTTTGGAAAAACTCATCTCTTATGATAATTATATCAAAGATAAAGAGGGGTTTCTTAATATATTGAGACACATATATGAGAAATCCTTCTTTCTTGACCTCTCTTGCGGAATGAATATTGAGGATTTTGCAGAAGAAGTAATAACACATAATTTTAATGTGTGTTATGAAATTGCTTTACTGTATGGTGAAGATAAAAATTTATCTGCTGACGACCTTCATAATTTTGCAGGAGAAATATATGACGATTTATTTAATTGTCATATGAATGATGCTTTTTTTGGGTGTATTTTGCATGCAATGAATGAGCTTAAGTATTCATTTAGCATTGTTATAAATATAGGAGAAGCTATAGTGTTTGGCAATTGTCAAAATACACTGCTCTCCGGTTACACAAAAGAAACGGCGTCAATTATAAGCGACCTGGGATACATGATGTTTTCAAAAGAGGATACAATTATAATTCAGAAAGGAGGAGGGGCATGGGAGAGTTATCAACAGAATTTAATTGGGAAGCCGCAGTAAATGAATTAAATAAAAAATATATCACGTTTAATCTGATACCAGAGTGTCAAGATGCTTCAGATAAATTATTATTAGAAAAAATTGATGGTTGGTTTAGATTTAACTTTCAAAATAACGAAACTAATCCTCAAGAGTTTTTTTCAATTTATAATATATTGATAGAAATACAAGAGCACAATTACGATGTATTGCTTAGCCTATATGATATTTTAATTGACCACTCACCAGACTATGAAGAGGCTCGAAAAAGTATTAAATCTCAAGATGATAAGGAAACCACTATTGATGACTTTGTCTCTTGGCATTATGAAGGCGAATCTTATGAAATATATTGTTCGGATTTTGGTGAACTTGAAGTATATGATAACTTGGCAAAATATATTTGTGACACAATGGCACAAGAAGGAATAATGTTTAAGCTTGATTCTGATATTATGTCTACGGGAAGCTTTCCCAGAGATTGTGATATATATTGTAACAATTGTCAAAACTCACTTCTCTCTGAATTTTCAATACAAAAAACTTATGATTTATGTTTTGACAAAGAGATAGGCTTTCTAATTGTTCCAAAAATTACAAAAGACACAATTTTAGCGATAGGAGGATGTACAAATGCCTGATTTAGTTGTAAATTGGTACGAAGAGGCGCAAAACTGTTACAACGAATGTATATCAGCGCAAGTTGCATTTGTTGATGCATTTCACGAAAGATATATAGAAAATAAAGTTTTAGAGTTTTACGAGCAATACAAGAGCATCCCTACGGTAACAGATATTGTTATGGATATTCATACCTTTAATTCAGAAAAAATAGAAGAGGGTTTTAATGTGGAGCTTGCATATAATCCCGAGTTTTCAAAGTTCCGTGAACAATTAAAGCAAAATTCTGAAGAAGCTCAAGCTCAATATCAAGATCTTGTAACTGGACTTCTGGATTCAACCGGCATCTTTGAAATGTATGACTTGGTTATAAAAATACTAAATATGCATAATAAAGAATACGAAATGTTTGATGCTGATGATTTCCAATATTCAGGAGAGGTGTGGTCTTGTGATATTTATGGTGCAGGCTCAAAAATCGTTATAAACGATTGTCAGAATCATCTTCTTGACAAATATTGTTTTGGTCTTCCGGAAGAAATCGCACACTGCCTACAAGACTCCCAAAAGAAGAGGCTTCGAGTAATTTGTGAGCCATCCATTGAAAACTTTATAAGATTGGAGGCGGCAAAATGAACAAGGGTGAACTTAGTATATGCACTCTCGAAATGTATGTAGAGGGCGCATATAGGTATTATGCACTAAGACATACGAGAGAAATCCCTACGCCCGGGGAGATTTTTACAATTTTAATTGATATGTGGAGTAGCCAAAATATATTGTCATCAAGTATATGGTGTCAAAGTGCAGGAGTAGAAATTAACACTATGGACATATGTCTTGAGGATGTGGAGTTTGTACTTGACCACAAAAGAATGGCGCACATTACAGAGTATGACTACAAACAGCGATATATCGCACAACAACCATTGTTAGGGAGGTACTAATATATGCAACTATCAGTTTTTAAGGATGAAACTAACACTGTTTGGCTTCAAACAGTGTTAGTTTCATATATGATTTGCCTCGAAAATGGCAAAATAGATATACTTGATATTACAGAAGAAGCTGAATATCAAAGAAAGAAGCGGGTATATGATGAAATATATCCAGATATGATTTTTGAAAAAACAGCAATACAGGATTTTCTTCTTGCATCAAGACATGTTTTTTGGGCAGACAAACTATTTAATGATTGTCAAGAAACGCTGCTTCCAAAAATGGGCGATAGAATAATTTTATTAGGAGGGGCAACAACTTGAAAATAAATCAAAAATCAGATGCGCTTGACAGGTTTTCTTTTTTTGAAAACCTGTCAAGCGAGATTTCCAAAAACCCATCACGAGGATTGTTTTTTAAAAATAACGAGGCATATGTCTTTGATGATATTGCTTGCGGAAAATTGATTGTTCGTGATGGACGACACGATTCGCACCTGTTTTATGACTTTAAAACAGGTGACACATTAAGACTTGATACAATGATAACACCCACTTTTCCAAAGTATTGTAGTAGTATATTTTTTCTTAACAAAAGGAAGTTTATTAAATTTGTTAAAAACCTAAATATACCTAAAAGAAAAGCACAAAAAGCCTCTATTTTTATTGAGGTGCATGAAACCAACGTGCATCTTACCATAAGAGCAGCTAAGGGAGAGTGTATGGGAAGTTTTTCCCAGCCACTTTATATCGACAAAAATAAAGTGAAAAATATTCGCGCTCAGAATTTAGCATTTCGTACAAATTTTTATTATTTTTATCAAATCCTACTTTACAGTTTTAAAGAATATGATATAATAGGGGTACGCTATAATAACTCCAAGGAAATTTTTGTCTTTGGAAGAAATGACAAAAAACCTAATATTTGTTGGAGTTTAAAAGGGGTATAAGTGATAAAAGGAAGTTTAGGTGGTAAACTTCCTTTGTTATCTACAAAATACAACTGAAAGAAGGGGTAAATCTATGAAAGGAAGAGGAAATCAAGCATGGCACTTTGATGTTAATGAACAAATAGTGTACAGGCTTGATGAATTTTACCAAGAGTTCTACGAAGAAGAGCTTCACTCTGTGGGAGAAGGTTATCGACTGGAACCTTGTCCTATGTGTGGACATAAAAATTGTTGTTCTGTTGGAGAACCTGGAATAAATTGTTTTTCTTGCGGCTGGAGTGGAAGTCACACAGGAAGTTATATTGATTACGCAATAAATAGGCTTAGGATGACTGAATTTGAGGCAGAGAAAAAACTTTCCGAATGGTCTGGGGTACCAGTAAAAGAGCTAACAGAAGAAGAAAGCTTACAAATTCAAAAGCAATCAAGAATGCAAGAAATTCAAAAAAAGGCAGAGGTTTTTTATCACGAAACTCTACTTAACTGCACTACACAGTATAGACTTGGACAAAGTGAGATGACACCGCTCTCTTATCTTATCAATATACGAGGCAGGAAAATGGAAACAGTAAAGAAACTAATGTTTGGTTTTTCTCAAAACTATCTTGAATTTCAAAGAGAACTTTTATCTCAAGGATATACAGCTGACGAAATAAAAGACGCTCATGTTTGGATTCCTGAAGGATTATTTGTTTTTTTCTACAAAGACCCCATAACAAAAGATATTACAAGAATAAATACAAAAAATCCATTTAAGGCAACAATAAAAACAAGAGATGAACTTGGTGAGGTAGCAAAAGAGAGTATAATTGAGGGGTATTCAGTAGGTAAAAAAGAAGCTTTTTATTATACTCCCGGTTTTTCATTTAAAAAGCCAATAATTATTGTAGAAGGGGAACATGATTTGGCTGCCTGCTATGAAAATGGGGGTAGCAACGTATGTTGTGTTGGTGGTAATCTCAATGATGATTATTGGGGTATATTAGAAAAAGCACAAAGTACAATATTTACAGCTTTTGATAACGATGAAACCGGTTTAAAATATCTTGGGCGAATGAATGATGCTCTGCCGGAAAAGGATATACGAAAGATCGGTTTCCCATTAAACTTTAAAGATATTGATGAATATTACACTCAAAATGTTCACAGTGTCTCTGTTCCTGATTTATGTAAAGAAGCACAAATCATAGAAACTGAAAAGTTTAAGGTTACACATTCATCATTTAAAAACTGGAAAATCGAAAACAGATTTAAAAAGCTTGAGTTTGACTTTTATAAACAGAATGACAAGGGACAAGTAGTTGGAACTGCAAACCTTTTTGTTGACGGCAAACTAAAAGATAGGTGTGATACATCTCCTTTGGTATCTATGAAAGCAAGTATGAAGCCAATGAACTTTATGCTTGATGACGAAATTAATGCCTTTTTCAATACAAAGCTTTATGATAAATCGAACGATGAACTCATATCTATTTTCCCATATTCTTCTTGCAAAGGTGAGATAAAAGAGATACTTGCGAAAAGAATTATCGAAAGCGGGGAGCAAGATGAAATCATTGTATCCTTTAGAGAAAAGTTAAAGGATAGAAAAGATTGTGATGACATTATTGATGGCATCTTAAAAGAGGTAAATGATATTCAGAATAGGTCTATAGCTTCTTTTGATGATATTCCTAAAATGCGCATCACACAATATTTCAACGTAAGAAATAATGATGCATATTTTTATTTTACTAACGTTAAACACGATGGTGAAGCAATAAGGAAGCTGCCCTATCTTTTAAGGAATGACAGGGCAACAATTCGTCTTGATTTGTACAAAAGAAAAGACGAACAATGTTTGCTTTTAATTGATAATAAATATGAGCTTCCTGTCGAACAGCCAACAGCACTTCAATGTTCAAGCCTTACTCAGAAGTGGGCAGAGGCTTGGGTTGCAGGAGAAATCCCAGTATCAGACCTTAATCCATTTCATCTTGTGTCAACAATAGAGAACTATATAAGACGTTTTTATTACACTAATGATGAAAACATATATAAAGTATTGGCGCTCTATTGTTATATGACCTATTATTATGAAGTTTTAGGAGAGGTGCCATATCTTTATCTAAATGGTGAAAAAGGTTCTGGGAAATCTATCCTTGACAACGTTCTTTCGATGTTTTGCTTTAATGCAAAAATGGGCGTATCAATATCTGAAAGTTCACTATTTCGTATGACATCAATCGAGGGCGGCACAATAATTCTTGATGAAATCGAAAATCTTACATCAAGAACAAAAGCAAACGACTCTTTAATGGGCGCAATATTAAAGGGTGGATATACTAAAAATTCATTTATATATAGAATGAATATGGATAAAGGCTGTGTAGAAGGATTTGATAGTTTTGGTCCTAAAATAATCTCAAATATATTTGGTCTTGAAGATGTTGTTCTTGACAGATGCATTCAGATTAACACTTACAGACTGAAAATCACAAAAGACACAAGAATGGAAGACCCAAGACATTATCTGTCTGAAAGAATGGCAGAGATTAAGGAAGTAACCTCAAAATGTTGTTTGTCAGCTTTGGAAAAGTTTCAAGAATTGTATGAAATATTTAGGAGTCAAGTTTTTGAAGCTGAAACAGCGAGACTTTCTCAAATACTTACATCTATGCTTGCAGTTGCAAAGCTTGTTGATAAATACGAAGAAACCAATATCAAAAGTAACGCATACGAAGACGCATTAAGAGACTTTTACAATCTTTCAATTAAATCAATTAAACAGGATACAGAGGAAACAACTCCTGAAGGAATTATAAAGACAGCTGTTCCAATAATTGCACAAGAATTAAAAGGTATCATTCCTCCAAATGAATGTAACTATACTGTGCCGGCAAAACATAAGTATCATGAACAAATAGAATACAATTTAGAAGAGGGTTGGTTCAGAGTAAACACAATTCATTTTAAATGCTTTATTGAGGAAAGTATGCCGGGTGAACAAATGCACACAAGATATATTCCAAGATATGTTAAATCTTCATACAATATTAAAGATAAAGACTATAAACGAAGAAGTACAACTATTGATAATGAGGATTTAATAAAAGAATACAAGGGTAACATATCTCCTAAGGTAATCTACTATACATTCTACTTTAGAGATTTTGTGGATGATGACAGTTTCGTAAGAGAGTCGCATAATGAAGTTGAAATGAATACTGATGTATTCTAAAAACTTGTGTGAAAAAATATTTTTTATTGTAGTATTAGATATAAAAGGAAAAATACATATTTCCTTTGAGAAAAAATACTTTTACAAAAAATTAAAAAAAGAAAGGGAGAAAAAAGTATGAAAAACGTATTAAAAATCACAGGAACAATTTTAGCAGGATTGGGAGCAATCATTTGCGGAGGAAAGGTTATCGCAGATAACTTACCAAAGAAGGCAGTAGCAGAAACAGTTGACGCTGTTACAGAAGACAGCGAATATTACGAAGAAACAGAAGAGTAATCAGCAGGTGGGCGAAAGCTCACCTGACTCTTTTTTTGCTTAAAAAAAATTTCAAAAATACAGTATGAGAAATAAAAGGGAAAAGTCCCTTTACAAAAGAAACATTATATTAAAGGAGGAGTTACTTATGGTAACAGCATTAATTACAGGAGCAATCAGCGTGGTAGCAGGAGCTACAATGGTAAAGAAGGGAATTTGCATGATTCCAAAGAAGGAAAAAACAAAAGTGGAAACTGAAACAACAGTTGAAACAGAAGAAGAAAAAGTTACAGTGAAAACTGAAACTGAAACAACAAAGGAGGAAACTCCGGAAGAGACAGTTGAGACTAAAACTGAGAAGGTTGAAGTGAAAACTGAGGAGAAGCCAAAGAAAGCTTCAAATCAAAAAAAGGCAACTAAAAAAGCCGAGGAAAAGAAAGTGGATTAATCCACTTTCTTTCTTAAAAAGGAGGATGAGAAAATGGAGAGATTGAAATGTATACTGATACCTTTTGTAAGATTTATTATTAAATATTGTAGAAATACAAAGCAAGCATTAAAGCATATTAGTTCAAATTCAACTTACACGAATTCATTCAGAGTCCCTACGTGTGACGGTTTTATATTTGTTAATTATGAACATACAACATATAATGTTTTAGTAGAAATTGAAGATGAAATTCGACTCAAGTGTAGATTTGACGATATAGATGATTGTGCGGATTACTTAAAACGAATAGGTGTAAAACCTCAGAATATAGAGCTATATTCTGAGTTTGCAGAGGTACACGAGGAGGTTTTTTAATGAAAGTATATTTTGAAGACGGGAAGCTGATAAACACAAATCAGCTTCCTGAGTGCGTTGATTTTGTTGTTGATGCGGGACACGGCGTAATAGATAATATGGAACTTCTTGATAGTCTTAAAGAAAGTGAATCAAAAAGTAAAAAACAAATGGTTATCTATACTAACTCAATATTTGCTTTTAATGGTCAATACGCTTGGAATGAAGAACTACAAGTGCCAGAAATCTATATTAGAGCAGGAAAGCATATGGTATTCACAAGAATTGACAAACTAACAAATAGAAAACTAAGAGAGGTTCATAATCTTGCTAAAATGTATGTTAGTGGAGAATTTGACAAATAGAGGAGAAACAATCATGGCATACTATAAAGTTGTTTTAAATCGTAATGATATAGAATCACAAATTGCGTATAAATTAATATGCGAAACAAGATATGGTGCTAAATGGGGAGGAGACAGGCAAAGACATACATCTTCTAAAGTTCAAAGAAAATATAAGGAATTGTTTTCTGAAGAAGAGCAAAGAGAGGCTGCTAAACTGTTTGTTTTGGCACATAAATGGTATTTATCAACAGGGATACCTGATGAGTATGAAGCAACGCCT
>JAEIGA010012782.1_pt1 | contig 12764 bp, 11 predicted proteins | sample 9270691 | NCBI WGS metagenome assembly JAEIGA01 (sample SAMN17057246, study PRJNA624740) | gut metagenome | biome: biome; isolation source: fecal sample | host: Bos grunniens | place: China: Xizang | collected 2019 | reverse complement strand
GAAAAAGGCGGAACTGCAAGAAAATATGCAAATTGTCTTGATTGGCTTAGAGATGCAAATTTAATTCGATATTGCTATAATTGTGTTCCTCCAGAATTTCCGCTAGCCGCTTATGTTAGGCAAGAACAATTTAGAATTTATACAAATGATATTGGGCTACTAATTTGTATGTATGGCTTTGAAATGAAACAAGCCATTCTAACAGATTCTTTAAAAGGAAGTGCAAAAGGTGGAATTTATGAAAATCTTATTGCAGATTTTTTAGTAAAAAAAGGATATCCTCTTTATTATTTTAAAAGAGATGATAGTTCCAGCGAAGTAGAATTTTTAATTGAAAAAGAATGTTCTGTTGTTCCAATAGAAGTAAAATCAAAAAAAGGAAGTACATCTTCTTTGGACACCTTATTAAAAAAAGATGATGTTAAGTTAGGATACAAAATTCTTGATGGAAATATTGGAATTACAGAAAAAAAGAAAACAATCCCTCATTATATGACTATGTTTATATAGCCTTTTCTAAAAACTTACCTTCGGAAATTTTTTATCTTATTTTATCCACACAAGTTCATAACTTTTTTAATATTCCTTGCAGAATCCAATTTTTTCCGTTTTATAAAAAGTTTTACTGTATTTCTGTGAACTCCGTACAATTTTGCAATCCGATTTATGCTAATTCCTTGCATAAGCATTATCGTAGTTCCAATTTCGGCTCCATCAAGTTTTGAGTTTTCGCAAGTTTTTCCTTTGGGGCGGCCAAGAATCATTCCTTCCGATTTTTTGCGTTCAAGAGCTTCTTTTGTTCGCTGACTTATAAGATTTCTTTCAATTTCTGCACTTAACCCAAAAGCAAAAGCCAAAAAACTTTTGATTGAATATCGTCTCCCAGACGATAGCCATCTTTGATTGTCCAAACTCGAGCTCCAGTTTCCATCAGTTTATTCAAGATTGACATAATCATAAAAAGGCTTCGCCCAAGGCGGCTCAATTCAGAGCAAATAATCAAATCATCTTTTTCAACTCGTTCAAGAAGCGTTCCAAGTTGCCGCCGCTGAGGTTCTAAAGTGCCACTGATAGTTTCTTCAATCCATTCATCAATCTGAATGCCATTTTTTTGCGCAAAATCTGTAATTTCATAACGCTGATTTTCTACAGTTTGCTTGTCCGTCTCACACGAATATATCCATAGTTCATACTATATATATAGGCGAAAATTGTAAAATTTATGCAATTTGGGGAATTGTTTTATTTTTTGCACAAAGTCAGGGCAATTTTAATACAGTTTGAACCTAAAGTAAGGGCAGTTTTTGATTATTTTCTGCCACAAAAAACGTTCGTTTAAAGTGCGATACAGAAGGGGAAAGTCTTCCCCTCGCTCCAGCTGGCAAGCCATCTTCCGCTACCCCTTCTCCTAGGGACTCCGCCCCTAAAACCCCGAAAATAAAACAAGTAAATTATTCTGAATTAAATCCATTTATACCTGAAAATAACAATGAAGAAAATTATGCTTTATTAACACAATACTTATTAATGCGAGACTCAGAAGAGAAAAAAAGTAAGAAACAAGAATTAATTAATAACTTTGATTTCACTGAAGCAAGTTTAAAACAGGCAGAAGATTATTTTCAAACAAAGAACATCCCATTTGTTGCAAAAGAGAATACAACTTTTACTTTTATTGACCTGTTTGCTGGAATCGGAGGTTTCAGATTAGCTATGCAAGCTAATGGAGGAGAATGTGTATTTTCATCAGAGTGGGATAAAGATGCAAAACAAACTTACTATGAAAATTACGGTGAAGTTCCTTTTGGTGATATCACAAAAGATGAAGTAAAAGCCTTTATTCCTGAGCATTTTGATGTTTTATGCGCTGGTTTTCCATGTCAGGCTTTTAGCATTGCAGGTTATCAAAAAGGATTTGATGATGTAAGAGGTACACTATTTTTTGATGTAGCTGACATTATAGAAAAACATCGCCCCAAAGCATTTTATTTAGAAAATGTAAAAAATCTACAATCTCATGACAACGGGAATACTTTTAAAAAAATAATGGATGTTTTGAAGAATAGGTTGGGATATATTGTAGATACAAAAATAATGAATCCATGTGAATATGCAAATATTCCTCAAAACAGAGAAAGAATCTTTATTATTGGGATAGATCCTACACAAGTACAAATTCCACAAGAAAATAATATTTTTATTTTTCCTTTTTCTGAAAAACAAACTCTTACAAAATCGATCCATGACATAATTATAGATTCAATTAATGATGAAAAGCTTTTTTATCGTGAAGATCATATTTATTACGAACGAATGAAAGATGTAATTATTAATCCTGATACCGTATATCAATGGCGAAGAGTGTATATTCGTGAAAATAAAAACGGATTATGTCCTACATTAACTGCAAATATGGGAGAAGGCGGGCATAATGTTCCCATTATAAAAGTATCAAATGGTATTAGAAAATTAACTCCCGAAGAATGTTTAGGATTTCAAGGATTTCCAATAGACAAAGGTTATTCTTTCCCAATTACAATAGCCCAAAGTAAGAAATATAAACAAGCTGGAAATAGTGTTACAGAACCATTAATTGAAAAAGTTGCAAATGAATTGATTGAGTACTTTAAAAAACATCAGAAATGAGAGGTTGAGACATGAGCAGATCAGATTTTTTGCAGACATGGCGTAATAATTCAGAATATTTCAAATTGCTTGAATTGATGGCAAGATTATCAAATATTTTTAGTGATAATACTATTCCTTTCTTGCATTATCGAGTAACAGAAAATTTATTCTGTAAATATTATGCTGCAGAAAATCTTTCGAGAAGTGATACTGCTTATGATGCTAAAACCTTAAATTTTGGAGTAGGTATAAAAACATTCCAACTTCAAAATGATAACAGCATGGAGAAAGTTGCAGAATTTAATTCAATTTCCAATCAATTGAAGAAATATCATGGTAAGGATCTTGCTTTTCAACTTGCAATTGCCAGAAATGAAAGAATGCGTCTAGGACAACGATTATATGCAATAGACGAAGGTTGTTATCATATTATTGGCCGTGTTGAAGAAGGATTAACAATTTTTAATACTCCATATTCTTTTGTAAATGAAAGAACTATTAGCAATGTTAAAGACACTGGAAAGAGCCTTCAGTTTTTTGATGGAGAAAATGAATATTCATATAATTATTCAAAATCTACATTATTCAAGAGATTTATTGTTCCTAAAGAAAATGTAAAAATTCCTGTTTCAATTATACAAGATCCATATGAACTTTTACGAAAACTTATAGATACAGAAGATTATGAAGGAAAATATCAGGATATTTATGCTGTTCAAAAAATAATTGAAAATCAAGTTGAAATTCAAAAAACTAAAGTTCGAGCTCTTGGTCAGACTTATGTCATTCTTCCTTTATTTTCGACAGCAAGTAAAGAACATGAAGTTTCTCAAAAAAGCGGACTTAATCAATGGAATGCAGGAGGTAGAGCCAGAGATCCAGATGAAGTATACATACCAATTCCATCAAAATTAAATTCTAACTATCCAGATTTCTTCCCTGATAGAGATGTAAAATTTGTATTGCATCTACCAAACGGAGAAGCAATAAGCGCTAAAGTTTGCCAAGATAACAGAAAGGCATTAATGTCCGATCCAAATAAGGCATTAGGTCATTGGATTTTGAGAGATGTTCTCCAATTACCAGAGGGAGAGTTGGTAACCATGTCTTTATTGAATCGAATGGGATTTGATAGTGTCATAATTTATAAGGACGATATTAGTAATTATCGCATTGATGTCTGTAGGACAATAAGCTATTCAGATGATATGTTCGGAGATGATGAATATGATGACTGAGTTGAGTGATGAAAAAATAAATGAATATGTTAATGAAATAGTAGATTGGAAAAAAGATAGAGATAAAGACTGGAGTGAAATTGAAAGGACTCTTCAAAGATTAAATGATGAATTAGGAGATCTTTGGGATAATGATAGAGAAGCCTTTAAGTATTATGCACCTATTTTAGTGGAAAAAGCTAAAACAAAGCTTTTTAATGAAAGTACATTTAAAGGTATTGTTGCAAAACACGCAAACTGGTTTTGGATTAATAATTTGAAACGTGTATATCAATGGAATGCATTTAAGGAAATGATGCATAGTTGGTCAAAAACTCGTTTTGAAACTGTTCAAAATCAATCTTGTGATATTGTCAATTTCTTGTCTAATCCCGAAAAACATGAGACACCCGCAATAGAATGTCGTAAGAAAGGTCTTGTATACGGAAATGTACAATCTGGAAAAACTGCTCATATTGCAGCTCTTATTGCTATGTATGCCAGCAGTAAGTGCGATATGATAATAGTCCTTTCTGGTGTAACTAAGAATCTTCGATTGCAAACTCAAAATCGCTTACGCAATGATTTAGGTATTGATACAAAGGGATGTTATGATTTAATTACAGCAGAAACTGATTTAATAGGTAAATCAGCACAAAATCTCGAAGGCAGATTGAATGGACAAAAACCTTGTATTGGTGTATTCAAAAAAAGTCCTGCGGCATTAAAAAGACTTCTAAAGTATTGTGAAAATGTAAGCGAAGTAAATTCGTTTTGGAAAAACAAAACAGTATTACTAATAGATGATGAATGTGATCAATATTCTATAAATGTAAAAAACATGCATTTAGATGAAGAAGATCAAGAAGACTATAAAAATGGTAATTTTTCCAGAAGTTCAATTAATGGATTAATCGTTGAGCTTCTTCATGTGTTTAATAAATATAATTATGTAGGCTTTACTGCAACACCTTTTGCAAATGTGCTCAATGAACCGCCAGGAGAAGACTCTCTTTATCCGAAAGATTTTATATATTCTCTTGAGATAAATAGTAAGTATTATGGCGCAAAGAAAATATTTGGTTCTGTATTGGAAGATGCAGAAACGTTGCCTCAAACTCTTGATTCTATTAACTATATTGAAGAGGAAGAAATAAATCCTAAAGAAAACTCTTTTGAATCATTACCACAAAGTTTGCAAAATGCAATAAATTATTTCATTATTGGAACCGCATGTAAATATTATCGTGGATTAACTTCACATTCTTCAATGCTAGTTCATCTGGATTTAAAGATTTCAGTTCATAGCCAACTTGAATCAATTATTAATGAATACAGAAATTATGTTCTTGCTAATTACAAAACTATTGAAAATAAATTCATAGATATTTGGAATAAAGAAAAGAATAGAATTACTTTCGATGAAATAAAAGATTTATTTAATTATAACGAAAGTGAGAAAGAAAACTACAAAATTCCAGATTATGATTTGGATTTTAAGCGCTGCATTAATGAAGTCCTTTCAAAATTGACCGTAGTTGTTGATAACAGTTCAAGACCTATGGAAGAACGTCTGCATTATGATGATAGCAATCCTTCTGTTGTTATTGTTATTGGTGGAAACACTTTATCACGAGGCCTTACATTAGAGGGACTTTTAGTTAGTTGTTTTTATAGAACTAGCAAAAATTATGATACATTACTTCAGATGGGGCGTTGGTTCGGATATAGGATTGGATATGAAGATTTAGCCAGGTTATATACAACCCGTGAAATAGCCTTAAGATTCTCTATGTTATCTGATGTAGAAGACGAATTAAGAGATGAATTTTCCGTTTATCAATTTGATATCACTCCTGAAAAATTATCTCCTAAAATTCGTAGGTATCCTTCACTTCAAATTACTAGGAAAATGGCCATGCAGGCAGCAAAGTCTTCTGGCATTAATCTTTGTGGGTATAGACCTCAGACTTTATTTTTTCCAAAAGATAATTATGATTTTCTACATGAGAATCTTGAAAAAACAAGAACTTTCATTTCCCAGTTAGGTTCGTTTGAAGAATCTAACGGTGCTATACTTTTTAGAAATAAAAAGCGTACATTAATCAAAAACTTTATTGCCTCATTTAATATAGATGATAGAAATAAAGCATGTAATAAGAAAGTACTGCTTAAATTTTTTAATAAATTAGCAGAAAAGAATTTCTTAAATAATTGGAATGTTGCTCTCGTAAATAGAAAAAGTGGAAGAAGTTTAGATATTACAGATTCGATAAAAGTTGGAATGGTTGAACGTTCTAGAGTCGATTTACATAGTCCAATTGATAATGAAATTTCATTTAAAACACTTTCTCAATTGAATAGCATGTTAATTGATACTCCACTCTACTCAACAATAAAAGATACGACTCCTGTTACTGAAAAATTTATTAAAAGGCATGAATATTTTGTTAATGAATTGAGACAAGAAGAACCAGGTCTTTTAGTAATTTTCCCTGTTGATAAGGATTCCAAACCTGCTAGTCATGCAACAGGAAGACTTCCATTGGATGCGGCAGAACATGTTATTGGATTTATGCTTGTTTTTCCAAATGCTAGTAATAATGAGCTAGAAGAGTATTTATCAATTCCATTAGAAGAAATAGGAGATGTACTTGATGATTGAATTACATGAATGTCCTTTCGTTCCTGGACCAGGAACAATTGGTGCTGGAGGAGTAATTAAAAATCTCTATGGCTCAAAGCTATCAGTAACAGAAATTTTCTTGAGGGAAGCCGTACAAAACTCTTATGATGCTCGTGTAGGAGATCCTGAACATATTGGTAAAAAGAAACCCTTAATTTTTAAGATTCATGCTTATAGATTCTCTTCAGAACAATTATCAAATCTAAAAATATTATTGGGTTCAAAAAATACTCAATCATTCTTTCATAAAAACATATTGCCTCATATTACAGATAATATGTTAAATATTGAGGTTACAGATTTAAATACATTTGGACTTATTGGTAAACCACAACCAACTGATAAATTGGGAAATCAGAATTTTGCCCATTTTGTATATTTTACTGGTAATGACAAAAAGAAGGATGATACATCTGGAGGTTCTTTCGGCTTTGGAAAAGCTTCTTTATTTGCATTCTCGAAAGCAAGAACAATAATTGTTTATTCAAGAATCGCATCTCAAATTATTTCAAGTAGAGATAAACAATATCAATCTAGATTAATTGCAATTTCAAGTGATGAAAGAATTGATGATGCTATTGACCGTTGCTGGTGGGGAAAAAGAGTTGAATCTACACCGACACAAGCGATGTATGCAGCTCCTATAATTGGAGATGAAGCAGATAAAATAGCATCTTCTTTAGGCATGAGAGTATTTGAACCTGGACAAACTGGCACTAGCATACTTGTCTTAAATGCTGATTCAGATAAGCCAATAAAAGATGAGTATGATAATGTAAAAAATATAGATGAAATAGTTCAAAGAGATCTACCTCGTTATATTGTTCACTGGTATTGGAACAAAATTGTAAATAAAAGTATTAATTTTGAATTAAAATATGAAAATAATTTAATTGAAATTGAAAATCCTGCAGAAATAAATCCGTACAAAACCTTTATAAAAGCATATAGAAAATACCAAGAGAATAAAAAAGAAAGAAAGTTTTCAGAGACTAAAACATTCGCTAAGGTAATGATGGAAAGACCTAAAGTAGATGTTGGCTATGTTTCTCTAAGCACTTCCCCAATTATGAATATGAAAAATAAAGACCTTTTCCCAATTTTTAAAAGTGGAGAACCTGTCGTTGCTTTTATGAGAGGTATAGGTCATATAGTTTATTATGATAAATTTCCTTTAACTACAGATAATGCAGAAAATACGTGTTTTGGGATTTTTAAGACTGATACTACTGCAGCTCCAAATGGAGAAGAAAAAGGTGCCGTTGATAGAGAATTTAGGTTAATGGAAAACCAGACACATGACAGATGGGAATATCAGTCAGGCAAACATGATCATAATTATTTAAAAGCTGTTACAACTAAAGTAACTGAAATGGTAAAAGGCCTCTGTATTCAACAAGCAGAGGAACAAAAGGCTGCAGATATTTCTGTTGTTATTCAACGAACGCTAGGCGAAAAATTAATGCCATATTTATCAACTATTGGAGGTGCAAGTGCACCATTACCAGAAGATTCTATTTCTCGCAATACTGTAAGGAAAAGTTCTATTTCAGGAACCACAGAAACTGAAATCTATATGGATAAAGATGGTTCTAAAATTATTGGAGTAAAATATAAGTTTAATGTTATAGAAGGCAAAACAATCGTAATTAAAAAAATTACACCAGTTATTCTAAGTGCTGATTCAAAAGAAGAACCTACGTTCAATTCTGCTATAGTTGATTTTTTGTCGCTGACTGTAAAAGAAAAAGATGGATGTGTTAAAACTTTTCCTGTAAAAGCTTTTGTCTTAAAATCTCCAGAATTTAATAAAACTCAAACAGTGTGTCTAAATTCTAAATGTAAAAAAGATTGTGCATTTACATATGATATTGATTGGGAAGAAATTGATACACCAAAGAAGGAGACTGAATAGTGGCTAAAAAGATATTCACCTACAAAACAATTCCTCAAGATACTTTCGAAATTACTTGGTTTATCTATGATAGAAAAGTGAAAAATAATGCTGAAATAAAAACCTGGAAGAAGAATGCACCATTAAAACTTCATCTAGATATTTATACCGCGCTTCAAGACTTAAATGATTCAATAACCCCTGGAGCTAATGTTGATTTTTTAATTAATTATCATTCTATTTTTAGTTATGGAGGAACAGGTCTTCAAGGAAATGTCTATTCCACTCCTTATTCTTTTAATAACACAGATAAATCAATGGATTTTTCAATTGATTGTGAAATTCCTGGAGAAAAGATTGCTGGAGCATTAGAAATATCATTCCTTGTTTGCTTAACAAACAGTGAAGCATCTGATATTTCCATATACGCTACAAAACCAGGTTCTATCCTTTATGAAGAAAAGATACTTGTTTATCTAGAAGGTAATCAAGCATTATTCCCTGTAAAGGCTATTGATTTCTCAAAAGATGACAGAGCTTTCTCAAACAGCTTGTATTTCTTACAGAGAAAGTATAGTCAGCTTGATAGTAATTTTAATTCAGCCTATAAACTCTATTTTAATACGAGTCATCCGCTCTTTAATAAGATCAATGATGATAATTTGTCGGATAGTTCCAATCAGTATATTTTAAAACTAATTATGTTAGATGTGTATAGAACAATACTACTTGATGCTCTAGATGATGATAGAGGATTAAAAGAAATATATGAAAGTACTTCAGATAATGAAAATTATACTTTGAAAGCTGTTTATTCAAGAATTGTTCACCAAATGCAAGAATACTTTCCTGACAAAGATTTAGATGGGCTAAAGGATATGATTCATGGAGATGAATATTCTCGAAATAAGATTTTTACTGCGTTACAAGATTTCATTATAAATTAGGAGTTTGATTATGGAAGAAGAATTAAATATGAGAGTGTTTCCAGTAATTGAAGATTCTGATTTTGAATATGCAAAATTAGTAGAGAACCACTTTGCTTTTGAAATTCCTAAAGAAAATCAATTAGTTCCACCTGGAATGGGAGAAATGGTTGATCATTCTGAATTAATGGAATTACGTAATAAAATCGTCGAACTCGCAGTAAAATATGGTTTTAGAGATATTGATACAAAACTTACGAAAAACAAAAATGATTTTGATAGAGAATTTAGTATTTTAATCTATAACGAAATGAATATAACGGCTTCCGTTGCAGCGACTATTCAAAGTTTTCTTTTTATTAATCTCAAAGTTATTCCTGATATTATTTATTGGCGTTGGGGCGATATAAAAGAGCGTTTTACAAGTTTACGTCGTAATTTTTCAGGAACACAATGGTGGCGTTACTATTTGTTTGCAGGAAATCAAGAAGAAGAGAATTTTTATAAGAAATTAACTGAATCAGATATTTCAGAATTATTTGAACGACCAAATACTCGTGGTTATGAAGACAATTCTAAAAATATTCTCATATGGTTCAAAGCTCTCAATAAAGACAATGTAGACATTAATTCTCGAGACCTGTTCCGAGCAACAATAAAAAAATATAACTCTGAATTGGCATACAGAAATTATTTTTCATTGGGATATGATGCTCGTGAGTCCCTATTTAAGGACTGTTATAACGAGGCATCATATGAATTGAGGTAATTTAATGAATAAATATACTTTTTCTACGCAAAACGGTAGGGCATATTACAGTAATTCCATTCCGGGATTTATAAAAGATTTCCACAAAGAATCTGAAGATTTATATGTCTGGCCTATCTTGATTGCAACAAAAGCTGATAAATATCAAAAGATTCAAAGTATTGAGTCATACCCAGAAAAATAAATTCATTTGCAAAGAGAAAATATAGAAACTGTTATACCAAAAATTTCTGAAATCCTTGAAAAATATGCAACAGATGAAAAAATATAACCAAATAATTATTTATATATTTCTACATTAACAAAAAAAATTGCTCAAACTTTTAATGATGAAGAACGAGAACTTTTTATAAATATGAAAAAAATCCTTGAATCAGAGTGTAATTCATCAACCGAAAAAGAATATTATTATGGAACAAAAAACTTCAATTTAATTTGGGAAAAGATGATTGATGATGTTTATGGAAATAATTCTGTAAATAAATCACCCCAAAGTCATCCACACATTTATTTGGACATTAATAATTTAAATAGAAGAAACTTAACTCTTCGCCCAGACACAATTATGATTCATCCAGCCATCCAGGATAAAATCTTTGTTCTTGACGCAAAATATTACAAGGCTGGTGCAGATTTAAAAGATGGAAATATGCCAGGTGGAGAATCAATTTTAAAACAAATTGTGTATGCTCAAAAGTTGGAACATCTTGATAAACAAAATAATACTTCACATAAAATATACAATGCGTTTTTACTTCCTTATGGCAAAACCGAAAATGAAAATAATTTAGTTCCTTTAGGAAAGACAACAGAAGATTGGTATGACGAAGCAACTATAAAAGAAAAAGAATATTTACAAATTAGAGCAATTCGTCTTGATACAAAATCGCTAATGTACAATCATTCAGTTGCTAATGATGAAACACTATCTTTTCTTGCTGAGTTGATTAAAACTATGTAATTTAAATTTTCCATCCCGTTAGGGATTGGAGTGGCGCGAAGCGTTCCGAAGTGAATGAAATGAACGAAGGAATGAAGCGATAGCGGAACCACGTAAAGCCCGACCCAAATGGTAATTTTTGTGAAGCAAAATTACCATTTGGGGAACGGCCAAAAAAATAATAAAAAAAATCGGCATTGATATGATTAGACGGGAAGGAATTGTTCTTATTATACTTTTTAGTTGAAAAAATTGTATCTTTATTACAAAATGAATTTATTATCCAAAAGTACCAAAAAGGAGCCCTTTATGCTAAAAATCTACTGTTATCCACGTTGTACAACTTGCCAGCGTGCAACAAAATATCTGGACGCAAAATCTGTGGAATATGAATACATCAACATCAAAGAAAACAATCCAGATAAAGAAATTTTGCGTTCCCTTTGGCAAAAAAGTGGTTTAGATTTGAAAAAGTTTTTTAACACCAGCGGCATTTTGTACACAGAAAAGGAACTTTCCAAAAAGCTTCCTTCAATGTCTGATGAAGAAAAACTTGATTTACTTGCCACTGACGGAATGCTTGTAAAACGCCCAATTTTGATTACAGAAAAATCTGTCCTTGTGGGCTTTAAGGAAAGTGAATGGGAAGGGGTGGTGTAGTTTGAAAGCCCACTACCATCTTCCAGGCCTTTTTGAGTTTTACGAATTGTACAAAATCTTTCTTCCTCTTTACCGTGTGCATCCTGAATATTTTTATGATTGGTGTGATATTGCTTCCCTTTACGGTTCTCCAGAGGATTGTCTTTGGGGCGGTGGAAGAACTGGTTTTGGAACTGCGGATGCAAATGACGTTCTTGATTTGATGAATGAATATCATATTTCTCCCCGTTTTACTTTTAGCAATTCCCTGTTGCGTCCCGAACATCTTACAGACAAAAAATGTAACCGCCTTTGCAAATTGTTTGAAAAATCAAAAGTTCCTGTTGGTGTAATTGTTCATTCTGATTTGCTGTTGGAATATCTAAAAAATCACTTTCCGCAATTTTATTTTGTTTCTTCCACCACAAAAGTTTTAACAGATTTTTGTGATTTTGAAAGTGAAATTAATCGAATTGATTTTTCTTACGTTGTGCCAGATTTTCGCTTGAATAAATCTTTTGAAAAATTGGCTGGACTTCCCCAAAGTCAAAAAGACAAGACAGAGTTTTTATGTAATGAATGTTGCAATTTTTCTTGCACAGAACGAAAAACTTGCTACCAAAACGTAAGCCGCAAAAACCTTGGAGAAGAAGTTCTTAGCCACCAATGCACCGCACCAGATTCCCAAAAAGGCTACAGATTTTCTTCTGCAATGAAAAATCCCGGCTTTATTGGCATTGACGACATTCAAAAAAATTATCTTTCAATGGGATTTTCCAACTTTAAGATTGAAGGTCGCGGCCTTGGAAGCGCCATGGTTTTGGAGTTTTTGCTTTATTATTTGGTAAAACCAGAATGCCAGATTGTTGTGCGGGAAGAAGTTTATTTAGACGGAATGTTAGATTTGTTTTAGAGGGATTGTGTAAAAGAATTAACGTTTACAAAAGGAATGTGTAGAGCATATTAAACATATTTTTGAAGAACACGAATTAGATGGAAAGTTAGTTGTTCGGAATTTCCGAACAGTTCAAATTGAAGGAAATACTAAATTTATAGAAATACACT
>JAEIGA010012781.1_pt1 | contig 12764 bp, 10 predicted proteins | sample 9270691 | NCBI WGS metagenome assembly JAEIGA01 (sample SAMN17057246, study PRJNA624740) | gut metagenome | biome: biome; isolation source: fecal sample | host: Bos grunniens | place: China: Xizang | collected 2019 | reverse complement strand
CATTTTAAGTTCATTATTTTCCAATTGATGCAAAGATAGAAAAAAAAACAAAAACTTAGCTGATTTTTAATAAAAATCTATCAGCTCACACATAAAAAGATGGAGACTTTCAAAAAAAGAGTAAAAAAGCAGAGATCCATAACGCTATCAATGAGCTAAAAACACTATCTTTGCGCACGTTTTTACAACAGACTGATTCAAAACATGAGAAACATACTCATACTCATATCGGCACTTCTACTGCTTGCCCCCAGAGCCAAGGCGCAAGAGAATGATCTTCGCCTGCAGGCAGAGACACGAATCGACTACAGTGGCGAGCATCTGAAATCGGACGATTTCACGGCGGGCTTCTACGGCAAGTATCTGAATGTGATACTGTCGGGGACCATTGGCGACAAATTTTCATATGCCTACCGCCAGCGTCTGAACAAGGCCCACGCCGACCAGAGTTTTTTCGATGCTACCGACTGGCTATACCTCAACTACGCTCCCAGCAGCAACTGGCAGCTATCGGCAGGAAAGCAGGTGGTGGCCATCGGTGGATACGAGTATGACCGCGCCCCCATCGACCTCTACTTCTGCTCGGAGTTCTGGAACAATATCGCGTGCTATCAGTTTGGTGTAAGCGCCACATACTCAACCAACAGCGGCAAGGACAAATTCCTGTTTCAGGTGTGCCAGAGTCCGTTCCGGGCAAATGCCGACAACATGTATGCCTACAACCTGATGTGGATGGGCTCGCACGACTGGTATCAGTCGATATGGACGGTAAACCTTATTGAGCACAACCCCAAGGATCAGATTGCATATCTTGCACTGGGTAATCAATTCACTTTCGGTGACTTCAGACTGCAGCTCGATTACATGCTTCGAGCATCGAACAAGAGTATGCTCTTCAAGGATTACTCAATCATGGGCGAGGCATCCTATACCATAGCCGACAAGTTGAACATCTACGGTCGTGTGACATACGACGTAAACAACTCAACGGGCGCCGTCAACGACTTCTGCGTGATGCCCGACACCGAGCTTACACGTCTTGGAGCCGGTGTGGAGTTCTACCCTCTGCCAAAGAGAAACCGCGCGATCCGTCTGCTCGCCTTCTACCACTACACAATGGGTCACAATGGCAACCCCAACGGAGTCCTGATGGATGGGCAGTCGGTCTTCAGCATCGGCCTGAAGTGGAAAATCGACGTCGTGAATATAGCAAAAAAGATATTTTAATACACTAACCATCTAACCTGTAAGAACAAAATGAATCGCAAGAAATCAAGCACCTGGGAGGGTATCCCGTGTTTAGTAATTATCTTGTTGCTCTTTGGCGGTATTGGACACGTTATGGGAGTGTCGCAGATGCTGAACACCATAATGAAGACAGCCCACGACCTGCTTCTCAACACCGTTTTCTACTTGATGGGCGTAACCGTCATCACGGGTGCCATCGGCAAGATTTTCATAGAATTTGGTGTTGTGAATCTTTTGGAGAAGATTCTGCGACCCATGATGCGCCCCATATTCAATCTGCCCGGTGTGGCGTCGCTCGGTGCCGTGATGACCTTCCTGTCGGACAACCCCGCCATCATCTCGCTGGCGCAGGACAAGCGATTCAGACAGTACTTCAAGAAGTACCAGTTCATCTCGCTCACCAATTTCGGCACTGCATTTGGTATGGGTCTGCTGGTGATTGTATTTATGATGGGACAGGGCTTCTTTGCCGAGCCCATGATTGGTTTTGTCGGAGCGATGGTTGGCTGCGTGGTATCAACCCGTCTGATGCAACGCTCCGTTATCAAGGCCTATCCCAACTTTGCCCACGAGATTGCCTGCGACGAGGAGGTAGAGGAGATTGAGGAGCAGCAAAAGGAGGAGAAGTCGCTCTTCATCCGCATCCTCAACTCGCTGCTCGACGGAGGTCGTACGGGCGTGGATGTGGGTATGACCATTATCCCCGGTGTGCTGATCATCTCTTCGTTTGTAATGATTCTCACCTTTGGTGCATCGGCCGACGGCACATACACTGGCGCAGCCTACGAGGGAGTGGAGCTCCTGCCATGGCTCGCAGGCAAGATAAACTTTGTGTTTGAGTGGCTTTTCGGCTTTACCGATCCCCATCTGGTGGCATTCCCCATCACGGCGTTAGGCGCTGTTGGCGCTGCCCTGAGCCTTGTCCCCAGCTTCCTGGCCAACGGCTGGGCTGACGGCAATGCCATTGCAGTATTTACAGCAATCGGAATGTGCTGGAGTGGTTACCTGAGTACCCACACCGCCATGCTCGACTCGCTCGGCTATCGCGAGCTCACATCAAAGGCCATCATTGCCCACACCATCGGAGGTCTGGTAGCAGCAACAACTGCACATTGGCTCTACATGCTGTATGCACTTATCTAAATTTTTCATATATTTGTAAGGTAATTGACCTAAAAACAGACAATATGAAAGAGGCTCTGAAATTTTACAAGGATTTCCCCAAGGAGGGTATTGTATTCGTAGATATAATTCCGCTGTTGCAGGACAAGAAGATCTTCAGCGAGGTGATCGCTAAGCTGGGCGAGCTTCTCACCGCCCCCAACGTAGCGGCACCCGAGGCGCGAGGCTTTCTCTTTGCTGCGCCACTGATGGTTGCCAAGCCCGAAGTGGAGTCGATTATCCCCATCCGCAAGCGAGGCAAACTGCCTTATAATGAGGGTGATTTGTGCGACGTGGAGATCGAGAAGGAGTATGGCGCCGACCACCTCTTCTACCGTCTGAGCGACATCATCGCAGCCAAGGCCGAGGGTGATGAGATTCACATCTCACTGCTGGACGACCTGCTCGCAACGGGCGGCACAGCCGAGGGCGTTGCCGAGTCGCTGATGGCGCAGAAGATTGTAAAGGATGGCAAGGAGTACAAGGTGGTAATTGACGAGTTTATCTTCATCGTCGAGCTCGACTTCCTCAATGGCAAGGAGCGCCTGGAGAAGATCGCACCCGTAAAGTCGCTGATTCATCTGTAAAACACTAATTCTCAATAGAAAATCTCCCACGACTGGGAGATTTTTTTTGCAAAATTTGTGGGGGGGGAATTTTTTTCATATATTTGCTGACAGAGTATCAAAAACAAAAACCTTATGATCAGACGTATTACAACTCTATTTATCGCAGTGTTATGCTGCTCAGCAGCCTTCGCACAAAAGGTGGAGGTGCGTCACTTGGAGGGAGAGATTGGCGTTGGAGGAGTAAATGGCGTGAACTCGCTTTCGCTCGACAACTGCTCCGTAGGTCCCAAGCTATATGCAGAGCTTCGTTATAACTTCCGCGCCCTGCCCATCGATGCGGGCATACAGGCATCAGGCAGTTTTTTCCATCGCGACGACGATAGTCAGGCTCAAAGGCTGAAATCAAAATCGTATAATGTAATGGCCGTTGCCGACTACAACTTCCGTCGAGGAAAGAATCTTTCGTTTTTCGCGGGCGTAGGCTTAGGCCTGGGAGTACTGGAGATGAGTGCGCCCATCGATATCAAAGCCCCTAACGCTCAATGGGACGGCTACACTACGGGGGATGGGAAAGAGAAACTTTGTTTCTCGCCACGCATAGGTGTGGAGCTGTTCAATCACCTCAGACTAACGCTCTTTTATGTGGGCGAGGAGCGGGCCAACAACCATTTTGGACTGAGCATTGGAGGAGTCTTAGGTGGTGGCAGAAAGCGTTAAAAAGCATTGTTACACATACAATATTGGGGGTTGCGGGTTTTCGCAGCCCTTATTTTTTGCTTTTACTGCACTATGGTCGGGAAAAATTTGTATATTTGCATGTTATATACCCTAAATATATAGAAAAAGCCCTTAGCGATGCTGCAAAGAGCACCGAGAGGGGCAAAACAATGATTACAAAAGAATAAAAATATATCCGTTATGAAGTTCAACGAGTACAAAGGTCTCGATCTGGCTACGATAGCCGACGAGGTATTGAAGAAATGGGACAATGACGACACCTTCCATCAGAGTATCACCACTCGCGAGGGTCATCCCACATTCGTATTCTATGAGGGTCCCCCCTCGGCAAACGGTATGCCGGGTATCCACCACGTTATGGCGCGTACGATCAAGGATGTTATCTGCCGTTACAAGACACAGCAGGGCTATCTGGTACACCGCAAGGCGGGTTGGGATACACACGGTCTGCCCGTAGAGTTGGGTGTTGAGAAGAAGCTCGGCATCACAAAGGAGGATATTGGCAAGACAATCACAATTGAGGAGTACAACCGCACCTGCCGTGAGGCGGTGATGGAGTTCACCGATATGTGGGAGAACCTGACAAAGAAGATGGGTTACTGGGTGAATATGGACGATCCGTATATCACCTACGACAACAAATATATCGAGTCATTGTGGTGGCTCTTGAAGCAGCTCTATGAGAAGGGTCTTCTCTACAAGGGTTACACCATCCAGCCCTACTCGCCCGCAGCGGGTACGGGTCTTTCGACTCACGAGTTGAACCAGCCGGGTTGCTACCGCGATGTGAAGGATACCACAATGGTGGCTCAGTTCCGCATCTTGGAGCCCAAGCCCGAGATGGAGGGTTGGGGTACTCCCGTATTCCTGGCGTGGACCACAACACCCTGGACATTGCCTTCAAACACTGCACTCTGCGTAGGACCCAAGATTGACTACGTAGCAGTACGTACATACAACGGCTACACTGGCGAGAAGATCACCGCCGTATTGGCCGAGCCCCTGCTCTACTCTCACTTCAACAAGAAGGCCGAGGGTATTGCTCTGGAGGACTACAAGGCGGGTGACAAGCTCATTCCCTTCGAGGTTGTAGGTCGCTGGAAGGGTCCCGAGCTCGTTGGCATGCACTACGAGCAGTTAATCCAGTGGGTGAAGCCCGTGGAGCTGGACGAGGCTGGCAATTGGGTATCGGCTGCCGATAAGGCATTCCGCGTGATTCCTGGTGACTACGTAACGGTAGAGGATGGTACGGGTATCGTACATATCGCTCCTACGTTTGGTGCCGACGATGCCTTCGTGGCACGCGCCGCAGGTATTCCTTCGCTGTTTATGATTAACAAGCGTGGCGAGACACGTCCGATGGTGGATCTTACAGGAAAGTTCTACCTGATGGAGGAGCTTGACGAGAAGTTCCTTAAGGAGTGTGTCAATGCCGAGGCATATAAGGACTATGAGGGTCGCTGGGTGAAGAACGCCTACGATCCGCAGTTCACCGTAGATGGTCGTTACGACGAGGCGGCTGCGCAGGCTGCAGAGTCACTCGACGTGTATATTGCCATCAACCTCAAGGGCGTGAACAAGGCCTTCAAGATTGAGAAGCACACCCACAACTACCCACACTGCTGGCGTACCGACAAGCCTGTGTTGTACTACCCTCTGGACTCTTGGTTCATCAAGACTACAGCTCTGAAGGAGCGTATGATGGAGCTCAACGAGACCATTCTGTGGAAGCCCGAGTCAACGGGTACAGGTCGCTTTGGCAAGTGGCTGGAGAATTTGAACGACTGGAACCTTTCGCGTTCACGTTTCTGGGGTACACCGCTGCCTATCTGGGCTACGGAGGATCGCTCGGAGCTCAAGTGCATCGGTTCGGTTGAGGAGCTTATGGCCGAGATTGAAAAGAGTATCGAGGCTGGCAATATGACTGAGAATCCCTTCAAGAACTTCCGCGTGGGCGATATGTCGAAGGAGAACTACTCGGTAGAGAATATCGACCTGCACCGTCCCTATGTTGATTCTATCATCCTCACCTCTGCCGATGGCAAGCCGATGAAGCGCGAGAGCGATCTGATCGACGTATGGTTCGACTCAGGTGCTATGCCCTATGCGCAGATTCACTATCCGTTCGAGAACGGTGGCGCGGACTTCACAGAGGTATTCCCCGCCGACTTCATCGCCGAGGGTGTGGATCAGACTCGTGGCTGGTTCTTCACACTGCACGCAATCGCTACTATGTTGTTTGACTCGGTGGCATTCAAGAATATCATCTCTAACGGTTTGGTGCTCGACAAGAACGGCAACAAGATGTCGAAGCGCTTGGGCAACGCCGTAGATCCCTTCGAGGTGCTCTCAACCTATGGCGCCGATGCTACACGTTGGTATATGATATCAAACTCACAGCCTTGGGATAACCTCAAGTTTGACAAGGATGGCGTGGATGAGGTGCGCCGTAAGTTCTTCGGCACATTGTATAACACCTACTCGTTCTTCGCACTCTACGCCAACGTGGATGGTTTCACAGGTCAGGAGCGCGAGATTCCTATCGCCGAGCGTCCCGAGATCGACCGCTGGATCATCTCGGTATTGAACACTCTGGTGAAGGATGTAACGAAGTATCTTAACGACTACGATCCCACGCCCGCAGCACGTGCTATTCAGGAGTTCGTGGGCGAGAATCTCTCGAACTGGTATGTTCGTCTGAACCGTAAGCGTTTCTGGGGTGGTGGCATGAGCGACGACAAGCTGGCTGCATACCAGACTCTCTACACCTGCCTGGAGACTGTAGTGAAGCTGGCAGCGCCCTTCGCTCCCTTCATCGCAGATCGCATCTTTACCGACCTGAACGCTGTAAGTGGTCGCCACAAGGAGCAGTCGGTACACCTGGCTCAGTTCCCCGTAGTGGATGAGACGCTGGTAAATAGCGAGCTGGAGCAGATGATGGATATCGCACAGCGCGTATCGTCAATGGTTCTGGCACTGCGCCGCAAGGTGAACATCAAGGTGCGTCAGCCGCTGACAAAGATTTTGATTCCCGTTTTGGATCAGGATATGGCTCGCCACATCGAGGCTGTGAAGGCGTTGATTATGGGTGAAGTGAACATCAAGGATATTGAGTTGCTGAGCGACACGACCGGCATTATCACCAAGCGCATAAAGCTTAACTTCAAGAACTTCTGTCAGCGCTATCCCAAGTTGGCAAAGCAGATGTCGGCTATGGTAGCATCGTTTAGTCAGGAGCAGATCGCAGAGATCGAGGCTGCGGCAGAGTCAGTTCTCGACCTTGCAGGCGAGAAGGTAACCGTAACACCCGCCGACTTCGAGATCACCTCGGAGGATATGCCCGGCTGGCTGGTTGCATCGGAGGGTAAATTGACCGTTGCGCTCGACATCACGCTGACCGACGAGCTTCGCCGTGAGGGTGTGGCACGCGAGTTGATTAACCGTATCCAGAACATCCGCAAGGATTCAGGCTTTGAGGTGACGGATAAGATTCGCGTCGAGATCGAGGCCAAGGAGCTGGTGGCTGGTGCCATCGAACACTTCGCATCTTACATCGCATCGCAGACTCTGGCCGTAGAGGTTAAGGCCGCGACTGAGCCCACAGGTGCTGTGGTTGTAGATTCGGATGTGGACGAGGAGCCTCTGAAGATTGCCGTGACTCGCCTGTAGTGCTGGTGGTATGTGTTTTATAATAAAAGATTTGGTACTTTATAAAAATTATCTTATCTTTACATAAAGACACTAAAATTTTTACTACTATGGCAGAAGAGAGAGTAAGATACAGCGATAATGATTTGGCCGAATTCAAGCAGGTAATCCTCAAGAAACTCGAACAGGCCAAGGCAGATTATGATTTGCTGCGTGCGAACATATCAAACGACCACGACACTCACGACACCTCGCCCACCTTCAAGGTGCTGGAGGAGGGTGCCGCTACCCTCTCAAAGGAGGAGACAGGCCGTTTGGTTGCACATCAGAGTAAGTTCATTCGTAACCTCGAGATGGCATTGGTGCGCATCGAGAACAAAACCTACGGAATCTGCAAAACCACAGGCAAGCTGATCCCCAAGGAGCGTCTGTTGCGTGTTCCCCACGCTACGGAGTGTATCGAAGCCAAAGAGGCAAGAAAGTAAAAAAAGGAGTCCGTCGGGACTCCTTTTTTATTTATATATTACTCTCGTCACATTTAAAGTCGTATAACAAGAGGGATTTCAAGGCCTGCGAAGCCCGAGAAACCGCAGTTTACTGAGGCGTAAATGAGGATTTAGAGGGCGAGCGTAACGTAGAAATCACCTTGTTAGACGGCTTCTTTTAATCTACACGCACTACGGCATCACATAACTCCGCCGCCGACGGGTGGTGCGTCACGATGATCATCGTGCGGTGATGGGCATATTGTGCTAAACGCTCCAGCAGCAGCGCCTCAGTAGCTACATCGAGCGCCGCGGTTGGCTCGTCCATAAGTATTACACTCTTCTCACGCAGCAGCGCACGCGCAATGGCTATACGTTGTGCCTGTCCCTCACTCAGACCCATGCCCGACTCCGAGCAGGGGGTATCAAGACCCAAAGGCAGATCGAATACAAAGTCAGCAACAGCCGTATGCAGAGCCTCGCACATCTGCTTGTCGGTAGCCCTGGGGTTGCCCAGCAGCAGGTTGCTGCGAATCGTGCCGCTCATCAGCGAGTTGCCCTGAGGCACATATCCCAGATTGCAGCGTGTACACGAAGAGAGCTGCTCCTCGCGCTCATTATTATATATCAGGGCTCGGCCCTTCTGCGGATCAATAAGTCCCAGCATCAATCTGAGCAGCGTACTCTTGCCCGCACCCGTATGGCCTAATACGGCAGTCATCTGCCCTGCAGCAAAGTCGTAAGAGAAGTTTTCCAGTACATTCTCGCCCTCCTTATAGGCAAAGGTGACATTCTCCATACGTATGCCTACCTCACCGGCAAGATGCATCGCACCACGCTCCTCAAGTGGCAGGTCGGTAAGTTCGATGAGGCGATCTACGGCTGTAGTAACATGAATAAATGAGGGTAGCTGACGGCTAAGCTCCATTATGGGGCGCTGCACCTGACCCGCAAGCTGCATAAAGGCGGTCATAAGTCCATAGCCGGCACCTGCCTGCAAACGGAAAGCTCCCCACACAAATGCCGAGAGATAGCCTGCCGAGAAACCCAGCTGCATCATCTTACGCGAAAAGAGCGTGAAGTCCGTGCGGCGCATAACCTTCTCACGCAGGTCAGCCTGCATGGTCTGCAGATCTTCCACAACACAAGGCGTGTACTCCATCGAAGAAACCAACGTGCGGTGGTGCATATTCTCCTGAATGTGAGCCTGCACGCGTGAATCTATATCGCGAATCTCCTTGGTATAGCTTCGTATGCGACGGGCATACATACGGCTCAGCAACAGGAAAGTGGGCAGGATCAGTACCACGGCCATAGCCAGACGGTAATCCAGAATAGCAAGGAATGTCACTGCAGCAACGAACTGAACACACGTGACGGCCGTCTGCGGCACCACGACACAAACCGTGTTGGCGATATTATCAACATCTTCCCATATGCGGTTCATCACATCGCCCGTATGCATCTGCCCGCCCGAGGCCCAGCGACTATCCATCATGTGCGAGAAGAGACGATGACGCAGGCGGTTCTTCATGTCGAGTTCACTCTCCACCTCCATGCGTGAGACGTAGGTCGAGAGCAGAATCTGCGTGATGATGCACCCCACCATAGCTGCGATGAACAGATAGATATTGCCCTCAATGCGCGAGGTGGCAATGTCGATTAACTGCTTGCTGGTCCACACATACATGAGCGACACGGCCACATGCACCACGCCGACCGCAGCCTGCAGGAAGATTCTTCCACGCAGGCCCTCGGCAGCCAGCCATAACCATTTTATGTAGCCTCTGATACTCATCGTTAGACCTCTACAAGACCATGTCGGATGGCATATACCACAAGACTTGCAGTATTCTTGCACCCACTCTTTTCCAATATATTGGCACGATGCTTATCCACCGTACGCTTCGATATATACAATCTGTCGGCGATCTCCTGTGTCGATTCGCCTCGGCAGATGCCTACCAGAATTTCTATTTCTCGCTCCGACAGACGATCAGCCTCTGCAATGCTGTCGGCAGCACCGTGACCGGTCGAACGCAACGACTGCGAGAGCGACTGCAAGAGCGACTCGTTGAAGTAACTACCACCCGTAGCCACGATCTCCACCGCCGCCACGACCTCGTCAAACTCCGAATCCTTGAGCAAAAATCCCTTTGCACCCGAGGCAACCATCTGCGAGTAGTAGGCGTTGTCGGCAAACATCGTCAGCGAGATGATCTTCATCTCGGGACATAGCTGCAGAGCCAGCTCCGTGGTCTGCGCGCCACTCATCCCCGGCATGGCATAATCCATAAATACCACATCGGGCTGCACACGCTCCACCTGGGCGAGGAACTCCTCGCCGCTGCCAGACTCAAGAACGACCTCCACCTGGGCGTGTGTGGAGAGCAGCATCTTCAGGCCATTGCGAAACAGTGTATGGTCGTCAACCAGGGCTACGCGGATCATCTCTTACGCTCCTTTCTTCGTGGACGTGGTTTATCGATTGCAGGTGGCGGGGTCTCAAGACGTGAGGCGCCACGCACATTGACCTTAACGGTGGCGGTCATACCCTTGCCCTTGGCCGAGCGGATGTCGAACTCGCCATTGAGTGAGTTGATGCGTGAATTTATATTCGAGAGGCCCATACCACAATCCATCATCGCCTGCGGATTGAAACCGCGGCCATTGTCGCTGTACTGCATCTCCAGCAGATCGCCCGTAGCCGAGAGCGTAAGGCGAATCTCGCTGCACCCCGAGTGCTTGAGCGAATTGGTGACAAGCTCACACGCCACACGATACATGATAACCTCGATGTCGGTATTGTAACGCTCGCCACGCAGATTCGTGGCAAACGACAGTTTCACATTGTGCAGAGCCTGCGAGCGGTCGATAAAGTTGCGGATGCCACGCGCCAGACCGAAGTCCGAGAGCACATGGGGCGACAGGTTGTTCGAGATCTCGCGCAGCGAACGCAGAGCCTCCTCTACCACATAGAGCGTGTTGTCGAAGATCTCCTTACGCTCCGAGTCCATCTCCGTGTGCGAGAGTGCCGAGAGCGATATCTTGGCCGATGAGAGCAGAGGGCCAAGTCCGTCGTGCAACTCCTTCGAGAAGGTTGCGCGACTCTTCTCCTCGGTGCGCAATACGGCCGTCAGGATGCGCTTGTCGATGAGCTGACGATGGCGGTTCAGGCGGTCGATATAGTCGATAAGGCGATCAAGCATCACAATGCCGGCAGAGACGCATATAGAGACTATGATGTCGAACCACACCGACGTAAGCATAGGCATTGGATGGCCATAGCTACCCCACAACTGCAACAGGCGCTGTGCGACCAGCACCACAAAGCCGATGATGAAGAGAATCCATATCGAATTATACTTCGTAGCACGCACCAGACGTACGGCATAATACATGGCAATGAACTGCACGATGATTGCCACGTAGAGCAGGAATCTGATTGTCATATTCTACCTCCTTTCTGCGACACGCTAAATCGCTTACTTTAAAACTTTATTCAAATAGGCCATATCTCGATACGATGTGAGATCGATCTGCACTGGAACAACCGCGACATATCCATTGCTCAGAGCCCACTCGTCGGTATCTTCGGCCTCGGGTTCATAGTTGGTGTAATTGCCCGTAAGCCAGTAGTAGTTGCGACCATTGGGATCCACGTGCGGGAAGAAATCCTCGCGCCAGATGCCACGACACTGACGGCATACACGAATACCCTTGATATTGGGCACAACGGGCACATTGACATTCAGGCACAAAGGTCGGGGCTGCTCCTGGCTCTTAAGAATCGATGCGATGATCTGGCGACCGTAGCGCTTGGCATCGGTAAAGTCGGCATCGCGCGAATGATCCAACAAGGAGAGACCCACCGACGGACAACCATAGAAACTGCCTTCGATGGCGGCTCCCATCGTACCCGAGTAGAGAACATTGATGGCAGAGTTGGAGCCATGATTTATGCCCGAGACAACAAGATCGACCTTCTGGTCGGCAAGCAGATGGTCGAATACAAACTTTATGCAATCGACCGGTGTGCCCGATAAGGAGTATATCTCAAGTCCCTCTTCGCGGTGACGCTCACGAAGGAAGAGCGGATCGTAGATCGTAATGGCCTGCGAGCGACCACTCTGCGGCGTAGCAGGAGCTACCGCCACCACACGACCAAACTCACGCGCCACCTCAATGGCGGCGGCAAAGCCCGGAGCCTCGAAACCATCGTCGTTGGTAACGACTATCAATCTATCTTTTTCTGCCATAATTGCCTCGGTATGATTACGCCCGCCATGGCGGACAATATGTCATATTACAAAGATAAAAAAATATTCGGTTCCTTAAGCCGATAGATTATTTTTTTATTCACCTCCAACCTTTTTCCCTCACAGCAGGTTGCAGATGTGGAAAATTAACACTAATTTTGGTATAACCAAAAAAACTATTGATATGACACAGAAACCCTACACCAAAAAGTACACCAACGCCGACTACTACACCGACGGCAAGTTCAACGAGGATGTAGCCAAAAAGGCATTTTTAGATATGTTCGAGCACTATGGCATACCCTTCACTCCATTTCTTGAGGAGAATTTCTGGGTTAATGACTTCGGCCTGGGAGACTTCGAGCACGTGGGTATGGGTGGCGTGTTCTGGATCAATAATCCTGAGTATAAATACTTCGGTCACGAGATTTACCTCCTGCCCAATCAGATGATCGTAGAGCACTATCACGTGCCCTCGGCATACGCTGCCAAGCACGAGAGCTGGCATGTACGCAACGGCTGGGTATATAACTTCGGTATCGGCGAGCCTACGCCCAACCCGCCTGCACTGCCCGAGAGCCAGAAGGATAAGTTCATCACGGTGAGCAATTTTCATATTATGAAGGTGGGAGATATTAGCGCCCTGCAGCAGATTG
>JAEIGA010012780.1_pt1 | contig 12765 bp, 13 predicted proteins | sample 9270691 | NCBI WGS metagenome assembly JAEIGA01 (sample SAMN17057246, study PRJNA624740) | gut metagenome | biome: biome; isolation source: fecal sample | host: Bos grunniens | place: China: Xizang | collected 2019 | reverse complement strand
TAAACTGTTACGCACTTGGCGGTGGCGGCGGTGGCGGCGGCAATTCAAGGTATAATAATGGTGGCGGAGCTGGCGGTGCTGCTTATATTAACGGAACAGCTTTGTCTGGGTATTGTTGCACAACAAGCCTAACAAGCGGCAAAGGTTATAATGGAGAAAACTCGCACTATACATCTTCTTATACTTATGGTGGTTCTGGCGGAGATGGAGGCTGTGGCGGAGGTTGCGGTCTTAACAGATTGTCTGCGAATACTTCTAGTGCTTGGAAAACAGGCGGAAATGGTTATTTTTCTGATGGTGGATATATGTATGGTGCCTCTGCTCGTGGTGGCGCTTTTGGTGATATTGTTTATGATGGAAAAAATTATAATTCACGACATTATGCAAATTTGAATGGTAGAAAAGGCTACTTTGTTGGTGGAAATGGTGCAAGTGCTATGTATTTTGAAAATACTGGATATTCTGGAGGAACTGGTGGTTTTTTAGGTGGCAATGGCGGCAATGCTTATACAACTTCTGATTATGAAAACTCAGCTGGAGGTGCTGGTGGATATAGCCCATATGGTATTGGCGGTTGTGGCGGCTATGGTCAAGGAAATAGTTCAAATTATCATCCGGGTAATGGCGGAAGTGGTAAACTTTTTGGTGGTAATGGTGGTTATTGTTATGGTTCTATAAATGGTGGAACTGGTGGTAATGGTTATTATCCGGGTAGTGGTGGTTTAAGTAAATATGGCAATCAAGGTGCTTCTGGTTCTGCTATAACTACTGGCGTAATGACAAGTAGTTTTCCACTTAATGGTATGACACCAACAACTTCAATAGTAATTATAGAAGCCGGAGATAGCATTGAAAATTTCTAATATTTTATAAAAGGAGTTTATATGAAAAAAATAGATTTAATTATTCCATGTTACAATACACATAAAACATTACATAGGCTATTTGGTTCTATTATGAGTCAAAATTGCAAGGATGACATCCATATTATTATGGTTGATGATTGCTCTGATGAAACATATGATGAAATTGTTAAACCATTTAAGGGCATTTTAGATATTGAGATTGTAAGATTAGATAAAAATAGTGGTCCGGGTACTGCTAGGCGTGTTGGTATGCAGGCTGGCAAAGCTCCATACATAATGTTCATTGATAGCGATGATACATTTTTTAACGCTTTCTCTGTCAGTCGTTTATTGTATGAGATAGAAGCAAGACAATGTGATATTGTGTATAGTAATTTTATTGAGGATATAGATAATTTTAGGTTCGTTATGCATAATAATGACTATATCTGGGTGTTTGCTAAAATATATAAACGTCAATTTTTAGAGAATTTAGATATTTATTTTAACGACACTCGCAGTAATGAAGATAATGGGTTTAATACTTTAACACGTTGTTTTACAGAACCACAATATGTGGATGAAACAACTTATATTTGGCATTATAATCCAAAGTCTATAACTCGTGTAAACAATGGTCTTTACACTTTCATGTGTACCGAAGGTCAGGTTGAAAATAAAATTTGGGCTTTTAAAAATGGATATAAACGAGGTTGGGAACGAAATAAATATATAAAATCAATAGTTGGGCAATTTTGTTTTTATTATTTCAACTATTTTAGCATAAAAAACCAGACAAGAGAAGAAATAGACGCAGAAAAATATATACAATGGATAAAAAAATATTATGATGAATTTAAAGATGAGATAAAAGAGGCTATTGATAAAGGTATATTGATAGAGGAATATAAGGATAATTTTATTAATTACTTTAATGATTTTAATAATATAAATATTTTAGACGTAACATTAGAAGAATTTATCGACCTTCTAAAATAATTAAAAAAAAGGGGTGATAAGAAAAATGTATAATATAACCATGGGCGTTGTTAACAAAGTTTTGACTTTATTAAAAGAAGAAAAGACGGCTGAATACAGGAGTGGTTCTGTTAATGTTGACACAATAACTTTTAATTTTAGTGGCTCAGAATGGGATGGGTTAACTAAGATAGCTGTTTTTGTTACTGAATCTGGGAAGGTTATAGACGTTCCATTAATAGGTAATTATTGTGTAGTTCCAAGTGATGCATATATTACAAGCCATACTGATTTAAGAGACGTAGATTTTTATTATGATATGGTTGTAGGAGTATATGGTCAGCTTATTGATGAGAATACCAATGAAATTACGAAGATTTTACCAACTAATTTAGTTAGACGAAAAGTAAGATTAGGTTCTTATCTACCCGGTGTAACACCAAGTGATTTGCCAACAGCAGAACAATGGCAATTATATATTGATGAGGTTGGTAGATTAGCAAGCAGAGCTGAGGCTAGTGAGGCAGTTTGTGTTGAATTAGAGGGTATAATACAAGATATATATGCAGATATAAAAGATATTCAAGAAAATGTTAAGGATTTAGAGTCTGCCTCGAATAATCATGCACAAAATGCATATAATTATGCAAATTTAGCAAGCGATTATATGAATAATGCGTATCAATATATGGGGCAATCGGAAAATTACGCGTTAAATTCAAGTAATTTTGCCAATAATTCTTATCAGTCAGCTTTAAATGCTTCTAATTATGCAAATAGTGCTAAGCAATATAGTGAAAATGCACAAAACTATTCAAATCAAGCATTGGGATATAGTTCCAATGCTTTTAATTATAGCAACAATTCTTATAGATATTCATTAAATGCTAGTAATTATGCTATGAACGCTAGTAATTATGCAAATAATTCAAGTAATTTTGCTAATTTAGCGAGCAATTATGCAAACAATGCTAGAAATTCTGCAAACAATTCTAGTAATTATGCAAATAATTCTAGCAATTCCGCTTCTCTTTCTAGTATGTATGCTAGTAATGCGAGTTCATATATGAATGCTGCTAGTGATTATAGTAATTCAGCGCATGAATATAGTAATGCTGCAAATGTAGCAAAAGATGATGCACAAAATATTTATAATGAGATTTGGGATATTTCAGCCGCAAGGATGTTTGCGGCTTTTGATGTAAACCCTGAAAATGGAAATTTAATTATGACAACCGTACAAAGTATGGGTAATATTGGATTTTCAATAGATACAAAAGGAAACTTAGTTATAACACTTAACTAAGAAAGGAGGAATTTAAATAAATGGCACAAACAATAATTGGTAAGGTAAGCATTATCCCTTGTGGTGAATTTCAACCTAATACTTCATATTCAAGATTATCTGTTGTAAGTTATCAGGGAAGCTCTTATATCGCTATTAGTGATAATGAAAATGTTCCAGTCACAGATACAAGTGTGTGGTATTTATTGGCTGCTAAGGGAGATCAAGGAAATAAGGGAGATAAAGGAGATAAGGGAGATAAAGGAGATACTTATGAGGTTACACAAGAAGATTTAGATGCGATAGCGGCTCAAATAACATCTGACGCATCGTCTGCTTTTAACCAAAATGTAACAGCTAAGACAAATGCTTTTAATAATAATGCTACAACAAAAACTACTGATTTTGATAATAACGCTACTTCTAAAACCACAGCGTTTAATAATAATTATACTGAAAAGTTGGGAGATATTAACAGCGCTGCTTCAACAGCTCTTAGTGATATAAATATTGCAAAAGAAGATGCCGTTGATGATATTGAGGAAATTGTAGAAACAACTAATATAAAGACAGATACTTTGGCATCAAATTTTGGAATAAGAACAACATTAAATTCAGATTATTTGAATATAAGTGATGCGATGGATTATTATATTCAAGATAATATTAAAATAGGCGACGGACCGGAGTTAGAACAAGTTACAACTTTGGGGAAACAGTTATTTGATATAAGTTTATTCCCTTCGGCGTTACTAGACTATAAATATAACAATGGTCTTAAATTAATTAAAGGCACACAAAGAATGCTTACAATTATCCTTCCAAAAGTATTAAGTGCAGGAACTTACACTATTGATTTTGATGTAATTAGTAACAATTTAAGTGCCACTAATAAATTTGGTATTAACATACAAGATAGTAATAGCACAAATATTATAACAGTAAACCCACTTGTAGATGGTACATTTACACTTACTGAGGGGCAAGAGGGTAGCTATTTATATTTTTTCATTAGTAACGACCAAGCAGAAAGTGCAACAATTATTATTGACAATATAATGCTTAACGCAGGAAGTGCAGCAGTATCATTTGAGCCATATACAGGAGGTGAACCTTCACCATCACCAGATTATCCACAAGATATTCATATAATAGAAGGAGAAGGTAGCGTTAATGTAAGTAATAAAAATTTGTTTGATAAAGATAAAATTTCACCAAGAACTTATTTACTAGAAGATGGTACTTTATTAACAGAAACAAGTGCTGAATATAATACAAGTGATTTTATTCCTATTCAGCCAAACACTGCTTATTATAAAACACAAACATTATCACCAAGAACAAAATACTATGATAAAAATAAGCAGCCATTAGATACAACTACTTATCAAGATATTTCAATAGGTGGTAATGCAGGAACATTTACAACGCCAAATAATGCTTATTATTTAAGATTTACATTTAATACAAATGCTTCAACAGGTATTGATATAAATACTGTTATGTTGTATAAAGGCTCAACAGCAATATCATATGTACCACATAAAGGACAAACATATCCACTAACATTACCGCAAGGAATGTTTTTAGGTAAAATAGGAACTGCTTCAAATTATATATATGGAACAAAAGATAATTGGAAGTTGCATAGTGGAATAGGGAAAGTTACTTTTGATGGTAGTGAAGGTTGGATTCAAAGTAGTAACACATCGGCAACAATGTATGCTGGTGCATTAGGTGCAGCCGTATTACCAAATTTAATTGGAATTATAGATGCATCGGCAACAAAAATGAGTCATTTTAAAGCCACGATAAGCCCAAATATAGAAGAAGGCTATAAATTTTACAACTTAAATGAAGGAATATATACTACATTAGTATTGTCTGTTGATATAACTAAAGTTCCAAATTTAACTGCATTTATAAACTGGGTATCAACAAATAAACCAACTCTAATTGGCGCTATAAATCCAACTGAAACTGACATTACAGATTCAACTCTAATAGCTCAACTAAATGCAATAGCAGACAACTTACAAACATACAAAGGTGAAACGATAGTATTTAGCGCAGGAGAAGATTTAGCACCAAATGTACAGTTTGATTATGTATATAATGAGTTAGATATATTAAATAAGGAAATTAATTTATTAGTAAGTAATTATGAAATTAAGTCAACTGAAAACTCGAGTGAACTAAATATAACAGATTCAATAAATTATTATAATCAAGATAATATTAAAATAGGCGACGGACCAGAGTTATCACAAGTTACAACAACAGGCAAGAATATTTTTCAAATACCAAGTACACCTAATTACTTATATTTAGCAACTTATAACAAAATAAGTAATAATGAATTTTCGATTAGTTATAATCAGCCTGAAGCTGTTAGCACAAGTCCGTATGTTTTAATAGATATAGACACAAATTTATTAGAAGCTAATACCACATATACATTTTCTGCTCAAAAGAAAGTTACTGGTCAAAACTTTACTAATGCTGGAGGAGTACGCGTAAAATTAGACACACAATATGGTGCAATAGCTCAAAATTCTGTTACATTTACAACACCATCGACATTAGGCACAGTATCAATATTATGTTATGTAGGATATTTAAATGAAACTACAGGTAGCTGTCAAGTAACGTTTACCAACCCGCAGTTAGAAATAGGCACATCTGCAACTTCATACGAGCCATATACAGGAGGACAGCCTTCACCAAATCCAGACTATCCACAAGATATTATAGTGGTTGAGGGAAGTAGCAATGTTGAAAATGCAGGCATAAATTTATTTAATAAACTAAATGAATCATCAATTGCTGGTATTTCTTTATTACAAAATAATGACGGCACATTTATATTAAATGGTACATCAACTACTTCAAATTATAAGTCATATACTTTTATTGAAAGTTTAATATTAACAAGTGGCGATTATTCACTATATGTAAAAACTGATAAAGTATTACACAATATTGGCTTATATGGGGCAAATTCCGCTTCATTATGCAACAAAGATTATAGTTCAAACCAGCCTATTGAAGACGTTATTAATTTTACTTTGAGCGAAAACAAAGAATTAGTTGGCTTTAGAAGTTGGATTCAAAATAGTGTTGTTTTAGATAACGTGGAAGTTACTTGTATGTTACTTAGAGGTACTTATACATTGTCTGAAATTCCTAAATATGTACAATATAAAAATTATCAATCATTCCCACTAACACTACCAGAAGGCATGTTTTTAGGTAAAATAGGAGATAGTTCAAACTACATATATGGTACAAGAGATAATTGGAAGTCGCATGATGGATTGATTAAAGTGAGACTAAAAGATATGACATTCGCATATCAAGCCGTTACACAAGGAAGTTTGTTTAGAGGTTATTTAAGCGGCAATTATAATTATGTGGCGGTTCAAACAGTAAAATGTAAAATGTATAAAGGGATAAGTGGTTCAAGCATTTTTCAAAGAGCAGATAATGACATTTATTATAATAATGGAGTTCAAAGGTTTGATATTATTGATAATAGGTATTCATCACTTGAAGAGTTTAATGCTATGATTGAAAACTCAACTGATGATGAATTGTATTTTGCTGTTACGCCAACCGAAACTAACATTACAAACTCAACGCTAGTTGCTCAACTAAATGCAATAGCAGACAACTTACAAACATACAAAGGTGGAACGATAGTATTTACAAGTGGAGAAGATTTAGCACCTAACGTTCAGTTTGATTATATGGTTGATCCATTTGTAAGCATAGAAGCAAGATTAGATTTATTAGAAGGGTAGGTGAAAAAGATATGACAAGAATAGAAATTACAAGTCAGAGGAAAGCAAAGGCACTTAGGTATTTAGTAGATAATGGAGAATATTCCCCTGAGTTTGCATCGCATGAATTAGAAGAAAAGCATGATGAAGGTAAAATATTAGATGTAGATTATGAACCATTAGCTGAGTATTTAGAAGAATTAATGGATGCTCCTATTGAAGAAGAATCAGTTGAAGAAAATGTAGAAGAAACGATTGATTCTTCTAATGAAAGTGGGGAATTATTATAAAATTAGAAGAGAGCCAAATGGCTCTCTTTTTTTTAGTACATTAATTTAATGGCTTTATTCTCCTGTTATATTCCCCCAATCAGCACATTCAAATTGCTTTGTTGCAAATCCTAATTCTATGGCTTGATTGGCATCCATATAAAAGTCTTTTTTCTTTTCTCTAATTTCTTTAATTTGTTTTTGTTTCATTAGTGTTCTAACTCTAACAAAATCTTCTACTTTTTTTTGTTCTATTTGTAAATATTCTTTCCATTCATTAATGTCTTGTAGTTTTCCACTATTACCGGCTGACAAGTCGTGATACATTAGTGTGGCGTGAGGGAAGACATATCTAACGCTTCCCGCTATAAAAATACTAAGTGCGGCACTTGCTGTTAGCCCAACCGCATAAGTATATATCGGAACAGGATATGTTAGCATAAAATCTATCAAGCCCCACATATCGTGAATAGAACCACCACCGCTTTGTATAAACATATTAATATGACCAACGTCATATCCTTTAAATGTGGCATTTGCATTTTTAATATTTTTTAAAGCTGCAATCATTTTTGCGTTTACTTCTGCAACGCTATTTGTGTCTATATCGCCTGCCAAGTATATATCTCTATCTCCAATAGTATATACACTTAAATTTTCATTTTCTTTTTGTAAATATATTTTCTTTAGTTCTACTTTCCCATTATGGAATGTTTCTTCGGTTTTTATAACACCATCTTCATATGTCATTTTTTACTTAAACTCCTTTCAAATTATAATAAGAAAGATAGCGATTTTTGTCTGTTGGTACAAATTATTCCTTTACTTGGCACATTTGTTAATAATGATTGCCCGCTATACTTTTCTTTTGTGTTTTGATTGATTGTCTTATCTAAATCTAAGACCGGAACTATTTCAATGTTAAACTCTCTTAAAATTTCAGCCATATCTTTTAATGGTTGTTCTATTCCGTCTAAGTATAATGCAAATGCTAAAATTTTTGGCATTATGTTATAATAGTTATTATTTTCTAAAATTTTTACTTGCAAAACAATTTCGTTTGTATTATAATGTCGATGTATGTCGGCTAATATAGTTTGAATTTTTGGAAAATTAGAGAGAACTTCTGGTATTTGTTTCCCGTTTTTATTGTAAGCGACACAATTATGTAAAATTCCATATTTAATAAATCCAAAATTTACAGTTAGCCCACATACATTTTCCGTTATATTAAATTTTGTATCTTTGTCTACCATAATTTTTTTAGTATATGGTATTGGCTTTAAAATTGGTGGCATCCACTCTGGAAGTTGTGTTTTTGAGGGGTATAAGTTATCTACTACCCCTAAAAAAGTGGCTAATTTTTTTGTGAGATGCCCTGTAATAGCGTTAATATTTATCATTCCACCCTATCCTTTCTCCATATTTTTGATAAACCCTTTTTGAAAAGAATGGCATATCACTAATCATTGTTAAACCAAATGTTTCGAGTTTATATTTTAACAATGGTTTAATTTTTTCTAAATTAAATTCGTTTGGTAATTCTTCTATGGAAATTTCTTTTGGCGATTTAAATGGTTCATTGGAATCTATTTCTCCATACCAAAAATACCAATCATGATTTTTTGCGTGTTTACAAAAATCCCAAAATTTTTCTTCGCTATAAATAAAATCTTTTCCTTTAATTTTTACTAAAAAAACTCTACTCATAATCTTCCCAAAATTCCTTTCCTTTAATTTGTATGTCATGAATTTGTGATTTGGAAATAAAATATTCCAATATTTTTTTTCTTTTAATAAAAACTTTTTTTGCCTTAGGATTGATGTTTGGATTATTACAGGCGTTAACCGTTTTTTGATATTCATTTAAAAGTTTAATGGTTGGCTTTTTATACTCTGATAATACCTCGACATATTGTATTAATCTATTAATTTGTTTTACAAGTTCTGCTGTGTTGATTTCTTTTAAAGTTTCTTTATTAATAACAATATTTTCAAGATATTTAATTGTTTTTTTTATGTCTTTTGTTTTTTCTGGGGTGTTATCAATAATTTTGAGTTTAGTAGCCAATTTTTTCTACCTCATAATTATTAAGCCACCATTCTAATTCATTTGTTGTCACCCATTCATCACCAACTTTTTTTGATTTATTTTTTTGTTTTAGCTCGCAACGACCTATTATGTCGCCCTTTCCCCCTCCATTTTTTTTATATGTTTTAGCAAGTGTTTTTATAACTGTTATTTTGCCAGTACCCAAACCATAAAGTGTAAGTTTCGGAGAATTTTTTGTGTCAACATCCATAATATAGGCATAGCCTTTGAGTTCTGGTTTAATAATTGTTGGGCTACCGAAATATTCTGTTTGAGCCGCTATTTGTTCTTTAATTGGCATATTGCAATCTTCTATTTCTAAATTTTTTAATTCTTCTAGTCTTTTAGTTTTTGTTTTCTCGCAATATGTTTTCTTGTATTTAAATTGCCCATCAAAAAACTCATTGTAAATATTCAATAATGTTCCCGCCTTTCCAAATTCCTCGAAAAAGTCTAATTGTATTAGTATTTTTATTTGTTTTGTATTTATTGAAGAATTTTCTTCCAAATCAACCAATAAATCTATAAAATTATTATATACATTATCTTTTCTAATGTAAAGTTCTTTTGCGCAATTTTCATTTAAAAATTTTACAGACGAAATTCCTTTGTATATTGTATTATTTTCTTTTTCAATAAAGTAGTTATTTAGTGAGTGTCTAAACTTTGGGTTTTTTATTTCTATTCCTTTTTGTTTGGCAAGTTCTGCTCCCATAATTATGTCGTCTTGTGTTTTTGCATTGTTTAAATAAGCACATATAAATTCCAACGGATAATAGTAACGATAGTACGCACATAAATATCCAATCATGGAATAACCGTGTTGAATGATTATATCCAAACTGATAATTAGAACTATCTTCTATGATTTGTAAAAATTCTTTGGCTTCTTTTTCAGCTACTTCTTTTGGTTGCGGAGATTTTTTACAATATCCTTCTAGTATTTGTGGTAATGCTTTTTCCAGTCTATCTTTTTGTTTTCTTCCTATTGCACGTCTAACATTGTCCGCTTCTGATCCTGTTAGCCCACATATTCTTTGTAAGAAAGCAATTGTGTCCTCTTGATATACAAGAAATCCATAGTTATCTTTTAGTAATTCATCAATAATTGGAGATGGATTTTTATGTTGATGATGTTCTAGCAATTCGTCTCTATAGCTTGCCCCAGAAGGTCGAAGAGCTGCGTTTACTAATGACATATCATTAATTTTATGTGGTCTAAATTTTTTTAGATTTTCAAAGGCATAATTTCCTTCCATTTGAAATATACCAACAGGAGACGAAATCATATCGTTCCAAACATTTTGATCTTCCCAATCTATTTTATGACTTTCTGGATATGGGATATTGGCTATTTTGCAACAATCTCTAATGATACCAATATTTTTTAAACCTAAAATATCATATTTAACCAAACCGCATTCGTGAACTTCTTCCATATCAATATCTAACACAATTAAGCCATCTTTTGTATGAAAAACTCCATAGTTGTCTGGTAATGTAATAGGACTTGCAACTATACCAGCAGGGTGTATGCCCTGTGAAACTACGGTGTTTAGCATTCCGTCAAAATAATAGAATAGGTCTTTCCATTTTTCTCTTGCGATTTCTGGTTGAGATTCAAATTGTTGTTTAATTTCTTTTACTTCTGTAAGCGGTATATTAAGAGCCCTGCCAATTTCGTCAATCGTGGCTTTATCTGTAATTGTCCCAAATGCCACTATATAAGCTGTTTTATCTTTGCCAAATCTATTAATAATATAGTTATAAATTTTTTCCCTATCATCTGGAGCCCAATCAGTATCTATATCTCCGAACTTCTTCTCTGTACTCATTACAAAATCTACTAAAGATAGTGTTCCATTTAATGGGGTTAACATCAATAATGTCAGTAATATATGCAACGGTAGAACCACCAACAGAACCCCTACACGGACCGGAAAGGTATGCCGTTTTCTTTTGCCCATGTGCATAATTGACTCATAAATAGCATAAAACCAGACATATTTACTTTATCAAAAACCCTCAGCTCCTCTTTAATATTATCTATGTATTTTTGATTGTTGTCAATAATTCCATTATCTAATTTCTCTTTATATTTTTTTCGTACCCACTTTAACAAATCTTCCTTATCGTTGTCGCTAATAATCGGGTATTTAATTGAAATATCTAATGGGGAGTATTGGCATTTGCTTGCCATTTCGATAGTTGAATTTATGGCTTTCATAAATATCTCTTCTTCGAGTGCGTTCTGTTGTTTAAAAGCAACGATAAGTTCGTCATACGTTTTCATAGTTAAATCAAACTCATCTTCGTTTGTATATTCTATTTTTTTTGCTTTCATTAATATTTTTCTACACTCTGCTTTATATTTATTAATACTATGTGTGTCTGTTGCCGCTATTAGTGGTTTATTATATTCTTTTGAAAGCTGATATAAATATCTATTATATTTTTTTTGGTCATCAACATTATGATATTGAATTTCGTAATAATCATATTTTTTACATAATTCATTATATGTATTTTCTTCTATTTCTTCTTGATGTGCAAGCGGTGATTGTAAACACGCTGAAATTTTGATAACATTATCAGATATTGCTAAAAATTCCTCAAAAGATATTCTTGGTTTATAATATGTATGATCTGGTCGTGTTGATAATTCTATAAGTGAATTAATTTCTTTAATACCATCATCATTTTTCGCTATTAAAATTGTATGGTAATTATCCCTAATTTTTGGTTCTAATTGTTTTGTTATATAACATTCAATACCATGCAAATATTTAATATTATTTTTTTCACAATACATACGTTTTGCAATATGTTGATATACATTTCCATGTTCGGTAAAGCAGATGGCAGGAATGTTATTCTCTACACAAAAGTCTACATAATCTTTGTAATTTGTGCAACTATCAAGCAAACTCAATTCTGTGTGCACATGATAAGGCACATATGTATTATTCATATTTTACTCCTTTAAATTATTATTTTTTATATCTTGTAAATATTCTTCTAAAACCTGTGGAAATATGTTCGGGAAATATTCTTCCTTTAAATATTTTGTGACTTCGTCTTTAATATTAAATACTTTTTCAACATTCATTTATTTCACCTTATTTATCTTTAAAATATTTTTCTAATTCTTCCAACATTTCATCTTCTTCTGGAAAGAACGGATCCCTATTAAGCGAGTTTAAAAAGTTTGACATAAACTGACCAAATCTCCAATCAGGAACTTTTTTCCAGTATTCTCCTAGCTTTTTTAAAAATGGATCAATTCTATTTATATCTCTCATATATTTTCTCCTTTAAAATTCTACATTTATCCATGGAAGTTCTCCAATTTGGTACTTAAATTCTATTTTTACTGCTTCTTGAATTTTAATACCATTCACAAAAACTATCGGTTCGATATGTTTTTTAGTAATGCCAACAATAACCCTAAATTTATCCTTCATATCTTCGCTTGTAATATCTTTCATTTCTTGATTATTTTGTTTTTCGTGTT
>JAEIGA010012779.1_pt1 | contig 12765 bp, 13 predicted proteins | sample 9270691 | NCBI WGS metagenome assembly JAEIGA01 (sample SAMN17057246, study PRJNA624740) | gut metagenome | biome: biome; isolation source: fecal sample | host: Bos grunniens | place: China: Xizang | collected 2019 | reverse complement strand
TCGACACGCGCAAGGAGTTCCATCTTGTGATAGGAACGCTCGAGTTCGAGCTCAAGCTTTTTCTGCTCTGTGATGTCCCTGCTGATGCCCCATGTTCCTACGATCTCGTTGTTTACGTCGTAGAGAGGATACTTGGAAGCAAGATAGTATCTGACGTTATCGTCATCTTCGTAGAGTTCTTCTTCGATATTGATTACAGGCTTGCCCGTCTTCATAATCTCGAGTTCAACCTGTCTTGCCTTCTCGGCAAATTCCTTCGGGAAGTAATCGAAGTCAGTCTTGCCGATCAGATCGTCCGGCTTAATGACGCCGAGCTGATTTGCGTGCATATAGTTGTTCCAGATGAACTTGGAATCCTTGTCCTTGAAATAAATTGTGTCTCTTCCGTATTTACGGATCGTATCGATTACCAGCATATCGTTGATCTGCATCTTTTCCCAAAAACTTCTATCGGACATCTCTTCACCTCATCAGCATCCGCTATTAGTGTTCCCGGTTATTTGAAAGGCTTACCTTCCCCTTCTGTCAGTTTGATACCTTCCATTGTAAACGCTTTGCAGTACTCTTCGCAATCAAAAGCTGCAGGAGTGAAGACGCCTGTCTTCTTCCACTTGTCTCTGCACATGAGTTTTACGCCGGCGATAAGGGCAGCACCCTTCATGTCGTCGAAAGCGCTTACGCCGTACTTTTCGTAGGATGCTTCGTTGTCACCCGTGACGATGTAAGACTTAGCGATATCGATATTGTCTCTCTTGCTCTTTCCCGTTATATAGATCTCGTAAGAAGCGGTTCCCTTTGCCTTTGATTCGACGGGCGCTGATTCGCCGCGGTCGGACATCTTGGGAAGGATTGCTGCCAAAAGATCCAAAGGTGAAACTTCAACATTTCCGACCTTGACGGGCTTATCAGACATGAGTCCCAATTCTTCAAGGAAATCAAGCTTATCCTGAGGCGGAATATGCTCTAATGTTGGCTTTCTTCCGAGCTTGAAATATCTTACGTTTGCCATGTCAGGGATCTCTTTGAGGAGGTCTGTGACCATCGGGCTTGAATCAAGATATACCTTGGTGCCGGAAGAAGACTTTGCCTCGATCGACATGGCTTCTGCTTCAACTACCTTGCCGTCCGAAATATAGAAGACATTCTTGCTGGGACCGAACTTGTTTGCAACGACCGGAGCCTTAACGTCTTCCGAATAAAGGGTGTCGTCGATCTCTGTCCTGCCCTTCTTTGCGATCTTTCTCTCGCCTGATACGGCAATGAGATCGATATAGTCTATCTTGCTGAAATCGTTTTTAGCTGCACGCCTGATGATGGCATTGACAGCGCCCGGAACAAAACCTGCTCCGCAGATTGCCGTCTTTCCTGTGCCGTGGAAATCACCGAACATCCTGAACTGCTTCGACAGAAGTGATGTCGGAGAAGGGATATCCGGAACGTCGAAAAGTGTTGAGTCGATATAGTCAGCCTTTGCTTTAACCGCAAGGCTCATTGCATCAAGTGAAAGTTCAGGAGGAAGAAGGTTTACGACGAGGTCGGGAGCAAAGATCCTGACCATCATCATGGCACCTTCGACATTGGTCATGTCGATGCCTGAAGTAGTTACTCTGACGCCCATGCTTGCCGCCAGATTCTTAAGCTCGTCGCACTCCTGTTTTTGACGTGAAGCCAGGCAGATATCAGATGCATAAGACCTGTTTCTGCACAGAGCGACCAGCAAGCGTTTAGCTATTTCATTACAACCAAGAATCAAGACCCTTTTCATGATCAGCCGCGACCTTTCCGCAATATATAAGAAAACCCCGAGAAAATAAAATCCCCTTGTAGACATTTTACTTAAAATAAGAACAATGGGCAAACATTTTTCGGGCTTTTGTTCATTTACCTTGTTAGAATTTTTAGCGTAATATACCGATATCCTAATTATCAAAAGGAGAACGGTTATGAAGACACTTAAAAGAATCGCAGCAGGCATTCTTTCCGCAGCACTTTTGCTCGGTATGACATCCTGCGCAGCAAAGCAGACAGAGGCATCTGCAGAGGCAGATACAGCTGCATTCACAACTGTTGAGAGCGGCAAGCTCATCATGGCTACAAACGCATTCTTCCCGCCTTATGAGTACTATGAGGGTGAGAAGATCGTTGGTATTGATGTTGAGATCGCTACAGCAGTAGCAGACAAGCTCGGCCTCGAGCTCGTTATCGAAGACGTTGAGTTCGACTCAATCATCGCAGGCGTTCAGAGCGGCAAGTACGATATCGGATGCGCAGGCATGACAGTTACAGAGGACAGACTTAAGTCAGTTAACTTCTCTACACCTTATGCTACAGGTATCCAGTCAATCATCGTTGCAGCTGATTCTGAGATCACAGACATCGACATGCTCCTTGCAGGCGACTACAAGATAGGCGTTCAGTCCGGTACAACAGGTGACATCTACATGTCTTCTTCTGTTGAGGACGGCGGTGTAGGCGAAGAGAGAATCGAGCGTTTCGCTAAGGGTAACGACGCTGTTATCGCTCTCACATCAGGCAAGATCGACGCAGTTGTTATCGACAACGAGCCTGCTAAGGCATTCGTTGCAGCTAACGCAGGTCTTAAGATCCTCGAGACACCTTACACAGTTGAGGACTACGCAATGGCTATCAACAAGGATAACGTTGCTCTCAAGGATGCCATCAACCAGGCTCTCAAGGAGCTCACAGATGACGGCACGATCGCTGCAATCGTAAACAAGTACATCCCTGCTGAGGGCTGATACTTTTCGCAAAGTACTCAAAAAACAGAATAATAAGAGCGGAAATATGGTCTGTATTTCCGCTCTTTTATTATTTATAATTGTTGATGTTTTCGAGTATCGATACTTTGAATTTAGAGGAACGCCCAATGTACACCAAAAAAGCCAACCTGATTTTGATAGTCGGCATCATTGCGCTCGTATTATCGGTCTTCCCCGGTGCAGGTCTCATCTGCGCCGTCTTTGGACTCGTATTGTACGCAGCCAATAAGGCCGTCAGGACAAGTATCAGAGCAGACATCGGAAGGGGGCTTTCAATCATCGCCCTTTTGGTCAATCTGGTTCTGATCACATACATACTTCTTTTCCGCCATCTGGACAACGCACCCGCATGGTTACTGTCTCTCCGCGAGTCTTTCTATGCGACCAAGTTCTATGGCGAATTCGAAAACAACTTTCTAATCGATAAGCGTTATACCTATATCAGCAAAGGTCTCGGCGTAACATTTGAGGTTACGTTCTTTGCCGTACTCCTCGGTATCGCTCTGGGCGTCATCGTTGCACTCGTAAGATCTTCTTACGACACTTTAAAAGAAGAACTCAAGGGCGGCTTCGGTAAGGCGATCCTTTACATCCTTTACAAAATCTGCGGAGTATACCTTACGGTCATCAGAGGAACCCCTGTAGTCGTTCAGCTCATGATCATCTACTTCGTAATCTTCGCATCTTCCAACAATAAGATCCTTGTTGCAGTTCTCGCATTCGGTATCAACTCCGGCGCATATGTTGCCGAGATAATCAGAGGCGGTATCGAGAGCGTCGACAAGGGACAGTTCGAAGCAGGACGTTCGCTCGGTTTCGGATATGTAAGGACAATGACCTTCATCATCATCCCCCAGGCATTCAAGACCGTCCTCCCCGCACTCGCAAACGAATTCATCGTTCTCATCAAAGAGACTTCCGTATCCGGTTACGTCGGACTTCAGGAACTTACCAAGGGAGGAGACATCATAAGATCCAGAACGTATTCCGCGTTCATGCCTCTTATTGCAGTTGCGATCATCTATCTCCTGATCGTCATCTTCTTCAGTTGGATAGTATCTTTGCTTGAAAGGAGGCTGAAGAGCAGTGAGCGCTGATAACGAAAATAAAGTAATCATATCCGTAAAGGATCTTTGCAAACACTATAACGGCGGCGAGATCAAAGCCCTTGACGGCATAACGACCGACATCAAAAAAGGCGAGGTCGTCGTAGTCATCGGACCTTCAGGTTCAGGTAAATCGACATTTCTCAGATCTCTTAACCTTCTTGAGCGCCCCACATCAGGCACCATCACTTTTGAAGGTCAGGACATCACGTCGCCTTCAACCAACATCAATAAGTTGAGACAGAACATGGGAATGGTGTTCCAGCACTTTAACCTCTTCCCTCACCTGACCATCATGAAGAACATGACTCTGGCTCCCATGAAGCTCCGCGGTCTTTCCAAGGAAGAAGCCGAGAAGAAGGCTCTCGAACTTCTTGCAAAAGTCGGACTTCAGGACAGAGCATCAGCTTATCCTTCACAGCTGTCAGGCGGCCAGAAGCAGCGTATCGCAATCGTAAGAGCGCTCGCAATGGATCCTGAGGTAATGCTTTTCGACGAGCCTACCAGTGCACTCGACCCTGAGATGGTCGGCGAAGTTCTTGAGGTTATGAAGAAGCTCGCAGAAGCCGGCATGACAATGGTCTGCGTTACACACGAGATGGGATTTGCCAGAGAAGTAGGCACACGAGTCATCTTCATGGATTGTGGTAAGATTATCGAAGAGAACACACCTGAGGAGATCTTCACGAATCCTCAGAACGAGAGACTTCAGACATTCTTAAAGAAAGTATTGTAATCAGGAGGGAATGAATTATGTTTTGTGAATCTTGCGGATCACAGGTACCTGACGGCCAGGCATTCTGCGCTAACTGCGGCAAGCCTTTATCACAGCCCGTACAGCCTGCAGCTCAGCCTGTTCAGCCCGTACAGCAGTACGCTCAACCCGTTGCTCAGCCTGTTTATACACAGCCTGTCGCACAGCCCCAGCCTGTTGTTCAGGTTCAGCCTGCACCGGTAGTTGTTGTACAGCAGCAGCCTGCAAAGCGTGGAAACGGTATGGCAACAGCAGGTCTTGTATTCGGTATCCTTACACTCGTCTTTTTCTGGTTCCCCGGTCTTGACTGGCTCTTTGGTCTTCTAGGACTGATCTTCTCCATCGTAGGAGTTGCACGTAAGAATGTCGGCGGCAAGGGTGCTGCTATCGCAGGTCTGATCCTTACTTTATTGGGTTCGATAATCAGCTTTGTCTTTTTCTTTGCTGTTTTGGGTGCAAGCTTAACTTCATATATGGATGCAGCTGAGCAGGCAGCACAGACAATAGACACTCTCCTCTGATTCTGTTAAATAATCGATTAACTTCAGGGCATCTCTTTAGCAACGAGGTGCCCTGTTTTATTGGGAATCAGTGCACGCGTGCAACACAAATCCTTCTTTATCTGTATTGATGGTAACTACGTATTAGAGAGGGTGCAAAAATGGAAAAACTTAAAAGAACAATCGCAGCCGTATTAATGACGACGATCTGCCTGTCATCTCTGACAGCTTGCGGAAAAACTCGTCAGAGCGAAACATATCATCAGAGAGGACCGTTGGACATTCAGAAAGTCACGTATTTAGTCTATCCCGGCTGGGTAAATGAGGTCGACATGTATGTCATCACATCAGATCTCAAAGGCGAAAAATACACTATCTATCCGGATGCAAATAAAGCCTACGATTATCTTAACGGAGAATTACCGCCTGAACATAGCGATGAAAATCCGTATGAAGGATATGAAGTTACGGAATTCGAAATTGACGAACTTCAGTGGAGCAGCATCGTAAATGTCATGACAAGGGTTAATTTCATGGAGCTTGATGAAGACATGTCCACCAAGGACCTCATCGATGACGGTGCAAGTTATTACATCCGCGTCGAGACTTCCGATGGCGTTCACACCTCCGGCGGATACATGGCCGGCTACGACGATAACAGCGACAGCACACGTTTTGCAAGAGCAAGGGAAATGGTGGAAAACGCCACAAAAGGTGTTTAACCATTAAGATGTGTGGCGCTTAAGTCATGTTTCCCAAAAAGTTCCTGGATTTGATATTTCAGGAACTATTTTTAGTAAATATCAAATATAAGAAATCCTTTACTGATTGTGATAAAATCTCGGCAGGAACACACTTGGACACTGTTGCTTCATGCTATATGAAGTTTCACGATCAGGAGGGAATAGATTATGTATTGTGAATCATGCGGAACCTTCGTTCCGGACGGACAGGCCTTTTGCGAAAACTGCGGAACACCCGTAGCCAATTCAGCACCTGCCGCACAGCCGGCACCTGCACCTGCTCCTGCCCCGGCTCCCGCTCCTGCGCCTGCATTTGCTGCAGCACCTGCACCTGCTCCTTCAGCTCAGCCTGCTCCGGCACCTGCACCTGCTCCCGGACCGCAGACCATGTCTCAGCCTGCATTTCAGCAACCTGCTTTCCAGCAGCCCCAATATCAGCAGCCTGCATTTCAACAGCCGGTATATCAGGCACCCACATACCAGCAGCCCATGGCAGCTCAGCCGGTATATGCTCAACCCGTTTATGCTCAGCCTGTAGTTTTGGCCCAGCCCGCACCTGCTAAGCGCGGCAACGGTATGGCAACAGCAGGTCTCGTTTTCGGTATCCTTACATTTGTTTTCTGCTTCCTCCCCGGATTATGCTTTGGTTTTGCTCTTTTAGGTCTTATCTTCTCAATCATCGGTCTTGTCAAACGTAATGCACCGGGCAAAGGCAAAGCTATTGCCGGTCTAATCCTTACTGTGCTCGGCTTTATAGGTGGCATCATCTTCAAGGAAATTATTTGGACAAAAGTCGGCGAGGAGATCAACAACAATCTCGATGATTTCTATGAAGAGCTCGAAACATACGATACAGGTTACAAGCCGAACCAGAATCCGGACGAATACTACATCGACGGCGACTTCGTAACAACAGACAAGGGTTATGTCAGCGGAGTCCTCCACATCGATAATTACATAGTGGAATTCTGAATCTGATAACATCTCGAAAAACATAAGGTCTGTCACTTATCGGGACAGACCTTTTTCATAAACCAAGACAGCATTCCCTACAAGACAACTGCCTTTCGTCTGTGATAAAATAATTTTGACAGTACTTATGGGGAGTGTTTTATGTATTGTGAATCGTGCGGTTCATTAATTAACAGCGGTGAAGCTTTCTGCTCTAATTGCGGAACGCCTGTGCCTCAGCCTGCACCTTCAACACCCGCACCTGCTCCCCAGGCGGTTGTTCAGCCTATTGCTCAGGCCGCTCCCCAACCTCAATATCAGCAGCCTGTATACCAACAACCACAATACCAGCAGCCGCAATATCAACAGCCGGTCTATCAGCAGCCAATGTATCAGCCGCGCACATACCAGCAGCCCGTAAGGACAGTTCAGCCCATCTATCAGCAGCCTGTGTACCAGCAGCCGATAGTTATCACTCCGATAGATAACAGAAAAAGGGTAAACGGCGCTGCAACGGCAGGCCTCGTGTTGGGAATAATTGCGCTGTGCCTTTCATGGATTCCGATGTTTAATACGATCCCGTCTGCGTTGGGACTTATCTTCTCGATCGTAGGTGTTGCAAGAAAAGGCGCCGGCGGCAAAGGAAGAGCCATCGCAGGTCTTATCATGTCCTCCATAGGACTTCTTATCACCGCTTACGTAATCTTCTATGTGGTCACGAGCGGCGAATTAGACAACATTTAATCACTTGTGTCTGCGTCTTAAAGTCTCGTCGTAAGAATAATTCTCTTCAAGGAAATCCTCGCCCTTCTGTTCTTCCGTAAATGAAAGGCCGGGATAGTTTAACTGTCTGAGAACTTCGTAGATTGCGACCGCGCATGCATTCGATACATTGAGGCATCTGCAGTCAGCAGCCATAGGGATCCTGAAGCATCTGTCGAGATTTGCTCTTAATATCTCACCCGGAATACCGGTGCTCTCTTTTCCGAAGATAAGATAGATGTTGGAGTTTTCAGAAGCAGCTTTAAAATCGATATCTGAAGGCGGTACCTTGCCGTAACGTGTCATGAAGAAATACTCGCCGTCGTTCTTCTCGGTGAAATCCTGCCACGAATCGTAAAGGGTATATTCAGCCCATGTGATGTGGTTCGTCGAAGCTCTTCTGAATTCGGGATTATCGATATCGAATCCGACAGGTCCTATTATGTGAAGGACTGCTCCGGTCGCAACACAGGTACGCATTATATTGCCCGTATTCTGAGGGATCTCGGGTTCGAACAATACAACGTTTACTATGTTACTTGCTTCGCTCATTTAATATCTCCGTTTGAAAAAACGTCTTTTTGACATAGACAGCTATCTATATATTAAGCCTTTGCAGCTGCAACCTTTCCCTTACCTTTTTCCTTCTCTTCAGCGGGTGTTTCGGAAGGAACAGCGAATGTGATCCTGCTGGATTCTGCTGCGGCTTCTGCGATGTTGAGCATATGGTCTCCGAGTCTTTCAAAGTCAGTAAGCATCTCGGAATAGATGACGCATGCATCGCCTGAGCAGACACCGGACTTTAGACGCTCAAGCTGGTGTTCTCTGTAGTCGTCTGTCATGTCATCGATCTTCTGCTCCATCTGAGCCATTCTGATATGTACAGATCCGGGCTTGCTGCCGAGGAGGATGTTATATGCGTCCTTTGTGGTCTCGACCATCTGGCTTACTTCCGCCCTGGCCTTTTCTGAGAGCTTTAAACCCTTGCTCTCAAGGAGATTTGCATAGCCTGAGATGTTGGTTGCATGGTCGCCCATTCTCTCGATGTTGCCCGTTATCTTGAACAGGGCGCTCATGGTGACGGCGTCCTTCTCGGACATGTCGAAAACCATTGCATGCGAGATGTAATAAGATATTTCTTTATTAAGATAGTCGACGTATTCTTCCGTCTCGTTGATCTCCTCTTGCTTCTTATCGCTGTTGTCGAGAACTGCTTCAATACTCATCTGGACGTTGTTGCCTGCCATTACGAGCATTCTGCTGACCTCACTGCAGATGGCGCTGATAAGGACTTCCGTACCTAACTGATTGTCTGTGCTGAGCATATTGGGCTTGAGATACTTGAGTTTCTGTACGCCCTTCTCATCACCTTTCTTGTCGGGAACGATCAGCTTAACGAGCTTAACGATAAGTCCGCCGAACGGGAGAAGGATGATGGTTGATGCAAGGTTAAATACGAGGTGCATGTTCGCAAACTGTCTTGCTACATCGTTGGGAGACAGCGCTCTTACCCACTCTGCGATCGGGAACAGATAGTAAGCAACCGTGAAGATCGCAGTACCGATAACGTTGAACAGCATGTGGAGCATACCTGCTCTTGTTGCGTTTCTTGATCCTCCGATGGATGCGAAAACAGCGGTTACGCATGTACCGATGTTAAGACCGAAGATGATGAACATCGCCTGCTCCAATGTAATGAGCTGTGCACCTGAAGCTGACATCGCCATAGCCTGCAAAACGCCGACACCGGCTGCAGAGCTCTGGATGATGATTACGAAGATGATACCTACGATTATTCCGATAAAAGGATTGTTAATGGATGAGAAGATCTCTTTAACTATGTCGAGTTCACTCAACGGAGCCATTGAATCCTTCATGAGAGACATTGCAACGAAGATAAAGCCTAAGCCGGCAACTGCCTCGCCGATGCTCCTGAGTTTCTTGTCTTTTATAAGAAGGCAGAAGAATGTACCGAGCAATGCGATAATTGGCGCTGCGGCACCTACGTCGAAAGCGATGAGCTGTGCGGTGATATTGGTACCGATGTTGGCACCCATGATGATCCACAACGCCTGGTGGAGATCCATAAGTCCTGCATTAACGAATCCCACCGCCATAACTGATGTAGCCGTGGACGACTGGATGAGGGCTGTAATGCCCGCACCGACTGCAACGCCTAATACTCTGTTGCCTGTAAGTTTTGCCAGAACATTCTTTAATTTGTCTCCTGCAATGGTCTGCAGGCTTCCGCTGGTGATCTTAACGCTGTACAGAAACAGCGCCATGCCGGAGCAGAGCCCCAATAACGCCGGCCAAACATCTACCATAAGTGACACGCCTCCGATCGGCTATCCATAAAAACAAAAAACACTGACTTCAATACACACTAATAATATTGGTGACTACATTCGTATGCAAGACTTTTGCCCAAATATCAAAAGAATTTTTGAGCGTAAAACCGTAACATATAGACGCCCGTCTATATTTACTTAACAGGCTTCTTTTTCCTGATGTAAACGACCATTACAACGACTATTGCCACACCAAGAAGAGTTACGAGGATTCCCTGGATCAGATAAGGATAACTGTATGTGATCTCAGTATCTCCCTTGTCGACAAATACCAGCCTGTTGAATGTCCTGAAATCGCCGCGGAAGATATCATGTTCTGCAAGTGAAGTATTAACATTATCTTTCGGAGAAGATATTGTGATCTTATCGTCACCATAAGTGATATCTATCGGAACGATCTCTCTTTCCGGTACTTCATACTCACTGACATCAACGATGCCTGCAAGAATTGCACCAACATTCTTATCTCTTGTACGTGAGTAATAGTAAGTAAGGTTGAAGCCGATAAACGTGATGTTATCGTTTGTGCCCTTACCCCAGAACGGCATCTGCTCATCAAGAACTTCGGAATAACCGAGAACTTCGGTAAGGCCGTTCATGTAAACAGTCTTCCAGTTCTTGAATTCATCAGGGAACAGAGCAAGCTCGATCTCACCAAACTTCGTTGTCTGGAATGCCGGGAAACCGTTATCGAACTGAACGGACTGGCACTCGACTCCAAGGAATCTGTTCGTCTTTGTCTGATAGTTTTCAGGGATTCCGTCTGCAAGGACATATACCTCTGAACCTGCTTCGGCAGCCTTTGTAATCAGGTCTTCAGCAACTTCAACATCGTGATACAGGAAACCGTCAAGGTAGATTGTCTTGTAGCTTGAAAGTTCTTCCAAAGTGAAGTCGTCAATATATTCACTCGGAGCCTCACAGATGGTCGGGAACATCATGGAGATGTAGTATGCGCCGTTACCGATCGCTATACCGTCATAAGAGCTGATCGTTCCATACGTACCGTTAACATCTTTATGATGATATACAACGAATTTACCTTCATCATATTCTTTTACATAGCCTCTGACTGCAGCAGCTTCCTCAACAAGTTTCTCATCATAAGGAACAACTGCAGAGGAATCCTTTTTGATCAGTACTGTATCACAGCCGATTTCCAGAAGCCTGTCGAACATAAAGTAATAATATCCATAATCAAAAGATTCATTGATCTGCGCGATCTGCAAAGAGGTGGAAGCAGCCTCCCATCCCTGCCCGAAAAGCTGGGGAACGGAACCTTCATAATCGGTAAGATAAAATACACCATTGGATAAAGGATAGATGCTGTCGATCAAAGCGATACGGTTATTAGTCATTCCTTTAGCCTCATCGACAAGAGTCGTCTCTTCCATATTCGTGAAATAATCATTTATAGATGTGTCGCTCTTTTCAGGAATAAATGATTTGAATGCAATTCCACAGTCAACAACAAGCAACGCAACAATGACCGCTGTGACCGGTTTTTTAAGGCTGTCCCATTCAAGCAGCGAAAACATGATCATTGCCTGTGCCAAAGGAAGGAATCTCAGCATCCACATAAGTGAACCGCCGGGAAGTGACTGAATGATGGGGCCGGCTGTTTTTGAAGTCAGAAGAATGATTATTATCGCAGTTATAAAACCCGGACGTGCTCTCTTCTTTCCGGCAATTGTTCCAAAAACTGCAAGAATGAACGAGATAAGACCGAAGTATAAAACCGCATAACCGCCCGTGAATTTTTTAACCGGATTCAACGTAAGGAATATACTCTGGAAGAATCCTTCAGCTGCCTGACTTGCGTTTGAAGTGTTGGATGCAAGACCGCCTTTGAGCGAAGGATAAAGTATGACTCCGATAAGAAGGAAACCCGCTATTACCGCGACTATCAATTCAAGGTCACGTTTACCGGATTTCTGAATCTTATTCATGCCTGTAAAACAGCAGAGCCTGTATACCAAAAGATAGATCAGGCAGGCTATGGCAACCATTCCCGTAAAACCGACATGGCATGCACACATCAGAGCGAAAGTAACTGCCGTTCCGATGAAATTCTTGACTCCGCCCTTCTTCAGATATTGATTGATAAATAAGAATGCCAAAGGAAAGATCGACATGATGATGCTTCTCGGGAGGTTTCCTTCAGCAAATAAAACGTGAAGGCTCTGAGGCATGAAGAACCACATGATGCTGAATAAACCACCGAGGAAGGGTCTTTTCTTTACATAGCCGACAACTATCCAGGAAACTGAACCGATTACATAAATAGCTCCGCAATAAACCGCAAAGCCTTCAAAGACATAGTTTCCCGGGAACAATCCCGGCAGGCTTCTTGCAATAAACTGGCTGAAAGCCATCAGATAAGCTGCTATCGGCGGCCAGTAACGCATAAGTTCTACGCCGTTATACCAGACAGGATTATAGAGTGGCCACAGATCACCTGATTCGACTGATTTTAATATCCAGTCTCCACGGTAAATGTGGTACATCGAGTCAGAGCCCTTGAATAAAACACTGCTGCGGCTTACAAACCAGATAACGGCGCAAGCTACAGCCAGGTTTATCAGCAGGCTGATTAATGCTACTGTTATTCTCTTACCTTTAGACTCCAAAACCTTTCTCCAGTCTTCCTATTGCTGCTTCTACTTCGTCTGCGTCTTTACCGTCTTCGATGCCTTCTGCTTCAGGGAATCTGACGCCGTATGTTCTGACAGGTGTCTCACTGCCTTCAAATCTTCTAAGGTGATATTCGATGGGCTTAACCGCTTCTGCGATCTGCTTTGCAAAGAATTCCGTCATG
>JAEIGA010012778.1_pt1 | contig 12765 bp, 22 predicted proteins | sample 9270691 | NCBI WGS metagenome assembly JAEIGA01 (sample SAMN17057246, study PRJNA624740) | gut metagenome | biome: biome; isolation source: fecal sample | host: Bos grunniens | place: China: Xizang | collected 2019 | reverse complement strand
CGACCCTCAGCTGCAGAGATAGCTTCGCTTACTTTATCAACATCAACTTTGCCCTCTAGAGTAGTCACTCTACCGGCAAGAGCAGTCAGATCAGTAGCTTTTGCATAATCACCAATCTTAAGAGCCTCAATAGCGGCAGTTACATGTGCAGCTACAGTACCGTCTACACCGACAAGCTTATTTTCAATAGCCTGAATAGACTCTAAAATACCTGCGATGTCATTATCGTCATGAGTTTCAATATAAGTAATTAACTCTTGTAGAGAGTCGAGAGCCGCTTCTGTACCAGTTCCAGTTAAGAATGCTTCAACCTTAGCCTCTAAAGCATCTAGATCGATAACAGTCTGATCATAAGCAGCTTTATCTGCCTTACCCGTAAGAAGTGTAGTTAAGCCTTCTGTTGTAGTATAGCCAGCAAGGGCTGCGTTTACACTAGCAGTCGTAGCGTAACCTTCTAGAGTCTTATTTACATCAGCTGTCTTTGCGTAAGGCTCTAGAGCGGTAGCTAGCTCAGCTTCATCTATAAAGTCAATTTTTGAAACCGTCTCTGCTAAAGCATCGATACGATCACCTAGTGCTTCTTCAGCATCCGCTGCTCGACCAGCTTCATCAGAGATAGCCTGCTGCGTAGCGGCGACCTTTTGTACGAGACCTGCTGTTACGAGCTCTTTAGTTTCTTCGTCAAAAACGCCGTCAACGGTGTCTTGCAGTGCCTTAATAGCAGCCGCTTGACCTTCGGCAGTTGAGGTATCAGGCTTAACCCACTTAATAGTGCCATCTGCCTGTAGAGTTAACTGAGAGCCAGCAACAATATCACCAGTAGCTAAAAGGCTGATCTGGCCATCTTCAGTTACGTCGATAGTCTTACCGTCACCAGTTGGGATAATACCAATCTGCTGCAGCTCAAGCTTTGTGCCTTCAGCATTCTCAGCAAGCACATAAGCAACCATCTTTGTGCCTTCAGCGACAGCAATAACCTGGCCGGGATATGCAACAGGAGTCTCAGCGTATGCGCCTCTTTTTTCAGCATACTCTGTAGCTAGTGCTTTTGTTTCAAATACGGAATATTTATCAAGAGGAAGTCCTTTAGAACGCTTAAATGCAACACCGGCAGACCAGGTAGCAGCAGCGTCTAAAGCATCAAAGAAAGTATTATTTAGATTTCCCATAGTTTGTTATCTCCTTTTACCTTAATTATGACCAAGAAATACCAGTTGTGTCATAAGCAGCATCATGAGAAATAACATAAACATTATATTCTACTTCAACTGCATTGTCGCCAGTACCATAAGTAATTTTAATGTTATCTTTGGTAGCAACGTCAAGAGTAAGACCGTTGCTATCTTTAGCACCTGTCATAGTCCAGTTGTAGCTCTTAGGAACAACAAGCCAGTACTGCATCCAAGCACCGGCAGCGGTAGCACTAGTAGGCTTTACAGGAGCAGTATTCTTGTCAGCGCCGAATGCGTCTGCGTCAATAACTTTACCTAACTTACTTACATCTACCGCCGCGAGCTTATTATCAAAGCCATAGATAAATCCCTTATAGTAAGGTACATACCATCTAAAGATAGAACTTGCACTAGAAGAAACAGAAGAAGCTGCAATTCTCTGAGCTGGGTAAGCTTTCTTCAGGTTAGACACCGGAACACCACCCTGAGTATAGTAAACCTTACCAGTAGCAGTAAGTTCTGTCTTAGTGGTCTTTACGGGGGCATCTAGAGTAAAGGTAGCAGTTGCGGCTTCCTTAGTAGTACCATTAAAGGTTACGGAGTATGGGCTAGTTTTACTGGTATCAACAACTACCCCAGTAGATTTGTCATTCTTAACAGTAGTCACTGTTTGACCTTCAGCAGGCTCTGCAGGGTTTGTTGCATAACCATAGGCATATTCGCCATCTTCACTCAGAGAAACTGTAACAGACTTGGAGCCGTTTGAACCAATTTCATAGTACTGAGTAAAGCTTGAGATAGAAGCACCAGGATTCTTTGTCTTTAGGCTAGTGTTAAGCTCTTTTGTGAAGATAGACTGCATCACGTCTTCTAGAGACTGGCCCGCAGCTGAAAGAGTCTTAGTCTCAGTCTTAGCCTTTGTGACATTACCAACAGCAGTATAGTCACCAGCAAGTGTAATATCATTTTTGAAATATACATTTTTAGCACTATAATTGCCGTCCATAGCTGCCCAAGCAAAGGTTTCTACACCGGTTTCTGCATCAACACCGGTCTTCTGATATACATAAGAAGTATAGGAGTTAATGTCACCAGAAATATTTGCTTTTACGATTGCGATGTCGCCGACAGAAAGAACATTTTCGCCGACAACAGCTTCAATGGCCTCAATATCGTCTACGTCGTTTGCACCCAAGGTAACTTGGAAAACTTGTGCAGGTTTTACGTCACTGCCGACGTAAGCAAGGTCAGCAAAAACGTCTTCGTCATTACCAGCCTTAATCATTACAGAGCCGTCTTCTCTGTATTCAAGTCCGATTTCGCCCTTTTTAAGAACTCTTTCTGACTCTTCCCAGTTCGCAGTTTCATCGTTTCTGAGAACTAGCACGGTGTTTAGTGTTTTTTCTGTCATTAGGCGTTGCCCCCATTAATAAGATTTATATTTTCAATACTGCTTCCAGAAGAAATCATTGGTTCATAATCTCTCGTGGTAGCATTATACTGATACAAAGTTTTTTCATCAACAACTCTATAAATTATTGATGGACTGCCGACTGCTGGTAGAGCAATAAAAGTATCTACGGTCTCAATACGAGTAGCTCCATCGATATATGGTAGCTGGTTCCAAGGAGTTACTCCATCACCTATCTTAAGCCTATTTGTGTCATATACAAAGCCGGGTTCCCCTAGACTTAGGACTGGGTTAACTTCAGCCCACCTCGCAGCAGTACCACGTTTAAGTTTAATTATCGTGGACATTTATATATTACCCCCATCTAAAATAGTTAATTTGTTTTCTGCCAACTGCTCAGTCACATACTCTTTGGTTGCGTAGCTGCTTAGATCCACATCAGCTCCAGCTAGCTGCGCCTTAGCAATTTCTGCCTTAACAAAACTGGCTGTTGCATAGCCAGCACCTTTTATGGTATTAACAATAGCCTCTGGGAGTTCTATTATATTAATACTATCATCTGAATATGAAAAAACTAAATTATTATCAGAGTCTAACTCTACAGCAAGTATGGTTTTTTCATTTTGGTCCGGTACTGGTGTTGTAGTTGGACGGCTAGCTACGCCATTAATACGTTTTAGTGTAAGTTCACCGGTTTCTTCAGCAGCTCCCAAATAAAGTTCTGCCGTGTCTGTACACAAATACCAGCAACCTTCTTCTATTATAAGTTTTGGATTAATTACTCCTGGCTCAGAAAACAATATACTAGATAAGCCACGTCTAATTTTAAAATCTGTCACTCTTAGTACGTCCTTTCATAAGCAATTAATCTGCTAATTCAAAGCTAGAATAGCGTATTTTATCATTATTTGCTATGGTAGCAGCGATCTCAGTGTCAGTAGCAAAGGTATCATCTAATTTAGCTATTTCCTCACTTGAGACTTCGTCTAATCCTACAATAATATTACCGCTGTCTATCTCTTTCTTTCTTCCATATCTATCTTTTACAGTAAGCCACACTTTATACACAGCCATAAAACATCCTCCGCTTAAATTATTCTGTGGTAATATCGCCTAGTTCACACTTAATAAAAAAGAGCTCGTCTGGAGATAGCTCGTCAGAAGTAACTTTTTGCTTAAAAGCTAGACCACCTAGATCTATTCTAACCTCTTTATTTATAGGATCTATGGGTAGGGTATTGCCATTTAAACTAATTGTTTCTATTTTATTTTCTTGGGCGTTGGCTTCAACCGTAGCTAGCTTACTCTTTTCATAAGCAGATAATTCGCTTCCTGTTGCAGCTCGTATTACTACAATCGACTTTGGTTTTGGTTTATGTATCTCAAACATAATTAAACCTCCTCATCAGTAACTTGTTCAAGACGCATATCAACAACAGCTCCGGTACCACAAGACACTGATGGCTCGTCAATAAGTTCTAAATAGGCGCCTAACACTTCATTAAAAATGGACTCTTGTTCATTTGGTACGTCTAAGGCAAGGTCATGAGCGCCATACTCAATATTTATTCTGCCATTCTCAGTCAGTTTTTTATACTCAGACAGCTCCGTAGGATTAAATGCGTTTATAAGCACTGCAAAGTTATAAAAGGCGCCCTGTTTAATGTTTTTAGATGCCTCTGGGTCAATCTTAAAAATAACTTCACCATTTTTATCCATATCTGTTTTTGTAGCTCTGAATAAAAAAACTGCGGGAGAGTCTATATAATCATAATTTTTTATAGTAAAAATAAACTCGTCAAAATCGCCTAAGTCAAATAAACTAAGATTGACGGCAAGGCGAGTGTCACAATTCATATATACAGTAATCTCCGGCATAGACGCGAGATAATTAGTACAACAACTTAGCATCTTAGGCCTCCTAATGTTCTTAATATCATATAATTTAGCGCTTTTTGAATGTCTGTTTGTTTATAAAAAGAATAGCCTATCTATAAAAAATAGATAGGCTATTCTTGTCTAAAGCTTATTTTCTACTGCGAAAAACTTACCATTAAGCTCTTTACAGTGCTTTATTACTTTAGAAGTATCTGCTTTTGTTTCACAGTAAAAATTAAACAAAGTTCTTGGGCCAAGCTCTACAAAATTATGTGGAATGCTCTTTAAATCATAGTGCAGCTGCTCAGTGTGGCATTTCGGTATGACTACCTCTACCTTCCACAACTTATCTTTCTGGATACGATCTAGAATAGCATAGCTCAGCCAGACACCAAGCGCATTTGTTATTGCTGTAGAAATTACTGTAATAGTAAGAGGCAAGTCAGCAGTCTGTTTAACAACAACTACATAAAAAGAATATGAGATTACATTAGCCAATACATTAATGCCACGGCCATATCGTACAGTACAAATACTTTTTGTACTAGATAAAATAACATTAACTAAGCTAATTAAGAAAAAATAAAGTGCTGTTGTAGATACTAAAGTACTTATCATACTGCTTACCTCCTTTCTTATTTATAGTATTTCAATTACATGCTGATTATCCTTAGTTACGCCTAAATACTTAATATTATCATGATAGATATACTCGTGGCTATCACAAAGCTTAAAAGTACGTAATTCTGTAGTTACCTCAGGAACGGTACTCACTACAATAAGCGCAACATCAAAATCTAAGTCTACAATATTTACGATTTCTGCTCCGCTAGTAATATATAAAGTCTGAGTAGCAACACAGTCTTTCTTTAATCTGTAGTCTTTAATAATTTTCAATTAGTCCTCCGTCAATGTTGCGCCTGCAATACTAAAATCAAAAGAATTTACATGAGCTGCTAGTAAAGTTTGAAAAGCTTTATCAAGATCATCTACCAAAATTGGACCCGAGTAACCATCTGCAAAATCTTGTACAGTAATAACTCTTACACATTTATCAAAATATGCTAAAGACTTCTCACGCAAAGACTCTGCTTTACCATTATATAAAGCAAAGATAGGTATATCCGTCTCTAAGCTATGCTTAATAAGCGCACGAGTCTTTCCGGTACAATTTTTGTTGCAAATTACTTTCATAAAGGTCTCCTTAAAGATTATTATTAATGACATGTACTAAGCCTTCTTGTACATGCGGACATGTCTTAGAACAATTTTTTATAAAAGTCTCAAACGCTGCTACTGCATCGAAAACAGACTCATTACTATTTAAACAGTTCTCTTTTGCCGCTTTTCCAATCGTGCACTGTAAGCAATAGTCAATTTCACAAGAATTACACAAAATGTCACAAGCTTTCTTTTCAAATCTTAACTAATATAATATACGATAAAAAATAAAAAGAAAGGCCACAAAATAGCCTTTCTTTTAAAATAAAGTTATTAACTTAAACAACATCAACGTTGTTTCCAGTGCCGCCAAAACCTCTTGCGTCTAGTTTTACATCGACAAGATTAAATAGCTCTTCTAGTTCTTCCTCTTCTTCGACTACATCGTTAATTTCTTCGCTTGCTTCATCATCGACAATTTCTATGGTTTCTTCATCGGTGTCAGCGTCGTCATCTGGCTCTTCTACTTCGCCATAAGCAGACAGGGCACCAAGAATTTTGTAGCCCTTAGCTTCTTCACAGTACTTACAAACATCCTCAATATTAGCAAGATCTGTAGCTTCATCTACTACGATATCAGCCTCAGAAATTATATTAATGCCACCACAATTTGCGCACTCAACTACAAGCTGTGCCTCATCTTCAGCCTCTTCTACCTCGGCTTCTTCTACTTCAGTGTCAGCGTCCTCTTCGAGTGCTTCAGTTTCCTTAGCATCAAAAGAACTGGTAAGAGCACTTAAAGCTTTTGCTGGATTTGGTGACAGACCCTCGTCTACTTCGGTTTCTTCCACTTGAACTTCATGATTTTTTTCCTTTGCTTCATATAGACGATCAAGCTCTTCTAAAATAGTCTGAAAATTCATTCTAATAAAATCTCCTTAACATCTTTATTAATAGCTTTATTATTAAGCTAAATTTTACATTTTATTTACGATTAATTTAGCTATTATTTTTATTAGAACTTTCTATTTCTACATACTGTTCAAAGTAAAATTTTATTTTATGCTCGTGCGGTTCAACTAATCCATAATCAAGTCCAACTTTGTAAATATAATTATCTCTAAAAAGCTTCTTTGGAATCTCTTCTATCATCTTTCTAAATGTGCTAAGCGTATGAGCACGTTTATAATGATTGCATCTACGGCATGAAGGCATATAGTTCTCAAAACATTCTAGTTGCTCTTCTGTGTATCTATTTCCCCAGTTGCGCTTTGGTATAAGATGGTCTAACTGAAATTCTTTATACTCTAGCTTTTTACCACAATAAGCACAATGTCCACCATATTTATTATAAACAGCCTCACGGACCTTTTTTGGAATTGTTTTTCTTTTTTGCATAATTAGCCTCGTAGAAGTAGAAGAGCTGTAATAACAAGCTGTGCCATGTGAATTAGCTGGTCTATCCACAAATTGATCGTAAACTTATTTGCTTTTTCATTATCAGTTACAGCATGTACTATAACATTTACTATAAAGCAGACGATAAATAAAGTGCTCAATTCAAAGTTCAATACAAAAGCAATAGGTAGCATTACCATAAACGTCCAACTGAAGGAATGCATAATGAGCGCCCAAATATAATCATATTTATATAGCTTGCACGGAGCGTTTTCCTGCCACCACTTCTTTTGCTTAGCAGAAGCCAACCAGCCTTGAAGATAATAATCATCTACAATGTGGCAGAATACCATTAACAAGAAAATAAATACATAATTCATACTTATTTACCACCTTAACATAGTTATATAAAATATTATACGATATTTATAAAATAAAGCCGCTCATATCTTTGAGCGGCTTTTGTTAGTCAAAATAGTGTCCATTTATAGTCATAGCTTTTACGGTATGCTCCGTGATTTCCAACCTCAGCAGACTTTCTAACCTTTTTGTTACAAATTCTACGAAGTTGTTTCGCATAACCCGGAGTGTTAGAAGCTGTATATTTTACATAAAAGCCTTTGTCTTCATTAAACCATACTCCTGAACCGTAGCTATTCTTCGTTTCTTCATAAGTCCTAATAAGCTTCTTACGACGGTTTCTTGCTTGCTTGTATGCCATAAAGCACACCACCTTATTTAATTTGTAGAGGTTTATCCAGCAGTCTTACTCATAAAGTAATTATAGGCAACGACTGCACAATTAGCTCGCATATTGTAAGTACCGCTAGCACATCTCTCATATACTTTAGCAAATGCTATTGCAGCCTCATAAGGATCCGTCATCTGTGTAAACTTTTCATATGTAAACCGACGACTGTAACAAGATCCAAAGGTATTAAACTCAAATTCAATATTACCTAACAAGAAGGAAAGTTGATCCTCGAAGCCCATATCCCTGGTACTCGGATAGTAGTACAGTGACCACTGACAAAGACCATAGAACCAACCGCTTGCATCATAAATAAACGGCTTTAGATTAAGAGAACCGCCAGAGGTTTCAATCATCATATTACCAATAATAGCACAGGCTACCTCAGAGCTATAACCGTTCTGTCTCAAAAATAAATAAACCTTAGCCGCATAGTAATGTTCATGCTCCCACAGCTCATATTTAGCGATATCTTCATTTAGCTTATCAACAATGCTAATAATACGATTTTGCTCTGTAATCATTGCCTCTACCGCTGTTGCGGAATACTCGTCTGAAGTAATAGCTAACTCAAGTGCTATAACTAAGACGTTTAATTCAGCCTTATAATCCTCGCACTCCTGAATAGTAAAAAATTCTACGTATTCATCCTCAGGAAAAGTGAGCGGATACTCTTTCAAAACCTTAACAGGCTCTGTCTCCTCAACTGTCGCAACTGTAGCAACTTCAATAGTTCCATCATTCAGATCATCTGCTGGAATAGCAGCTACTACAACGCCAATATAGCAAAGCAGAAGAACAAATACTGTAATAAGGGTGATTCGTAAAAATTTACGCAGTTTTTTATTATCTTTTAACATTTTTATACCTCATTTATCATAGTCTTATCCCATAACCCAGATAGGATATAATAAATTTAGCTAATTAAAAATTAACTTATATATTATACGACAAAAAAACTACAAATTTACTACAAATATGTAAAAATATGAGGCACTTGTGCCTCATATTTTATCCCCAAAATTTTCTATGCAATGGCGCCTCTTTAGAAATATCTTCGCAAGTCTCTTCCCAGTCAGAGCGACACTGAGTGCAGTGATATAGCTTACAACATAAAACTTGATCAATAGTTTTATACTCACAAGTATCCATTAGTCTAAGTCTGCTAAAGCATTCTGGACACTTCCGATCAGAGGCATCTTCTACCTGTTCACACCGAGAGCATACCTGTCTACCTTCTGGAACATACGCTCCGCATGTAACACATCTATCATCCATTAGATTCCATCTCCTCATAGATTTCATACTTACGAATAATATCACGATGCTTTTCATATAGTTCCATATAAATCTTTTCTGACTCCCGCTCTTTAGCTAACGCATCGATAAGCTCATCTCTACGCTTTCTACATAAATGTAGACTGGTTGCGGCAAATTCCTTATCTTTCTTAGCTTTCTCATACGCTTCCTTAGAAGGTTTACCAAATGCATCGCAAGCATATGTAGGTTCAGTCATGACGGTGGTAGTAGTTGACCAAGCCTTAGCGTTTTGGCACTCATCGCAGTTTCCATTACAATACGCATATGAAGAACCACATTTATGTACGGAACAATTCTCATCAAAATTAAACATTATGATTCTCCTTTGCAAGATAGTACTCACTCATCTTAATAGGTGTCATATATTCCGCAAGTTCAATCTTTTCCTTGTGCTTATCACTTAGATATCCGTATAGAGTATCGCCACTATGCCACAGAGCATAAGAGCCTTGACCAATATAAGGCCAATACCAGCACCACAGTTGCTCGATAATGTTAAAATCCACCTTATCAGTAACGGTCTCGCACCACTCCTTGTGCATAGGAGAACTTCTCTTGAAGTATCGCATACCATCAGCATCTTTTGTTACCTTAAGCTGAGTTCTATATTTCTCTTCCTGCTCAGGAGTAAGTTGCATAGCCAGTGTTGCAATCATTCGATATCCAAGATGGTCGTTAAGTAGGTCATGCTTATCAAAGAAAACTCTGGCAAGGTCATGCATCTTTTGCTTTTCTGCATGTGCTTCAAAATATTCCTGATATAGTTTACTGTCTTTTTCCACAATAAATGCCTGTTCAATCATTGTCACGATCCTCCATGTCATCCCAATAATATTTGTCATATACGACAAGATTGGTATCATCAGACAGATATAGCTTGCCGTCATCATCTAATACATAAACATCGGTGATACTAGTTTCACCTTGTGGGATAATAGATACTACGATAGCGGTATTATGAGTTCTAGTGTCAATTACTGTTTCACCGAGATTAAACAAATTTCTCACAAGTATTTAATCCTCCTCATAGCTTCATAGATATCTTTAGGAGCGTGAGTGTAACTCTGATCCACCTCTCTGCACTCCATAACATAAAGTTTACCGTCCTTTTCAAAGAGCAGCTTGTTCTCATGAGCACTGTAGCCAACAGTAAAGCCTTTAATCTGGTTCATAATATCATAAACCTTATACATCATTTCCTGCATGTGTACCCCTCCATATTAAGCAATTCTATAAATATAATACAATACTATATAATAAAATATTCGGTAGAACTAAAAAATTCTACCGAATATTGTTAATATTATTTATTTCATGCCAAGCAGGGCTTTCCAAGTCTGTTTACCTTTAGTAATTTCGCCATCTTGAACACCCCTGATGTCCTTTTGTAAATGCTTAACTGCCTTTGTAAACATCCTACCGGCCACACCGTCAGCTTCACCGACTTCTGTATAACCCATAGCGTATAGTCTCTTTTGAATGTGCTTAACGACAGGATGCTTCTTATTAGTCTTAGCAGAAACTGTGATAGTTTTTCCAAGAGTTACTGGGCCAGCAATACCGTCAACACCCGCGCCGAGGCACTTTTGAACATCTTTTATAAATTGCTTTTCAGAGTAGCTTGTTTTCTTTTTCAGTTCTGCAATAGCCTCATCAAGCTCAGCAAGAGTTTGAGCTCCAACAATTCCGTCCTTCTTCAGACCTCTGTCGCCTTGGAACTTTTTAACAGCCTTTTGAGTAGTAGTACCAAAGTCGCCGTCCGCGCCCCATTCACCAAGATCATAGCCAAGTTTAATAAGCTTTTCTTGCATATCCTTAACGTTTGCACCATTGTCACCAATAGTCATGACGTCTGCTTGAGGAGCAGTAACTACACCAAGTCTTTTATTTACTTCGGCTGCGATTTCAGCAAACTTACCTTGTAGATAAGGACCAGGACAAGTGGTATTAGCAAACATATTATGTCTTGTTAAGTTACCAGTACTGTCACCGGTGTACTCTAAAGCCTTAATGTCATTTCTCTTACAGATATCGACACAGAGGTTAATTAAAGATTCATAAGCCTTACCACTTACAGGCCAGTTAGGACCGCTGCCATTATTAGCAACTTCGATAGTTACTGCCTGCTGATCATTCGCCTTATTTGAAGAGGTCCAAGCTCTGTTGCATTCTTCAACATACATAGCAATTCTACCATCAGTGCCAATACCATAGTTAGAAGAAGCCTGTGCCTTAGTCTGTGCAAACCATGCACCACAAGATTCTACAGTCAGATTGCCTGCCATAATATGTATAGTTATCTTCTTGTTAACCTTACCGGTCATTTTTGTATAGTTAGGAGATAACCTGGTATGACAAATTAAACTTGAATTACTCATAATAATACTCCTTATAAAAAAATTATGCAGACGGCAAAAATTACCATCTACATAATTTAGCATATAAGAATTGAGTATTTAGTTTAATAAACTACCTCAGGGCTTCCTTGAGCATAAGGACTAGAAATTGTATTTGAGCAGCTTGTCGTCCAATTACTATCCATACCGGTATTTAAATAGCTTGTCGTGCAATAATAATGTCTACAATTAAGTACGAGCATAAAGGGATCAGGTACCTTAACCTCTATATCCCTAATAAGCTTATCGTACTCATCTTTATGTTTACAAATATCTCGGTGATTACAATCAGTACATCTACTAACAATCATTTATATTGCCTCCATTAATTGACATAGGCAACTGGAGTTTTGCATTGACAATCGCAGCCAACACGAATCAGCTTATCGATATATTCTCTGCCTTCGCCCTTGAAAATAGGGATTTCAGTATCGATAACCCAATGAGGACGCTCGCTAGCGCCAGTTGTAACGTTTCCTTCTGCATCATGTGTTACATATGTAGTAGTTTCATTACGCTTAATTACACAGCTGCCACGCTTCTTATGAGTAGGGAAGTCATTCCAATTGATACCTTTCTGCTCATGAAGCATATCCTGAATCATATTACAAGACTTACCATGCAATTCCTTGTGACTAAAATTGGCCTGACCCACCATCTGAATAGAATTGCGAGTAGCATCAAGCTGGCGCCAATAAACAAGATTAGTAACTTCTTCCTTAGGAATATTAAAACAACGTGCATCGAACATTGCACCTTTGTCAAACGCTCTAGTATAAGCTTTAAATAGTCTATCAAGCTGTTCGCTTCCGTTTTCAAAGTCTTCAATAGGAACGTTATGGTACCACTCGTGACAGGCGTCAATAAAATATCTGTTAAAAGCCATAGTTGCCATAGAAGCAGAGATAGAACACATCTTCTGGACCTCATAGTCAAACCATGCGGAGCTTTCAAGATTCTTATAGTCTACCAAGATTAGTGTAATCTCGTCAGACTGAGTGTAACCGAGGACGCATCCTTGAATATTTTCACACAAGTACTTTGTAGTCTCCTGCATAGACTTAATCAGGACATCATCAAAAGGTCTTTCAAAACCCTTTGTAAAGCTATGGAAGGCCTTTCCATCAATTCTAATAGCAACAGGCATACGTCGAACAAGTCTAGTCTTAGGCACCTGTTCATAAAATTCTTTCATTCGCTTACCGAGTTCGTCATTAACAGGCATTAATAAATCTCCTTAATAAAGTATTTATATTTTATTATACAATGTTTATTAGG
>JAEIGA010012777.1_pt1 | contig 12766 bp, 10 predicted proteins | sample 9270691 | NCBI WGS metagenome assembly JAEIGA01 (sample SAMN17057246, study PRJNA624740) | gut metagenome | biome: biome; isolation source: fecal sample | host: Bos grunniens | place: China: Xizang | collected 2019 | reverse complement strand
TATCGTAGAGCGTAGTGCACGTCTCCTCGGTATTCATATCGACAGCAAAGCTGCAGCGGAGATCTCTCGTCGCAGTCGTGGTACCCCTCGTATTGCCAATGCTTTGCTTCGCCGTGTGCGTGACTTTGCACAAGTGAAGGGTAACGGAGCCATCGATTTGGAGATTGCACGTTATGCCTTGGAGGCACTCAATATCGATACCTTCGGTTTGGATGAGATTGATAACAAGTTGCTTAGCACCATCATTGATAAGTTCAAAGGTGGTCCTGTAGGCTTAAATACCATCGCAACTGCTATGGGCGAAGATGCTGGAACGATAGAGGATGTCTATGAGCCATATCTCATCAAGGAGGGCTTTATCAAACGCACTCCTCGTGGCCGTGAGGCGACAGAGTTGGCGTATAAGCACCTTGGCAAGACGCCACTCATCAATGGTCAAATCACATTAGAGTTCTGATATGAAGCAGTACAAAGCAGTCTTTATCGACTGGGATGATACGATAGGCGATTTTATCGGAGCAGCCAAACTAGCGCTCCAAGAGATGTATGACAAATACCACCTCTGCGACTATTTTGCTTCGCTTGAGGAGTTTGTTTCCCTCTACAAACCGCATAATCTAGAACTTTGGGACAAATACGGCAAAGACCTAGTTACCAAGGCCTTCCTTCGTGTTGATCGCTTCCTTTGGCCATTGCTACACGGCAGTAAACTTGCCTCATCGCCTTTCGCCTCATCGCCTCATCGCCTATCTCAGCTCGCCGAGCAACTGAGCGAGGAGTTTTTACATCTTACCACAGCACATTTCTCATTGTTGCCTGGAGCAGAGGAATTGGTGCGTTATTTGGCAGCGAAATATCCGTTGACGGTGGTGACCAATGGCTTTGTGGAAGTGCAATACGAGAAGTTCGACAAGAGTGGACTGCGCGACTGTTTTGCGCATATCGTATTGAGTGAGGAGGTTGGTTGCCAGAAACCCAATCCTCGTATTTTCGAGGAGGCACTGCGTATGAATGGCTTGCAAGCCGAAGATGTAGTGATGATCGGCGACTCATGGAACTCCGATATTCAAGGTGCTATCAATGCTGGCATTGATCAAATCTGGGTTACTAATGCTGATAAGGCGAATGGTGACGCAACATATATAGTTAACTCATTGGAGGAGGTTAAAGATATACTATAGTCTGCCATTGTGGCAGTCTGACACGTTTAGGCATGGATATTGATAGGGTAGAGATGTAATGTTTAAAAAGATTATGAAGAAAAATAAAGATAAAAAGAATGCTGAGCAACTCGTTGATCAAGAGTTGGAGAATACCACTACGACAACTGCAGAGACAGCTGCCGTAGAAGAGAAAACTGAGGCAGAACTCTTGCAAGCTAAAGTAACCGAATTAGAGGCACGTGTGGCTGAGTTAGAAGATTTGAAACTGCGTCAAATGGCGGAGTTTGATAACTTCCGTCGTCGTACAAATAAAGAGAAATTAGATCTCTTGACGACTGCTGGTGAGCGTATCTTCAATGATATGTTGCCTCTAGTAGACGACTTTGAACGTGCAAAAGACGCTATGACTAAAACAGATGATATTCTTGCACTACGTGAAGGTATTGACTTGATATATAATAAGTTTATTGGTTTCCTAGCTGCAAATAACGTGAAGGTTATTGATACGACCGATGCGGAATTTAATACAGATTTGCATGAGGCAATAACTACTTTCCCTGCTGGTGAAGACAAAAAAGGTAAAGTAATCGATTGTACTCAGAAGGGATATACTCTAGGCGAGAAAGTTATTCGCTTTGCGAAGGTAGTAGTTGGAGAATAATTAATTCATAATTCAAAATTCAAATTTCATAATTGGAATTATGGCTGAAAAGAGAGATTATTATGAGGTGCTAGGCGTGTCAAAAACCGCGTCAGCCGATGAGATAAAGAAAGCCTATCGCAAGAAGGCAGTACAATATCACCCTGACAAAAATCCGGGTGACAAAGAGGCAGAAGAGCGATTTAAAGAGGCCGCGGAGGCATACGATGTATTATCGGATACCCAAAAACGTCAACGTTATGACCAATTTGGTCATGCTGGCATGGGTGGTGCTGGCGGATTTGGTGGTGCCGGTATGAGTATGGATGATATCTTCTCACAATTTGGTGATATTTTTGGAGGAGGTTTTTCTAGTTTCTTTGGTGGTGGCAGTCGTAATAGTGGCCCTCGTGTACGTCGTGGAAGCGATTTGCGTGTGCGTGTACGCGTAACCTTGGAAGAAATCGCAACTGGTGTTGACAAGAAGATTAAGGTAAAGAAGATGGTTAACTGTAACAGTTGCCATGGGACAGGAAGTGCGGACGGTAGTCATGGCGAAACTTGTCCTACTTGTCATGGAACTGGTCGTGTGGCACATGCTCAACGTACTATATTGGGTATGATGCAAGTGCAAGAGGAATGTCCTACTTGTCATGGTGAGGGTAAGGTTATTAAGAATAAATGTTCACATTGTCATGGCGAGGGTGTCGTGCGTGAAGAAGAGGTGATAGATATCCATATCCCTGCAGGTGTATACGGTGGTATGCAAATACCACTACAAGGTAAGGGTAATGCTGCGCCACATGGTGGTATCTCTGGAGATTTGCTTGTTCTTATTGAGGAAGAAGAACACAAAGACTTTATGCGCGACGAAAGCGATTTGATTTATAATCTATTACTAGATATGCCAACGGCAATTTTGGGTGGACAAGTTCAAATTCCTACTCTGCAAGGTGAAGCGAAGATTACTATTGCACCAGGAACTCAACCTGGCAAGGTATTGCGTATGCGTGGCAAAGGTCTACCTATGATAGATCAATATGCTCGTCAATATGGAACGGGCGATATGTTGATTAATGTTGGAGTATATATCCCAGAGCATTTGAACAAAGATGAGAAGAAGATGATCGAGCAATTGAAGAAAAGTGAAAACATACGTCCTGGTTCAGGTGAGAAGAAAAGCTTCTTTAAAAATTTGTTCGGATGAAAAAAAACGTTGTATTGATACTTCTGATATGCCTCAGTATGCTTATGCGTGCAGAGGCATTTTCGCATTTTGGAGTAGATAGTGTAAAGAGTGATTTCTTTAGAGATTGGTACTTAACTCGAGACCTAGTTCATTATTTGGATAATTATTCTGATTATGTGATATACGAGGCAGAAACGACTGGAGAATGGCATTTGGGAGATCAAATGGTGTTTTCTATTTCAGGAAACTCATTCCGACAGAATAAATACAAAATTAATGGCATGCGAATGGATAACCGATTCTTAGTCGGAAATACGTTATACCATATGGATTTGGGACGTATGAGTTATGCGTTAGATTATCATAAAGGAGTTATGGAGTTGACCGATGATAGTCTACAACAGCAAATGATTTCGTTGACAGGAAATGTGGGAAATTTAGGAGGAATTTCTCCTGGAACACGTGAACTGATTAATCTATTTCATTCTTCAGGTGTTGAACGTACGATGGATAGTCGTCCGCTAGATATGAGAAATCACATTATAGGTTCTGGTACTGCTGAGGCAAGTTTTGCTATACCTGCATATGGCAATCAATATTACCAACATGCATATGTGAATTATGGTTGGCGCACTCAGACAGCCTTCGATCATACAGGTATCAGCGGCATGTATACCACACCGTATTATACGGCGCAGTTAGATGGAGAGATACCTATGTCTAAGAATAGCGTTCTAGACCACTTACGCTATTATATAGGGGCTAAAGGACGTGGTGATATGTACTCAGAGTTTATGTTCAACCGCAATGAGGTGGCCGATTACCGAGCATATAGTGCTGCTCTGTATGGCGAGAAAGTGTTCGCTAATGGTGGCAAACTTGTAGCAGGAGTCAGTTGGGGATTGAGTCAAGTACGTCATGATAGCTTAAATTTTTCACGCAATCTACTTGATCATGATGGTGAGGCTTTCGATCCTTGGTACGCAGATGGTAATACGCATGAAGCAAATCTGTCAATACAATATGATCAGTCACTGCTTCCGTGGCTACGTGTACATGCAGAAGGGTATAATTCATATATTCATTTTGCGCCAACCACGAATAAATGGAGTAATGATATCTATTTTCAAAGTATAGCTGATAAAACTCCTACAAGTTTGTATACTTATTATTGGACTTCGTCTGCATTTGGTGCTGGTATCTTGGAGAACGAGGCGTTATTGATTGCAGAAAAAAGTATAACTGATGGTCTACGTATGCAAGCACATTTAGGTGTGTCTTTAGATGGAATAATCCTGAATGGCAAATCCGTAGTTTCTCCCAATTGGCTTGCTAAGTTGGGATTTGAATGGAAACCAACGTCGTGGTTTGAAATGGGTTTGACATTATCACATAATAGAATGAACTATACGCTAGATGAGGTTAAATATTTGAGCAATGATTATTTGAATGGAGATATTCGTTATGCAGATGGAACCTTGTTAGCAACTACCGGAGGAAAATACCATGCGATCGACAAACGTTTATGGATGCATCAACCTTCTTATGCAGTATTAGATTTACCTATTCGTTTTACGCTTGATAAGCGTTCTCGCCATCACTTCTCATTATTGTCAAGTATTCGTAAATATTATAATATGTGGTTTACGGAGTATACTGATGGACTAGATGCTAATATGTTTGAAAAAAATGGTTTATACTATTGGCGAGAAGGGGAGAAACAATATACAGTTGGTATTCAGCCGATGGAACTAATGAGTGGAACAGTGGGTGGACGTACTCCGTACTATATGTCTAACGTAGCCAAATATTCGTATACAGGCAAGAAATGGTTGGTAAGTCTCTCTTGGCAAAGTTATTTGATGTCAGGATTATCGACGTTAGGTAATGGACCATTGCATAATAATATTGGTGTGTTAGCAGAGTCTAGTGCTAACCCAAACATATATATGGTTGCACGTGAAGGAGATGAACTCTATCAAGGTAACTGTCGATTGAATCAAGATAAGTCTTTTATCTTACGTTTACAAGTAACCTATAACCCTTGTAAATACTTTTCGATAAGTCTCAATGGAAAGTTCAAAGATGGACAACCATTTTCTAATTTTATTGCCGAACCTCATTTTGAGGGTTCCCATGGGCAAGTGGCCATTTGGAATGATGATGCTAAAGGAATAAATATGGCTAATAATTTCTTTGGCAAACGAGAGGATGCTTTCTTTAATTTTGACTTGCGTATGACAGGGCGCTGGTGGATTAATCGTATCCCATTCCAATTGGATGTTACTTGCTATAATATTTATGACTTTGGAACAGCTCTAACAGAATATGTGTTTGATAAGTACGATCATCCTACCTATCCATATTGGACAAATGATAGAGGCATGGAAAGTATGCATGAGAGTCGCACCTCAATGTCATTGTGTATCCCCCGTGGGTTGCTGATGACTTTGCGTATTGGATTGGATGCGGATTAATATCATTATTACACCCCATAGCGCAATACCATCAAAACTGCCAAACATACAATCAGTAAGCATATTTAGAGAATATAGTGTGAATAATAAAATCGCCGTTTTACGACCTTCCCCTTGAACAAAAACGACTAGACTTAGCCATGCTAGTATAAAGAAAACCATACCTGGAATGCCAATTTCAATCCATTCTTCCAAGTATTGATTGTGCGCATGGTGGGAGTAGTGTGTAATATTGTAGTCTGCGTATTTTTCTTGCAAATATCCAAAACTTTGACCTGCTCCGACTCCATACAAAGAGTATTCGTCTCGATTATGTAGGGCTATACGCCATATGTTTAGTCTTACATATTCGTCGTATTTGTCTACTTCTTTGGATATTGCCTCTTCGAAACTAAAGTCGCTCATGCGAGGGTGCTGAAGTAATGCAAACGTACCAATAAATCCTGCAAAAACAATAAGTGCGATTTTGTATTTAATTTTGCGAATAGGTAATTTATATAGCAGTGCTATTGTAATCAATGCTGCTCCTGAAAGAATAGAAGCTCTAGAACCTGTAGCTATAATAAGTGAAGCCATTATCGCAATACCGATAACGATCATTATCCAACCTAACAAAGTTCCTCTTTTTTGACAAATATCTTTGCGTATATATAGTAGTGCCATTATACCCATCATCATTATACTGCTTAAAAATAGGCGGTGTTTGATGAATGAGATTTTCTCAGCAAAAAAATCAAAGGGGAATTCATTAGCTGGAAGAGCTCCTATTTCATTATAAAAAATATTGTTATTATATACCCAAAAGATAGTGAAGGCATATACTCCTGCCGCAGCGATACATGCAATAACTAGTACGCGACAAATTTGTTTCCAATCATAATGTGAACTCACTCCCCATATTCCAACGGGAACTAATAGCCCAAACATCATATACCGCTCTAATAACCAGTTATAAGCAATATCGTCTTGAGCCCATAGTCCTGATATGGCTTTCCACAAAAACCAAGCTCCAAAGAATAGGAATGGAAGCATCTTTCTCCATTCGTTAAGTTTAGGCTTGGATAGGAAACGTCCTTCTAGTATCCAACATCCAATCCACAATATCCACGCATGTCGTGAAAATACCTGAGGGAAAGGCAGCAACGCAACGACAACGAGAAAAAGCAAATAATTGACTTTCCCTATAAATGATTGATATTTGTATAAAAAGTTATTCATATAAGTTCGTTATTCCTTGTTTGATGTGTTTTTTCCAACGATGGGTAATAATGTAATCGCAAGCATATTGTGCATCTATTTGCATGACTTCTGAATATGCTGCTCCCATAATTGATAATGCTTCTTTGTCAATATTGAGACGCTCGAAATTTTTTAGTCCAGTTTCAATGGATAATTGGTTGCAGAAACGAATACGATTGAGGTCTATAAGTTGTATCTTAGTGCCATCTTGATTGAATAAAATGTTTCCTCCAGAGTAGTCTTGGTGCAGTACGCCTCGTTGATGAAGTGTTGCGGTGAAACGTCCTATTGCTTGTAAAATAGCTTCGCGGTTAGGAAAAGTAGGGTTGTTGATTAGATCGTTGAATGTATGCGTACATTCAGAACTTTGGCATACATACCAACTATCTCTTAAAATACCAGCATATCGTACCTCCTTATATGCAATTGGTGCGGGGGTTAAAGCCCCTAATTTCTTTGCGTATTCGTATGAACGGCGTGCCTTAGATGGAGTGAACCAACCATAGATGATTCCTCTTAAAATATTAGGTTTGGCAAATTGTTTACAAACATTATCTTTGTACTTGCGTAGTGTATTACGACGTGAAAAGATGATTTCACCTTCTTGCCAATCTTGAAAGTCACCTACGATGGTTTCTTTTCGGAAAAAGTTGAAGAACTTAGACCATGAACGTTGATAATGAAGAGGTCCTCCTAAGTATTTCTTTAAGTATGCGGGATGTCTACGGTTGATAGCGTCTACAATATATTTTTTTCGGTTTTTTGCTAGCGTTCTTCTTGAACCTTTAGTAATACGATAGAAGAATAGTACTTCATCAATCTTATGGAAGGTACCACCTAATTCCATCATACTTAACCAAAAGTCCCAATCTTCTCTATATATATCAGTCTCACAATATCCTCCACACTTTTCCCAATCTGATTTGCGATATAGTGCAGTTACTGGAATCATATTTTTGCGGGCTAAAAGTGCATGACTGAACTTTGGCAACTCCCATTCTTTGTCTGCATCTCCAAACATCCATGCCCTACATCCTACCATACGTACATTAGGTTGCATTTCGAGTATATCAACTGCCTGTTGGATGTATGTGCTACCAATTTTGTCATCTGCGTCTACGGGGAGTATATAGGTTCCTTGAGCTTTTCTAATAGCATTATTTCTCGCCACGGATACTCCTTGGTTCTTCTGTGAATAAACTTTGCACGCTTGATTAGTAGAGCAATATTCCTGCGCTATGGCTAGACTACTATCTTTGCTCCCATCGTCTATCATAATTACTTCAATAGGACGATAGGTAGACTCCATAACACTATCTAGCGTCTCTTTAAGGAAAGGCGCAGCATTGTATATCGGGATTATGACACTAACAAGTGGTTTCATATGCGATCTTTCTTCTGGGTGAATTTGCGCCAATAATACAGCCAAGGATTGGTGTATTTGAGTAGTTTCCAAGGACGTGAGGCATGAGGATAGTGAATAACCGGATTGTCTAGCATCAGCATATTTTTCAACCCTAAGGATAATGACCAATGTGAAATGGTAACGTCAAACCAGTTCTTAGTGGGGTCTAGTTGGTCAAAGTCAGCCTTTTGTAATAACTCGTTAGAGAGCAGTGTGCAGCAGAATGAGAAACGTTTGTTGGTTGCAATGGTTTCTTTTTTCAAACGACGGTATCTCCACCTTAGGAGATAATGATATGGAAAATTGTATACCCCTTCCTCATTTGTGGTTACTGCAGCTACCATTCCAATTCCATTGGAAACCTGCTTGATCATACGATTAAGAGTGTCGTCTTGCACCATAACATCACTTTCTACAATGACAAGATGTTGCCCTTTGCTCAATGCTGTATTACGCGCATGTTGAAGCACCAATCTATAGTTGGGTGAGGGGTGATCAGTCAAGGACGAAAGATGAATCAGTTGAATATTATGTTGCTGTGCAATGCTATCTAATTTTTGTGCATTTTCGGGGGTGGAATTGTCATCATAAACACAAACGGTATGACCACTATTGACGATGGCAAGAATAGCCTTTTCTGCCATTTCAATGGAGTCTTTTATGGGCATGATGATATGTAAGTGCTTGTTTACCATTTTGTAATTATTCCTTGTTTTTTTATTGTAAACATGGCTCCAATTTGATTGCCAAATTGTGAACCAAAATCTGATGCTATAGAAATCCCAAAATCTAATCCCCAAGCTTTTTCTACATGTTTGTTGACTTCTAATAATGTAGCAACATTGCTTGAAAGAAGTTGTTTGGATGTATTATCGTTGCCAAAGTTTTGTACATATGAGCACAATATTCTATATTTGAAACCGTAGATATCACCTCTTATACCTAAATGATGTAGCCTTGCTCTGCTATTTAACGTGTATATTGTACCGTCTGTGTTGTATAGTGGGGATGAAATAAATGGAGTTCCCATTGAACGATAGAAGTAGTTCCATCCGTTTTGATATATTAGGTTGCGGTAATACATGTCATTTGCACCATAACACAAACCATCACGATCGTGCCAAGGTCCAGATTGATCGGTACTATTCATGTATTCATATGTAATACCTTGAATAAATGGCCATCGTGTTTGTTGGGCTGATATGCCAAAAATACCATCTGGAAGATTATGCCCAACACCGAGAAAAGCTAAATTGTCTTCTGAGAAGTTTTGCCAATAGGCCGTTACCTTCCAATCTTTACCTTTAGCTGTTAGTGCTAATTGTTGACTAACAACATGATTCCCTTGTGCGTTAAGTTGCTCGTTAGTGGTGTTTCCCCCACTTTTAGCAAGAAATGCGTTGATGAATGATTGCCATGTATTACCACCGGTTAAATCTCCGTGTGTTGGTGATGTTCCGCCCCATTGGGCTGCATGGTGGAACTCATAACTAAGATTAATTGGGAGCTTGCCACCTAAACGAAGTCCAATGTATTTGTGGTGGAGATTATAGTTTTGTATATAAACGTTATCAGTCATCCATGCATGGGTTATTCCTCCTTTTAATTCAAGGTATCCATACGTTCCCGGGAAAGGGGTGTATCTATCAATCCCAACACTAATTCTTGGTAGAGGTTGACTGTTCCCAGACAAAATCATACTTCCACTTGTTAAGGTAGAATCTATACTCTCGTAAACTTGTGGTTTGATTCCTGCGGTTATGTCAATGAAGTATAATCTTAGGTGTGCGTATAATAGGTTAAAATATCCCGTAAAATTCCTCTGGAATGGTTCAAAAGTAGTTGGTAGATTACTTTGTGCTCGTCCTGTTAATTGTATGGCAAAATCATAGTCATACCATCTGTGATCCTGTTGCGCAGGCTTATATAGACCTAAAGATATATTCCCGCTGTAAGGTGAGGCTGCAATATTTCCATTCCGATTACTCTGTAGCCAAAATGGAGCATGGTTACCTGAAGAAGCAACGCCTAGTATTTCTGTACTATAATACATAGTATCTCCTTTGATGGTCTCATGACTTAATCCTAGTGGCCACCAATTCCAATCTTGTGCTAACGTTGCGCTGCACATGAGCAACAAACTGATACTGAAGATTACTCTATTTTTCATGAATACAGTACAATCGATTGTTCATGTTGAAGTTTTCATCTTCTCCTAATCCGACGTACACCCGATCTCCAATGCTAAAGGCAATATGGTTGAATAATCCTCCGTCTGGTAGATTACCTACATGTGTCCAGGTGTCGTTTTGTGGATTATATTGTTGGATATCCGATAGTATTTTTCCGTCGGTATTTACTCCTCCAAAATGTGTTCCACCTATGACATAGACGAATTCCTCTGTTGCAGCGCATGCTCCCAAGGTTCGTTTATGACCAGGTACATTTGTGCGTCTAATCCATTCACCAGTAGGATCAAATTCTCCCCACCAATTTAAACTATTTGCACGGAATCCAGTTCCTGCAAAATGCCTGCCTTGACAAGTTGTTCCCACCCCGCCAAAACTTCGTGTGGGAAATGTAAATGCTTTTCTGTCAAGGTGAACATCGATGTATTCCCATTGGTCACTATCAATAGTGTATCGGTACATATCCCGCTCGTAGGTCCAATTGAATCCGTAACCTACATATAATTCTCCCTCTCCTACCATACTTATTGCACGTGCTGTGGTGTGAGCAGGGTAGTCCTGTAAACGTTCCCAATGATTCTTTAGAACATCATATTTCCACCAATCGGTTAAGTAACTATCTATATTGTTATAGGTACCATTGAAACCAAGACCAACGTAGGCATATCCGTCGTGCACGCATGCGGTTGCATTAACACGCCCTTTGAGTGGGGTACTGCCAAGGTTGCTCCATGTGTCTGATTGGCTATCGTATTTCCACAGATCGTTACAATATGTTCCCACACTATCTCTTCCAGCAAAGATATAGGCTTCGTCTCCTATGACAAAGCATGTGGATGCTGCTCTGTACACGGGCATAGGAGAACATTTACTGATAGTTAATTGAACTTCAGGTTGCGATGGAGTACATGCGATTGCCAAGCAGGCAATCGTACAAAGTAGATGAAATTTCTTAGTATTTAGAATGGACAACAGGCTCATTCTTCAGCTCTTGTCTTCTTTTTCAATTCAAAATCGCGACCCAAATAACTTTTTCTAACAACAGGATTAGCCGCTAGTTCTTCTGGTGTGCCATGGAACAATATCTTGCCTTCGAACAATAGGTACGCACGATCCGTAATCATCAAAGTCTCGTCAACGTTGTGATCCGTAATAAGAATGCCAATGTTTCGATCTTTTAATTTCCAAACTACATCTTGAATTTCTTGAACAGCAATAGGGTCTACACCTGCAAATGGTTCGTCCAACATTACGAATTTTGGTTCTATAGCCAAGCATCGAGCAATCTCAGTTCGACGACGTTCACCACCGGACAGTCTATCTCCTAGATTCTTGCGAACATGTCCCAAATGGAACTCTTGAATCAATTGCTCCAATTTCTCTTTTTGATACTCCCGAGAGAAATTAGTCATTTGCAAAACAGACCGAATATTGTCTTCTACGCTCATTTTACGGAATACACTGGCCTCTTGTGCAAGGTAACCTATGCCCAACTTTGCGCGGCGATACATCGGCATACCCGAGATATCTTTGTCATTGAGAAAAATCTTACCACTATTAGGCAATACTAATCCCGTTGTCATATAGAAGGTCGTGGTCTTACCCGCACCATTAGGTCCTAACAAGCCTACAATCTCACCTTGTTCAAGATGAATGCTTACATCATTTACTACGGTGCGTTTTCCGTATTTTTTGTACAGATGTTCTGTTCGTAGTATATCCATATTCAATATTTTTATCTTTTAACCTCTATGCTCACTGGGCAGTGATCGGAATGTACTACCTCTGCCAATATACTTGCGTTGATAATACGGTCTCGCATAACTTCGCTAACCCAATGATAGTCAATACGCCATCCTACATTTCTAGCGCGTGATCCTGCACGAAAACTCCACCAACTATATTTCTCACCACTTTGATCAAACATACGGAATGTATCCACCATACCACTTGCTTCCCAGCGATCTAGCCACTCGCGCTCTTCAGGCAAAAATCCACTTACGCCCACTTGACGTTTAGGGTTGTTGATGTCTATTGGCTTGTGCGCGATGTTATAGTCTCCGCAAATAACAATATTAGGACGCTCTTTGCGCAATTCATTTGTCCATACCAAGAAGTCCTCCAAGAACTCCATCTTGTATTCATATTTTGGACCCTCAGCTTCGCCTGAAGGAATATACACACAAACCACGGTCAAATCGCCAAAGTCAGCACGAATAACTCGACCTTGGCAGTCGTATTTAGGATTATTCATACCCACTACTACACGATCTGGCTGGATACGAGTGAAGATTGCTACTCCTGAATAGCCTTTTTTCTCTGCAGAGTGAATATAACTTTGGTATCCTAACTCTTGCATCGTCATCACATCTATTTGGTCAGGTTGTGCCTTACTTTCTTGGATGCAAAACACATCGGGTTGCTCTACCGCAAGCCAATCAAATAGTCCCTTGCTGATGGCACT
>JAEIGA010012776.1_pt1 | contig 12766 bp, 13 predicted proteins | sample 9270691 | NCBI WGS metagenome assembly JAEIGA01 (sample SAMN17057246, study PRJNA624740) | gut metagenome | biome: biome; isolation source: fecal sample | host: Bos grunniens | place: China: Xizang | collected 2019 | reverse complement strand
AGGTACTGACCGACGGACTGGTACTGAAGGAACAGGCGGCGGGCGAAAGCGATCGGTTGATTACGGTGCTGACCCGCTCCTCCGGGGTGATCCGGGCATTTGCCCGGGGTGCCCGGAATCTGAAAAATAAAAGTGCGGCAGCGACGCAGACGTTGTCGTATTCCGATTTTACGTTTTTCTGCGGCAGGGAATCCAACACCATTGATTCGGCAGACGTAAAAAAAGTATTTTTCGGTCTGCGGAATGATCTGAACCGGCTGACATTGGGCCAGTATTTTTCCGAACTGGCACTGGCATTGGCACCGCAGGAAGAAAATGCGGAGGATTACCTCCGGCTGCTGCTGAACGGCCTTCATTTTCTGGAAAACGGCAGCCGTCCGCCCCGGATTGTCAAGGCGGCGGTGGAAATGCGCATCATGGCGCTGTCCGGTTACATGCCGGATCTGGTCGGCTGTACCGGATGCGGCTGCTACGAAAGCGACCCCATGTATTTTTCGCTGAAGGCCGGTGTGATTACCTGCGGCAAATGCCACCGGGAAAATGAGGGACCGACGGCTGTGCTGACCTCCGGGGTACTGGCGGCACTGCGTCATACGATTTATGCGCCTTTTCCCAAGCTGTTTTCCTTTGAGCTGTCCGAAGAGGGGCAACGGATGCTGGAATCGGCATCGGAACGCTATGTGCTGACTCAGCTGGAACGGAACTTCAAAACATTGGATTTTTATCGCCGCGTTGCGCAGATGTAAAGCTGTTCAACCGGCTTTTTTTGAAAAGAAAGGCAATACCTTTATGAATGACAATCAAAGACATATCCGGGCACTGGAACTGGATAAAATTCTGGAAATGCTGGCGGCGCAGACGGCCTGTGCCGATGCGGCAGAACTGGCGCGGGCATTGCAGCCGGAAACGGACTTCGATGAAGTGCAGCGACTGCTGACCGAGACGGACGATGCATATGTATTGGCAGGCCGGTTTGGCTCTCCGTCCTTTGGCGGATTGAAAAACTGCGTCAATGCCTTGCGGCGTGCGCAGTCCGGCGGTATTCTGACCATGGGGGAGCTGCTGCAGGTATCCGGGCTGCTCCACGCCATGCATGCGCTCCACGACTGGCACGGACACTGCGAAGGCATGATCACTTCGCTGGAGGATCTGTTCGGCGCATTGTGCGTCAATAAATATCTGGAAGACAAAATTGATACGGCGATTGTATCCGAAGAGGAAATGGCGGATCAGGCTTCTCCGGCACTGGCCAACATCCGGCGCAAAATCCGGAACGCTTCGATGCGCGTCCGTGACCAGCTGGACAAAATGATCCGATCGTCCACGTATCAGAAATATTTGCAGGAATCCATCGTCACCATGCGTGACGGGCGTTATGTGGTACCGGTAAAGCAGGAATGCCGCGGCGAAATCCCCGGTCTGGTGCATGACACCTCTGCCAGCGGTGCGACGGTATTCGTGGAACCGATGGGTGTTGTGGAAGCCAACAACGAAATCCGCATCCTGCAGGCCAAGGAAAAAGAAGAAATGGAGCGGATTCTTGCCGAGTTGTCGGCAGAAACCGGCTCGTTTGCCGACAGCATCGTTCTGGGGTATGAGTGTGCGGTCAAGCTGAATCTGATTTTTGCCAAGGCACATCTGGCTTATAAAATGAAGGCATCCATGCCGAAAATGAACCGGGAAGGGCGCATCCGCCTGAACCGGGCACGGCATCCCCTGCTGAAACCGGAAACGGCTGTGCCGATTTCGCTGGAGTTGGGTGTGGAATTCGATTCGCTGGTGATTACCGGTCCCAACACCGGCGGTAAGACGGTCACGCTGAAAACCATCGGTCTGCTGACACTGATGGCCATGTGCGGTCTGATGATTCCGGCCTCGGACAACTGCGAATTGTCGGTGTTCCGGAATGTATTTGCGGACATCGGCGACGAGCAGAGCATTGAACAGTCGCTGTCCACATTCTCGGCACACATGACCAACATCATTTCCATTCTGGCACAGGCGGACAACGAAAGCCTGATTCTGATTGACGAACTGGGCGCCGGTACCGACCCGGTGGAGGGTGCGGCACTGGCCCGGTCGATTCTGGAAACCCTGCGCGGACGCGGCGCACGGCTGGCGGCGACGACACACTATGCCGAACTGAAAGAGTTTGCACTGCAGACCGCCGGAGTGGAAAATGCCTGTTGTGAATTTGACGTGGCAACCCTGCGGCCGACGTATCGCCTGCTGATTGGTGTACCGGGACGCTCCAACGCTTTTGCCATTTCCGAGCGGCTCGGCATGGAAGCCGACGTGGTGGAACGGGCACGGCAGCTGGTATCCGAGGAATCCACCCGGTTTGAGGATGTGGTGGAGAAACTGGAAACCACTCGTCAGCAACTGGAAAATGAACGGCGCGAAGTAGAGCAGCTCCGTGCCGAGGCACGCAGAATCCAGAGCGAGATGCAGCGCAAAAAGGAAGAACTGGAACGTACCCGGCAGACTGAACTGGAAAAAGCCCGGACGGAAGCCCGGAATCTGACTGCCCGGACCCGTGCACAGGCAGAGGCCCTGCTGGAAGAACTGGAAAACCAGCGGAAGAAGCAGGATGCCGCTGACACCGCCGAAGCCCGTGCCGCCCTGCGCGCCGGACTGAAAGCGATGGAAAATCAGGCTGACCCGGTCGAAAAGAAAACGGAAGAAGCTTACAAGCTGCCGCGGCCGCTGAAAAAAGGCGACCGGGTGTTGATTTACGACATTGACAAAAATGCCATTGTGGTGACGCCGCCGGATAAATCCGGCATGACCGAAGTGCAGGCCGGCATCATCAAGACCCGGGTGCCGGTGAAGAATCTGCGGTTGATTCAGAACGATGCGGTGTCGGTCCCGACCGGCACCAAGAATGGTCCGGTGCGCAAACCGCGCAATGTGACCAAGGAACTGAGCCGCAGCAGCATCCGGACTGAAGTGGACCTCCGCGGTATGACGGCAGATGAGGCACTGCTGGAACTGGACCGCTTTATCGACGGTGCGGTGCTGAGCGGTGTCAATATGATTTCCATTATCCACGGCAAGGGTACCGGTGTGCTGCGCAATGCGGTGAATCAGCGGCTCCGCAGCCACCCCAACATCCGGACATTCCGGTTGGGCGTATACGGTGAGGGCGAAAACGGTGTAACCATTGCCGAGCTGAAATGACCGGAATGGTGTTGTTCCGGAGAGGAGACGACCGTCATGAAGAAAATCATCAGAATTCTGCTTTGTGCACTGCTGGTGCTGATTTTCGGCGCAGGTACCTGCCTGCTGCTGACCCGGGCAGAACCGGAAGAAGGCATTTTTGCGGACCGGATGGGCGAACGGGTGATCGACCTGGAGTCGATGCTGGGTGGTCTGTCCGGCGGTGAACTGCATCTGCCGTATGAAATGGTGAACTGCACCATCCGGGATATACTGGCCGAGAAAGGCGAGGTGCGGCACATTACCGGACTGATGACCGCTCCTTCCGGGAAGGAAAATACCCTGTGGATGCGTGTGCGGATGCGCTACCGGAACCGGGAATGGGTAGTTACGATGGAAACACGTTTCCGGGCGATCCGGAGCAATCAGGAAGTCACCGGCGTTGAACTGACACCGGTGCGGGTTTCGGTGGGCAAAATGCCGCTGCCGTCGATGCTGTGGCCGGCTATGATGGACCGGATGGCAGCGCGGGTGGGTGTCACCTGCCGGGATGGCATTGTCACGCAGGAACTGCCGGAGATGGACCTGCCGCTGGTGGCGGTAAAGGACATTACCACCGGGCAGGACGGTTTTGTGCTGAAACTGGGACTGCGCAGCCCGTGGGGCTGATTGCCGCGTAAAAAATTCCGAAAAAATCTGAAAAAAGCAGCGAAAAACACTTGACTTTTGCCGCGATGCTCCGTATAATAGTACAGGCGTGTAAAGGGAAAAACCTTTACACCCAGAAAGTCGAAAGGAGCGATGATCGATGGCTAAAAATCTCGAGCTTTCGCTGCTTCTTGATTTCTACGGCGGACTGCTGACGGAAAAACAGCGGACCGTGACTGAACTGTATTATGATGAGGACTTGTCGCTGTCGGAAATTGCCGAATCCCATGGAATCTCCCGTCAGGGTGTGCGGGATACGGTGAAGCGTGCAGAGCAGCAGATGCTGGAGATGGAGTCGGCCCTGGGGCTGGCCCGACGGTTCCGCCGGATTACCGAGGGACTGCGCAGCATTGAAGCTGCAGCCAGACAGCTGTCGGAAAGCGACAACCCGGATGTGCGGTGCCGGGCACTGCAGATTATGGGAATGGCAGAGGAACTGCATCTGACCGAGTCCAATGCGTAATCCAACATGAAAGGAGTGCCTGCACAAATGGCTTTTGAAGGATTGTCTGACAAGTTGTCTGCTGCGTTCAAACGGCTGCGTTCGAAAGGTAAGCTGACGGAAGCGGATGTACGGGAAGCGATGCGTGAAGTGCGCCTTGCCCTGTTGGAAGCAGACGTAAACTATAAAGTAGCGAAGGACTTTACCAAAACCGTGACGGAACGGTCCATCGGTGCGCAGGTCATGGAAAGCCTGACTCCGGCGCAGCAGGTGATCAAAATCGTCAACGAGGAAATGACCGCGCTGATGGGCGGTACAGCGTCGCTGATCAAGTCGGCGCAGAAGCCCCCCACAGTGATTATGCTGTGCGGTCTGCAGGGTGCCGGTAAAACCACCCATGCCGGTAAGCTGGCAGTGCAGATGAAGCGGCAGGGGCATCGCCCGCTGCTGGTAGCCTGCGACATTTATCGTCCGGCTGCAATCGAACAGCTGCGCGTGGTCAGCAATCAGGCCGGGGCCGCCTTCTTTGAGAATGGTACCCGTCCTCCGGTGGAAACTGCCAAGAAAGCACTGAGTCTGGCCCGGGACAACGGCTATGACATGGTGATTCTGGATACCGCCGGTCGGCTCCACATCGACGACACGTTGATGAACGAGCTGAAGAATGTGAAGAAAAACGTGAATCCCGACGAAATCCTGCTGGTGGTAGACGCCATGACCGGTCAGGATGCCGTCAATGCCGCCAAGAGCTTTGACGAGGCACTGGACATCACCGGTGTCATCCTGACGAAGCTGGACGGCGATACCCGCGGCGGTGCGGCACTGTCCATCCGGGCCGTGACCGGCAAGCCCATCAAGTTCTGCGGTGTCGGCGAAAAGCTGGACAATCTGGAGGTCTTCCATCCGGAACGGATGGCTTCCCGTATTCTGGGTATGGGCGATATGCTCAGCCTGATCGAAGAAGCAACCGTGAAAATGGATCAGAAGAAAGCCGAAGAAACGGCGCGCCGTCTGCAGCAGAACAAGTTCGATCTGACCGATCTGCTGGCACAGTTCCAGCAGGTGAAGCAGATGGGGTCCATGAAGTCGCTGCTGTCCAAAATCCCCGGTATGGAGAAACAACTGCGGGATGCGGACATTGATGACCGTGTCGTGGACCGCATGGAGGCCATCATCCTCTCCATGACACCGCAGGAGCGGGCCAAGCCCGACCTGCTCAATGCATCCCGGAAGCGGCGCATCGCCGCCGGCAGCGGTATGCGCGTGGAAGACGTCAACCGCCTGCTGAAGCAGTACGAGCAGATGCAGAAGATGATGAAGCAGATGAAAAACAACAAGCGTTTCCGCGGCGGCGGTATGGGCGGCTTCGGCGGCCTGAAAGGCTTGGGTCTGTAATAATTTTTCGAATTCATCCGGGATTTCCCGGTTGAAGATATACTAAGCTTACTCAGATTTTTATTCGGAGGTGAATACACAATGGCAGTTAAAATTCGTCTGCGTCGTATGGGCGCAAAGAAGAATCCCTTCTACCGCATCGTTGTTGCTGATTCCAGATATCCCCGTGACGGTCGTTTCATCGAAGAGATCGGTACCTACAATCCCATGTCCGAGCCCTCTACCCTGAAGGTGGATGCTGACAAGGCAAAGGATTGGATCGCAAAGGGCGCTCAGCCCACCGATACCGTGAAGGCTCTCTTCAAGAAGAACGGCATCACCGAATAAGGGAGGTCTGTTCATTGAAAGATTTGCTCCTGACGATCGTACAGGGTCTGGTCGAGCATCCCGAAGACGTTCGCGTAGACGTGGATGCACCTGCAGAGGATGGTTCTGTCGTATATCATCTGCACGTCGCAGAGTCTGATATGGGTCGCGTCATCGGCAAGCAGGGCCGGATTGCCAAGGCTGTCCGCACCGTCATGCGTGCTGCAGCTACCCGCACCGGCGATAAGGTTCTGGTAGAGATCGACTAAAAGGCCGTAAACCGTTCCTGAGTACGGGGGAGAAATTCCCCGATGACGGAGCGGTTTTTTCTTGTGATTCTTTCTTGCCTGAGAGGAGAGGAAAATATGCTCAAGCAATTTCTGGAGGCCGGTCAGGTTGTGGGTACCCATGGTGTCCGCGGCGAGCTGCGTGTACAGCCCATGGGCGACAGCCCGGAGTTTCTGGTCCGCTTCCGTACCCTGTATCTGGATCAGGGTCGCACCCCGGTGCGCGTAAAAAGCGCACGGGTACATAAAAACATTGCACTGATCGCTTTGGAAAATGTGAACAGCATTGACGACGGCGAACGGCTGCGCGGACGCATCCTGTACCTGAACCGGAACGATGCCCGCCTGCCCAAGGGAAGGTATTTCATTGCCGACCTGATCGGGATGCAGGTATCGGATGCCGACAGCGAACGGGTGTACGGCAAGCTCACGGATGTGATGCAGACCGGAGCTAATGACGTGTACGAAATCACCGACGAGGAAGGCAAGACCTATCTGATGCCTGCTGTGAAGCAGATGGTGATTCATGTGGATGTTGAAGCCGGACAAATGAAGATCCGGCCCGTAGCGGGGATTTTTGACGATGCGGATTGATATTCTGACATTGTTCCCGGATTTGTGCGATGGATTCATGCGTGAAAGCATCATCGGACGCGCCCGGAAAAATCACCTGCTGGAAATCCATTGCCACGATATCCGGGACTATACGCCGGATAAGCATCGCCGGGTGGATGATTATCCTTACGGCGGCGGCAAGGGGATGGTCATGCAGGCGGAACCCATTTTCCGCTGCTACGAGGCATTGTGCCGGGAAACCGGTGCAAAGCCGCATCTGGTTTATATGTCGCCCCAAGGCAAGACCCTGACCCAGCAGCGGGTGCGGGAACTGGCCGGACTGCCGAATCTGGTGCTGCTGTGCGGACACTATGAGGGTGTGGACGAACGGGTACTGGAAACCATCGTGGACGAGGAAATCTCCATCGGTGACTATGTGCTGACCGGCGGCGAACTGGCGGCACTGGTGGTTACAGACAGCGTGGCCCGGATGCTGCCCGGTGTACTGGCAGATGAAGTCTGCTTCACCGACGAAAGTCACTATGCCGGATTGCTGGAATATCCCCAGTACACCAGACCGGCGGTATGGCGTGAACAGCCGGTGCCGCAGGTGCTGCTGAACGGCGACCACGGGAAGATTGCACAGTGGCGTGCAGAAACCGCACTGGAACGTACCCGGCAGAAACGGCCGGACCTGCTGCAGCCGGATGTACAAAAAGAATCCCGCTGATTGGCAGATGTGACGAAGAAAAAAATTGGATTTGTAAAAATGCACAAACAGACCAATGGATTTTTGACTTCCATCGGTGATGCATCCGAAATTTGAAAACAGCGATTGACGATGCTATAATTTGTGGTATAATGAAATAAATAAGATTTAGCTATAGGGTGTCCCATTCATTTTTATGAGGAGAGTGTCTCTAATGTACGATAAGAAAGTTACTGTTCAGAATCAGGTTGGTCTCCATGCCCGTCCCGCAACCTTCTTCATCCAGAAGGCCAATGAGTTCAAGTCTACCATCTGGGTGGAAAAGGACGAGCGCCGCGTAAACTCCAAGAGCCTGCTGGGTGTGCTGTCTCTGGGTATTGTTGGCGGTACCGAAATCCGCATCATTGCAGACGGTGCAGACGATAAGGATGCTGTGGATGCACTGGTGAAGCTGGTTGAGACCGGTTTTGTCGACTAAACATTGGAATCACAGGGCTGCTGCACAGGCGTAAAGCGTGCGGCGGTCCTTTTTCTTTTTTGTACGGAGGTGAAAGCGGATGAATCCAAATCTGGCGGAACTTCGGAAGAAAGCCATGGCGCTGCCCCTGCGGCCCGGTGTGTACCTGATGAAAAACAAGGCCGGGACCATCATTTATATTGGTAAGGCCAAGTCGCTGAAAAACCGGGTGAGTCAATATTTCGGTTCTCCCAAAAACCACGATGCCAAGGTGCGGCAGATGGTGGAACATGTGGACCGGTTTGACTACATTCTGACCGACAGCGAATTTGAAGCCTTGGTGCTGGAATGCAGCCTCATCAAGCAATACAGCCCGAAGTATAATATTTTGCTGAAGGATGACAAAGGCTATTCCTATATCCGGATTTCGCCGCCGCCTTATGCACGGATCACCGAAGCAAAAACAAAAGCGGATGACGGCGCAGAATACATCGGTCCGTTTATGAGCAGCTGGGTGGTGAAACAGACCGTGGATGAGGTTGTGAAAGTGTTCCGTCTGCCAACCTGCAGCCGCCGGTTTCCGCAGGACATCGGCAAGGAACGCCCCTGTCTCAATGCGTCCATTCACCTGTGCTGTGCGCCTTGCCGCCGGGGCGCGGTCAGCGAAGCGGAATATGCCGAAATCATGCAGGAAGCCCGGGATTTCCTCAAAGGCGGGAGCAATGAATCCATCCGGGTGTTGACGAAGAAAATGGAAGAAGCCGCAGAGGAACTGGAATTTGAACGGGCTGCACGGCTCCGGGACCGGATTGCTGCCATCCGACGCATCAGCGACCGGCAGACGGTCGTTTCCAGCCGTGCGGAAGCACTGGATGTGCATGCTGTAGCGCAGGGGTCCGGTACGGCGGTGTTTGCGGTGCAGCGTTTTGCGGAACACCGGCTGTATGACCAGGAAGTGTATCCGATGGGCGAAATCGGGGCATTGCCCCGGGCACGGGCGGATTTCATTCAGCAGTTTTATGCTGCCCGGGACCGGATTCCACCGATGATTCTGCTGGACGGCGAAACGGAAGATATGGAACTGCTGGAAAAATGGCTCAGCGAAAAAGCAGGGCGTGCGGTGCATTTTATGATTCCGCAGCGGGGAGACTTGATGCAGATGGTGCGGATGTGCGCACACAATGCGGCCGAGCAGCTGGCGCAGCGCACCGGTACGACCGGCCATACCGCTGCAGCCCTCAATGAACTGGGCAGACTGCTCGGACTGGCGGAGCCGCCCCATTATATTGAATCCTACGATATTTCCAATACCGGCGGCGAAGAAAATGTGGCCGGTATGGTCGTCTTTGAAAACGGACGGCCGCTGAAAAGTGCCTACCGGAAATTTCAGATCCGCACTGTCCAGGGACAGGACGACTACGGCTCCATGCGCGAGGTCATTGTCCGGCGGTTTGCAGAATACGAAAAACTGAAAGATACGCACGAAGGATTCGGGCGGATGCCGGACCTGATTCTGCTGGACGGCGGCAAAGGCCATGTGGCGGCCATCCGGCCGGTATTGCGGCAGATGGGGTACGATGTGCCGGTGTTCGGCATGGTGAAAGATGACCATCACCGGACCCGGGCCATTGCACAGGATGGCGGCGAAATCGCAATCCGTTCCAACCGGTCGGCCTTTACGCTGGTGTCCGCCATTCAGGAGGAAGTCCATCGGTTTGCCATCGGGTATCATCGCCAGAAACGATCGGCTGCGGCGTTGTCGTCGAAATTGACGGATATTCCGACCGTAGGAGAGAAACGGGCAGCGGCACTGATGAAACATTTCAAGACGCTGCGTGCGTTGTCGGAAGCAACCGAAGAAGAATTGCTGCTGGTGCCGGGCATCAACCGTCCTTCGGCGGAAGCCATTTGCCAATACTTCCGCGAAACGAAGGAAAATCGGAAAAACAGTTGACAAATGACGGTTTTGGCTTCATAATATTATTATAACGACAGAAAGGGAAGCAGAACTATGCGCGTAATTACCGGAATTGCCCGCGGAATGCGGCTGGATACCCTGCCCGGGGATGCCGTACGTCCTACGGCAGATAAAGTAAAGGAAGCTCTGTTCAGTATCCTGCAGTTTGAACTGGAGGGGCGGCGTGTGCTGGATCTGTTCGCCGGCTGCGGACAGCTTGGCATCGAGGCACTGAGCCGCGGTGCAGGACAGGCGGTGTTTGTGGATGCCTCCCGGAACTCGGCAGAGATTGTCCGCCGGAATCTGCAGCGGACCAAGCTGGAGAAAAACGCCCGGGTGGTGGTCAGCGATTCCATCGCTTTTCTGAAAGGATCGCACGAATTGTTCGACATTGCACTGCTGGATCCGCCGTACCGCAAGGGACTGCTGGAGCAGGCACTGCCGCTGCTGGAGCGGGTGATGAAGCCTACCGGCGTGATTGTGTGCGAACATCCGGAAGATGTCGAACTGCCGGAAACCGCAGGCGCATTTGTCCGGACCCGGAGCTATCGTTATGGTCGGATTCATCTGACTTTGTACCGGATCCCTCAAACCGAAGAATGATTTGTCCAGAAAGGAAGAAGCACCGATGGCAACCGCAGTATGTCCGGGCAGCTTTGACCCGGTGACTCTTGGTCATATTGATATTATACGCCGCGCAGCGAAAATGTTTGACCGCGTGATCGTTGCAGTCATGACAAATCCCGGAAAGAATCCCAGCTTCACCCCGGAAGAACGGGTGGAAATGCTGAAGCTGGCATTGCAGGATATGCCCAATGTGGAAGTGGAATGCTTCCACGGGTTACTGGCCGACTATACCCGTGCCCGGGGAGCCGTGGCCATTGTGAAGGGCTTGCGTGCCGTAACGGATTTTGAATATGAATTTCAGATGGCACTGACCAATAAAAAGCTGAATCCCGATGTGGAAACCGTATTTCTGACGACGGATGCGGAGTTCATGTATCTGAGCTCCAGTATTGTAAAACAGATCGCATCTTTTGGCGGTGATATTTCCGGCTTCGTTTCGCCGGTCAATCTCAAGCGCATCAAAGAGCGGCTTTGCAAGGAGGATAATAAAAAATGAGTGTAGAAAATTTGGTAGATCAGCTGGACGAGCTGCTGGAAAATTCCATTTCCCTGCCCCTGACCAACGGTAAGGTACTGGTGGATTCGGCGAAGATGCGCCGGATTCTGGAGGACATCCGCCTGAACCTGCCGAAAGACATCCGTTCTGCGGCCATGATCGTCAATGATCGTGCGCAGATTCTGGCAGATGCCCGCAAAGAAGGCGAAAGCATCATCCGTCAGGCGGAGGAGCGTGCACGGCTGATGGTATCCCGTGACGAAATCACCCGTCAGGCTCAGGAACAGGCAACGGCCATGCTGGCGCATCATCGCACCAAGGCCATGGAATACCGTAAAGCAGCCAATGATTATGTGGATGAGCTGATGCAGCGGACCGAGGAGACGATTACGGTATCGCTGAATGATCTGCGGAAGGCCCGTCAGACCATCAAGGCATCCCAGCGTGTCAGCGACGGCGGCACCGGCGGTAATAATTGAATTCAGGATTTCATGCCCCCTTGCGGACTTTTTGTGCTGCACGGGGGTTGTTTTTTCACAGGACAGTAAAGGAGGAAATGCAGAATGTTGAAGGAGTTTCTGAGAAAACATGGCTGGCGCTACATCCCGGGCATGGTGTTCCTGATCATCAATGCCATGATTGCGTCGTGGGTTCCGCAGTTTCTGGGACAGGCGATTGACGGTCTGTGGGCGCAGCCGGTAGACCCGAAGTATGTGTATGGCAGGGTATTGTGTCTGGTGGGTGCGGTGATTGCGGTATTTATCACCCGCTACATCTGGCGGCAGCTGATCATCGGCAATTCGCGCCATATGGAAATGTATCTGCGGCAGAAGTTGTTTGCCAAGTTCCAGCATCTGCCGGCCTCTTTTTTTGATGAGCACCCCACCGGCGATCTGATGGCAATGGCCATCAACGACATCAATGCGGTCCGGATGACCATGGGTATGGTGGTGGCGCAGGTATTGACCGGTGTGTCTACCGCTATTTTCTCCCTGTATCATATGATTCAGAATGTACATACCTCACTGGCAATGTATGCGCTGATTCCGATTCCGTTTGCTGTATTCAGCGTGGTTTTTCTGGGCATCCGGGTGCGCCGGCAGTTTGCCAAGGTGCAGAAAATGTATGCCCGGATTTCCGGTACAATTCAGGAAAACATTATGGGTCAGCGCGTGCTGAAAGCATTCCATCGGGAGGAAAATGCCCAGCGTACCGTGGAAGAAAAGAGTGCAGAAATGCGCGACGCCAATATCCGGCTGAATGATATGTCTGCGCTGATCAATCCGCTGATTCAGGTGTGTTTCGGTGTCAGCTTCCTGATCAGCCTGACCTACGGTTCCAATCTGGTGCTGAACAGCACCATTACGGTGGGCGAGCTGGTATCGTTCAATGAATATCTGACCCGGATTATGCGTCCGGTGGTATCGCTGGGGCGGATCATCAATGCCACTGCCCGTGGTATGGCTTCGTACCGGCGGCTTCGAGATATCATCCAGCAGCCGGAAATCAGCCCCATGGAATACGAGTACAAAGACATGGAGCTCACCGGGGCCGTGTCTGTCCGGAATCTGTCTTATACGTACCCCGGCACGACCCGGCAGGTATTGAAAGATGTATCCTTTGAATTGCCGGTGGGCAAAGTCATTGGTGTGGTGGGCGAGACGGGCT